>Ga0307988_1000562_pt1 | contig 25327 bp, 21 predicted proteins | sample EllFjometagen183_FD_203166 | JGI IMG/M metagenome (GOLD analysis project Ga0307988, IMG submission 203166) | Marine microbial communities from Ellis Fjord, Antarctic Ocean - #183 | ecosystem: Environmental > Aquatic > Marine > Unclassified | place: Southern Ocean | collected 2014-10-08 | reverse complement strand
AGGTGAAGCGCTCGCTACTTTGGTTATCAACAAAATGCGCGGTACTTTGAACGTTTGCGCGGTCAAAGCTCCTGGTTTTGGTGATCGTCGTAAAGCTATGCTCGAAGACATCGCTATTCTTACTGGTGGAACTTGCATTACTGAAGACCTCGGTCTTAAACTTGAAAACGTTACTATCGATCAACTCGGTAGAGCTAAACGCACAACTGTTGATAAAGACAACACTACTATCGTTGAAGGCGCTGGAACTCAAGCTGCTATCATGGGTCGTGTTGGTGTTATCCGTCGTGAAATCGAAGAAACTACTTCTGATTACGATCGTGAAAAACTTCAAGAGCGTCTCGCTAAACTCGCTGGCGGCGTAGCCGTTATCAATGTTGGCGCTGCTACTGAAACTGAAATGAAAGAAAAGAAAGACCGTGTTGAAGACGCATTACATGCGACTCGCGCTGCGGTTGATGAAGGTATTGTTCCTGGTGGCGGTATTGCTCTGCTCCGCGCTGCAAAAGCTCTTGATAAGCTGAAATTGAATGGCGATCAAGCTGTTGGCGTTGACATAGTAAAACGTGCTATCGAAGAACCTATCCGTCATCTTGCTTCTAACGGTGGATACGAAGGAAGTATCATCGTACAGAAAGTTAATGAAATGAAAGACAACGAAGGTTTCGATGTCGCTACTGGCGAATATGTTGATATGCTCAAATGCGGTATCATCGATCCTACTAAAGTAACTCGTTCTGCTCTGCAAAACGCTTCTTCTATCTCAGGTCTGCTTCTGACTACAGAATGCATGGTCACAGATGTTAAAGAAGATGGTGGCGGTGCTCCTGCAATGCCTCCAATGGGCGGCGGCATGGGTGGAATGGGCGGAATGGGCGGAATGATGTAAGTCATTCTGTTTTCCAAACAGATACCAAAAAGACGCGGATTAAACCCCGCGTCTTTTTTTTTGTCTTTTTGCTAATCCAGTCCAGAATTAATCTGGTAGTGGTCTCGCGACGAAACGCGAGTAGCTCATCTCCAATGAGCGAAACTTAAGCCAATATGGCGCATTAGCCCCATTCAATTCTCGAAAAGACGAGGCTTTAAAAAATAAGTTTACGCTATTTTTTCAAGATGCGAGCGTTTGAGTTGTCATAAACATCCCAAAAAAACTCCAAAAAATAATTTTTCTATACAATAATCACTGTGTTTCTTACGTTATATTTTCTATAAGCTTATAAAAAATGGAAGGTATAATATGAAAAAACAATTATTTAGCAGCTTGCTTGCACTTAGTTTTTTCGCTTTTTGTTTTGCTGTTCATGCAGAAAAAGACGAAAAAGAAAGCGAAAAAACATATGAAAAAGAAAGTAAAAAAACATATAGAAAAAGCAAAAAAACATATACAAAGACCTATTACAAAAAAAACAAACGCAGTGGTCGTGCTAATACCTTAGTTTGGGAAAAATATGCTAAAGAACACGAAGAATTACAGAAGTTGCGTAAAAAAGATCCTAAATCCTTTGAAGCCAAGAGTAAAGAATTTCGCAAAAAAGTAGGCGATGAGATAAAATCTGAACGTAAAAAATTCAAAACATTAGTTGTTAAATATCGCAAAACAAAAGATTCCAAAACTCGTGCGGAAATAAGTAAATATGTTTCAGATACTTATGATCGCAAGATAAAAGCAGCAGAAAAAAGACTTGCTTCTCAAAAAGAAAGACTTAAAAAAGCTGAGAAAAAACTTGCTGACATAAAAGCCCAGAAAAATGAAAAAATTAATAAAAAATTAAAGACAATCCTCAAAGACCCCAAGCTTAGTTGGTGAAACTATTTACTAAAATATTTTTATATTTTAGGTATGTTTTTTTGCATTTTTTTGAGAGTTTTACTTCGGAACCCATCGTAAATATCCCATTGCTCAGGTGTAAGGATTTCTTTCAGGTCTTGATGATTTTCTTTTACGATCATGAGTATTTCAGGAGTATGCTTTAATCTGAATTGTTTCATTCTTTTCATACCTTTATCAAGAAGCAGTATAAATTTCACCTGCTGTTCAGGTGTTAATTTAAGCTCTTTTGCCACTGTTCTTAAAATGTCTGTCTTGAATTTTAGCAAAGGGTCAGCTTGTTGATCTTGTATTTTAGCAACAGTATAACCAGATCCACCTCCGATAATTAATCCAGAAATAAATATTATAATAACAGCAATAATCAATTTAGAATGTTTTTTTATTTTCATAATAAAATTCGTTTCCTATATTTAAATATTCGTGAATTTGTTTGTCAATAGTATCTTTTGATGACAAATTTTCTTTGTTTAATAAATACATTAAGCTAATAAAAATAAATATGCTGGCGGCAAATGAAATCCATGCTATATGGCAAAAACTTTTTTCATACTTGAGTAATAGCATTTCTTCTCTAGAATCAAATTCATGAATTTTTTGTTTTAATTCGGAACGCCACTGCTTAGGAATTTCAGGACTTGGAGTCCCCTTGAAATTACACTGGAGAGCTTTTTCTATTATAGTATTTTTGTCATTTTTCATTATAAATAATCTCCGTATATTCAGAAATAAATTCTCGAAGTTTTTTTTTCGCGCGTAATGCACGTACTTTAGTTTTTGAGATTTTCCATTCTAAAACCTCAGCTGTTTCTTTATAAGAATAACCGTCAAGATAAATCATTTCAATTAAAGTTCTATCATTTGGAGAAATTTTTGTTAAAATCCAGTCCAGTAGCTCTTTTGCTTCATTTACCTGATTTATCTTTAAAAAAGCTTCAGATGACATTGTGATTGATATTTTTTCAAGCCATTCATTATGACTTTCATAAGCAAAATTTGGGGCTGTCAATTCCTTGATTCTATTTTTTTTTCGCCAGAAATCATAGCAAGTTCGCAAGGTTATTACTGATAACCAGTTTTCAAACGGTCGCTTGGGAACATAATTAACCAGACCTTTATATATTCGCAGAAATGTTTCCTGCGCAAGGTCTGAAACGTCATCCTGTGGTATGCGTTTAGCTATCATCGCAAATACCTTATTTTGGTACTTATCTACAATAATCTCAAAATCGTCTTTATTGCCTTCAAGTACACTTTTAATTATTTCATAATCAGGTTCATCAAAAGACATATTTTAAGCCTGGCACATTTTTTATCACGTCAGATGAAAATAATATTTATAATCAACCCGATATGTTTAAAGTACAATCAAAATCTCTATTTTCAAAGTTTCCAATTAGAAACTATATCAAATAACAACGTCTGTTTATATTATAAATCGCATACAGATGATCAAAAGTTACAATTATTTTAGAAATATTTGTAACTTTTCATATTCAAAGTGCGTTTATATATAATAACAGCGTCTATATTTTAAAATAAAACACTTTAAAACAAGGAGAAATATTGTTAAGTCCAATAAGAAGTCAAATTATAAAATTAATCTTTTTAAAAAGGAAAAAATTAAATGAAAAGACTCAAGAATTTTACACTCATTGAATTACTTGTAGTGATAGCTATTATAGCTATTCTAGCAGGAATGCTTTTACCGGCTTTAAATCAGGCTCGCGAAAAGGCAAAACGTATTAACTGTATATCTAATCTCAAACAAATTGGCTTGTCTATCAAAATGTATACAGGAGATTATAGCGAATTTTATCCATTTGACGCAAATTATGTTGGTGATCCATTACCTCCGCGTTTTGAAGGATACAATGGAACAACAATAGATGGCAGTGAACAAAAGGGCAGTTTTAATATACTGGTAAGGAATGACTATTTAACTAGTCCTAATACCTATATATGCCCAAGTACAATTGATAAAGCTAAGGAACAAATCAGCTATCTTTCAATGAATGATTTTGGACAGATGTTAGCTGGTTCAGGAGGAAGCGTACTGCCTCCTGAAGCAACAAGATTAGATATTCTTAATGAAAAAAATGTACCATCAGGCACTGCAATAACATTTGATGGAGCTGCAAATAATATAATGAATCATTCTAATTATGTAAGTTTTCTATTTGGAGATGGTCATGCCAAGGGGCATACTGGAGATGGTAAAAATATATATAACCAAAATAGTAACCACGGTCTGAGTAATTTCTTAGTTACTATTCTCCAAAGTCAAATTAACTAACACTTTCGGCAGTGATTAGTTTTGGTTTGAAAACTTTTTGGATTATTTGTTTGGAGGCTTTATCTGTTTTTAGAGCCTTCATTATTATTTCCCCAGCACTGATGCCGATTTCTTTTTTGCACTGTTCGATTGTCGTTAGGCGAGGTCGAGTGAATTGGACAAATTCCATATTATCATAGCCTATTACTGAAAAATCCTGTGGTATATTGATATTTTCAGCTCCAGCCAGATTGTAAAGTTCTAATGCTACATAATCGCTGAAACAAAATACAGAGTCAAATTTCTTATATTTTTTCAGAAAATCTTTGGGTGTAGCGAAAGCGCTGTATTTAATGTCGTGTTTAGTCAAGCATTTGTCAAAGGCAATTGAGCGTGGAATATTAGTTGCTCCTATATATGCAATTTTTTTATGTCCATGTGCCACCAGACATTCAGCAGCGAGTTCTCCACCATGATAATTGTCATTGAAAGCGCCGGAAATACCCTCAACGCTTTGATTGACTGTTACTACCGGCATACGCTTGTTGAGTTCGCGCAGAAAATCATGATTGTCATTTTTTCCGGGCAAAGTGCTGATTAATAAAGCATCAATCCCTTTGTTTAGCATAAACTCGATTGCCTTTAATTCTTTCCCTGGGTCCTCGTGTGAAACTGACAGAATCATGTGATAATCGTCTTTAGCAATGACTTCTTCGATACCGCTGAGAATATTCAGCCAGAACGAAGTTTCGATATCGCTGCTGATAATCATTCCGAGCAGTAAGGTACGTTTTGAAGCGATTGCGCGGGCATGAAGATTTGGAATATAATTGAGTTCTTTGACCGCTTTTCGTATTCGTTCACAAGTTGCGTCCGCTAAATGATATTTTTTAGCCTTGCCGTTGATAAACATTGAGGCGGCAGTCAGTGAAACTTTTGCCCGTTCAGCAATGTCTTTAAGTGTTGTTCGCTTTGTCATTTTATAGCCTTAAGTTGTTCAGTACAAGTTAAAAGAAAGCGCGGCAAATGAAAGAATGTCTTCCATTTTCCGCCTTTCAGCATGTGGCTTGGTTCGCCACGACGATTCAAGTACCCGAACCATTCGCCGAATTCAGGGTCGGCAAAATGTTTCCATGTCCATGCGTCCAAATCTTCAAACATTTTTTTAAATTTATTATCGCCGGATAAACGCCATGCGTATAATGCCGCAATCAATGCTTCATTATGAACCCACCACAATTTCATATCCGCCTGTAATTCGATATGTGGTTTTCCCAGAGCATCCATGAAATAGTATATTCCGCCATATTCACGGTCAAGACCAAATTCATAGAGACCATAAATATAATCACAGGCACGCTCAATTAAATCTGTTCTGCCATTTTTTTCGGCGTATTGCAGGATGAACCACATGGATTCGAGACCATGACCGGGATTAACAAAACGCCCTTCACATGAATCCAAATCAAAACTGCCGTCAGTATTGATGTTTTCAAACATCACATTTAATTTAGGATTCCAAAATTTATTCATTACTGTATCAACTGCATCTGCGGTATCAGTATCGTATTCAGTAGTTTTTAGGCAGTCAGACATGACATTGCCCAGATTAGCCAGAATCATGTAGCTGCCCAAGGCTAAACTATTACCGCGTCCCGGCAAACTCTTTTCCCACTTTGCTTTAGGATTATCCAGGCGGCTGATATACATCTTCATAGCTGAATCCGCTTCAAGCTTATAGCGCTTTTCACCAGTAGCTTTGAATAATGCTGCCGCCCCCATCGCCGCGAAACAGTCGGAAAAAATACTATAGGGAGCCATCGCCGGCTCACCCTGTCGGTTTAGCGCAAAATAATAACTGCCGTCTTCACTTTTGCCATATTTAGTTAGAAAATCAAAACCTTTGACTGCTATATCCAGCCATTCGTCTTTGCGGTAGTCAGTATCATAGAGAGTAGCGAACATATAAACGATTCGCCATTGCATCCATATGTACTTCATCGTGTCGTAAACATTGCCGTCACGGTCAAGCATGGTGAAATAGCCGCCGAACTCTTTGTCTATGCAATTATTTTGCCAAAAGGGAATAACTGAATTGACTAATTCGTTTTCATATCTTTCAATAATTCTTGTAATATCCATAAAACTCTATTATATTTAAGCGGTCAAGCTTTTTTTATATGATTATTTATTTTATTTATCTTGCATGGCATAGAAATAAAATTCTGAACAGAATACCTACTAAAGCGCTTTAGTAAGATAGTTGTCTTTTAGTAGTTTGTCAATAGTTTTATTATATTAATTTTAAAGACCGAGGATTTTGGATGGATTTTTTATGGCATCATCTTTATGTATTTGTTTTTGTTGCGGGTATGATCGTTACACTTTGTCTGACACCTTTGTTTCAAAAACTTGCTGAAATCACAGGCTTTATGGATAGACCACAAGGCGAAGGACATAAGGGGCATGGCAAAGCGATTCCTCTTCTTGGCGGAGCTGCGATGTTTTGCTCGTGGATGTTGATTATTATTGTGAGCTGGTTTGCTGTAAAAGCCATGTCTGAGACAGGCATGTTTTCTAGTCTTGCCGGCAATCTTAGTGGTATAAAATTTGTATCAACACGTCTCTTTATTATTTGCCTTGGAGCTTTTTGTGCTACTCTGCTTGGCTTGATTGATGATCGTTTTGGCATGAGTGCCGTTATGAAATTTGGCGGGCAGTTCTTAATTGCTGCGGTAGTTGTCATCTTAGGGAAAGTACAGATTAGCGCATTTTTTTCTAATCCGATCATTATTTCAGCTATTTCTATTGCCTGGTTCATGCTATTGATGAATGCGGTCAATTTTTTTGATAACATGGATGGTTTAGCGGTTGGAACTGTTACTATTGCAATGGGTTTATTTGCTATAGTCGCGAGTATAAACGGACAATTTTTTGTTGCTACCCTGGGAACTTTGACTTGTGGAGTAGGGGTTGGATTCTGGTTTTTTAATCATTCCCCAGCAACTATTTTTATGGGAGATTCAGGTAGTCATCTACTAGGTTATTTGACTGCGGTAATCAGCTCGAGCGTTACATTTTATTCTACTTCTAAATCAAATTCATTATTCTCTATTCTCGTACCTTTATTTATTCTGGCTGTACCATTGTTCGATACTCTCGCGGTGGTCGTGATAAGACTCAGAGCCGGAAAACGTATTTATATTGGTGATCACAACCATATCTCACATCGTTTTGTCAAAATGGGTATGAGCCGCAAACAAGCGGTATTTATGGTTCATCTACTTGCATTACTGCTTGGTTTGAGTGTCCTGCCAGTTCTCTGGGGTGATTTCAAAGTAGCACTGATTTGTGTTATTCAAGGGATGTTACTGCTTCTTCTGGTTTCATCACTACAATTTTCATTAATAGAAGACAAAAGTGTTGACGCAAGAATCAAAACAGATTAAAAAAATAGCCGGTCATCAGACCGGCATTATTAGTTTTTAATTCGATGTTCATTTTTTATGGCGTTCTATTATCGTTTTGGTAAACACCTTTTCCGAGAGCATTTGACAATGGATCATCCTGCTGGTCACAATATCCTACATGACTATGCAGTATCCAGCCTTCCGCGTATTTGAAATCATCGGTCATTTTGCCAAAATGTTCGCAGATGTTTGCCATGTCGGTCAAATATGAATCCAGACCCTGACTAGAATCGAGCCATTCTTTCTGGCTGCGATGACAAGCTAGCATTGTTTTTTTAGCATCAATAGTGCTTGTTACGTCAACGAGAATTTCAGGGATGATTGGATTTTTCAATTGGTCAGTCAGGCTGTGCGGCATTGAGCGGTATACTCTTAGTTTGCTGTCAATCGCCGGGTGAGGCGGATTACATTTAAAGTTGGTCATACCGCGGCAAAAAGCTGCGGAAACCGCTAAACGTCCAGAATTGACATGGTCTTCCATGTAATCATAAGGACCGTGAGTCAAAATGATTTCAGGAGCGACTTCCCGAACGATTGGCACCAGCTTTTCGAGCGTATCCTGACAATAAAATACTTCGAGGTCGTCGCAGAGGCTTTCGTGGAAATGAGCTCCGATGACCTTGCAGGCCTCAATAGCTTCCAGACGGCGCATCTTGACGATAGTTTCGTAATCGTATTGATTAGTTCCCAAAGAACCATTGGCGATATTCATATAATGAATTTCGTATCCTGCTTCTTTGAGTTTTATCAGCGTGCCGACCATCATGAATTCAATATCATCAGGATGACAGGCTATCGCAAAGGCTGTCTTTGCCATTAGTTCACTCCTTATAATTTCATAAGCTTTAAGCTCTAGTGCATTTCAATATCACAGATGCCGAAACCATCACGCAAGAAACTGAATTGAACGTTAGGATGATCTGAAAGTAATGTCATTGGAACAGTTGAATCAGCCATTTTCTTTGAGAGCATGTAAGTAGTCAAACGCATTCCAAATGGATTATCATGATGTCCTGGATGCCAGATAGATATTTTCTCAGCCTGCCATGTTTGAACAGGACCGACAGTAACCGCTGCGGAAGGAACGTTTTGAACTGTTCCACCACCGGAAGTACGCGCGTTCTGCATTAAAGTAATAGGATGCAGTTCAACTTGACGTGTAGAAAGTTCACGGTATTCTTCAGGAGTCGGAGGAACATCTTTATATTTACCTTCGCGTTTAACTGGATCATTGAAAGCCCAATGTTTAGTTTCGCCTTGTCCTCCCTGCATTAGCAAGCAACGAGCTTTGCTCCATGAATTGATGTATTCAGTCGGGTCTTCACTTGGGAAATACATGTTCTTCATAGGCATTTTGAGTTCTTCGCGAATCTTATTGAAACACATATCCATATCAGCTTTAGCGAATCCCAATGGGAAATCCATATCAGCTGCTTTGCCGTCAACCATCCATTCATCCATGCCCCAGAAATGGCAGTTTGTCAAATCTAGGTTCATAGCGTTAACCATTTGAGCGACTAAAGAAAGCTGCTCAGTAGGGCCGATAGGACCGCAGAGACCAACTGGATTTTCAGGAGTAGCCTGTTGCCATACTTTGATATATTCGAGTGCTTCAGCGCAGTAAAAATCTTGGATAGTATCATAAATATTGATTTTGAAACCCGGACGTTCATAATCTTTTAGGGTATCAATTGTAATTTTAGCTGCGGCATCGAGAATTTCACGATCTAAAGTAGTGTAATCCCACCATTCTGGTGCAATTTTGCTAAGTGGTCTCATAATTCAAATTCCTTTAATTAATATTTAATTTACTTAGTAGATGTTTTCCATTAATATACAAAGCTATTGTATTTCGTCAAGGGCTGAATGAAAAAATATACTAAAATTTTAAAGCACAAACACACAAAATACTTGAAAGGCGAATTTATAATTATCAGGTGTGGTATTCTGCGTTTATTTTCACGTATTCGTAGGAAATATCGCAGCTCCATACCCAATATTTTGCAGTTCCGGCATTCATGTCAACGGTGATTGAAAACTCGCGGTTTTGCAGAGTTTTTGCAAGCTCTGCTTCTGGAGTTCCGGCATCGCCGCCTTTAAGAACTACCGGCTGGTCATCGTAATAAACGTTGACTATTTCAGGATCGAAATCCACACCCGAATAACCTAATGCCGCAACCAGCCTTCCCCAGTTAGGGTCAGAACCAAACCAGGCGGTTTTGCATAATAATGAGTTGGCGATGGATTCCGCAAGAACTTTAGCACAGGCGTCATCTTTGGCATTTTCGATGTAGATAGTTACGAATTTAGTCGCGCCTTCGCCGTCCATGACCATTTCACGAGCAAGCTGCTGCATTAGTGTTTGCAGGGCTTGATAAAAAATTTCGGCATCTTTTGAGCCAGCTTTAATTTCGACTCCTGAAACACCGTTAGCCATTATTACAGTTGTATCGTTTGTACTCATGTCACCGTCGATATTGATGCGGTTGAATGAATTATCCACGCCGCGCCCGAGTAGTGATTTGAGTAATGCATTATCTATTTTAGCGTCAGTAGTGATATAGCAAAGCATTGTTGCGTGCGGTACATGCATATCAGGATTGATCATTCCGGCGCCTTTGGTCATTGCACCGATTGTTACCTTGCCGGAATCTAATTCGGCCTCTACAGCCGCACTTTTAGGGACGGTGTCGGTGGTCATTATTGCTGCCGCTGCTTCCGTGCCGGATGAATAATCCAGAGCTTCCGCTGCTTGTTTGATGCCATTGGAGATTATTTGCATGGGCATTTGAACACCAATCCTGCCAGTCGATGAAACAATTACTTCTTCTGGCTGGATAGATAATTCCTGTGCCGCTAATTCGCTCATTTCTTTAGCAGCCTTCATTCCATTTTGACCAGTGCAGGCGTTAGCGTTGCCGCTGTTTACCGCTATGGCACGGATGGTCTTTTGTTTTGCGACAAGTTCGCGTCCGAGACATACCGGAGCCGCCGCGAATACACATGAAGTGAATGCTGCGGAAAAGTTTGCCGGAGTATCTGACAAAATCATTGCCATATCTGGCGCACCGCTGACTTTTAGTCCGGCGGCTATTCCTGATGCTTTGAATCCTGCAGGAGAAGTTACCGAGCCGTTTTCTATGAAAGAGTATTTATTAGACATCAATTTTGCCTCCGTATGTGGCTTTAACATTTATCGCGATGCCGCCGCGTGGGCGGAATTTGCCGATGACTTCAGCTTTGCGAGGGGAACAGGTTTTGACTAAGGCGTCAAGAATGCTATTTACAGATTCCTCATGAAAAGTGTTGTGGTTTCTGAATGAAAAGATAAAAAGTTTAAGCGATTTGCTTTCAATGCATTTTTTGTCCGGTATATAACGGATTACGATATGTCCGAAATCCGGTTGATTTGTTACTGGGCAAAGCGAGGTGTATTCAGGACAATCAAAAGTGATAACATAATCCCGGTCAGGGTAGATGTTGTCAAAAGCTTCCAGTTGCGTCTCGCCTTGAGCCTCTGGATAATTGCTTTCCGAGTTTTTTAGCAGGGTCAAATCAGAAAATCTTTGTTTTTTAGTCATAATAAAATCCTTATATTTTAGTAAAATAAGTCCTTCCATAATAATTATACATAAAAACTGCTTGATTTTTCTAAAATACCGCTTATATTTTCAAAGGTCAAGGTTTAATCGTAGAAAATTGCTTGACACTTGTTAATTACGTAAGATAATACTTGCTAAAGGTGACTTTAATGAAAATTTTTAAGAAATGTTTAATTGTGATGTTTGTCCTTTCTTCTTTGTTTATCGCTCCTCAATGTTTTGCGCAGGATGAGTCAGATCCATATTATGGCGAACAGAGTGGTCCTTTTGAAAAATTAGGAAGAGGTGTTGCAAATATAGCTTTTGGTCCTCTCGAAATTATTATACAGCCTTTGGAAGTTGCTGAAGCAAAAGGCAATATTGCAGCTCTTACTTATGGTGTATTCAGAGGTGTTGGCATGGTTGTCGCGCGTTTGCTTGTTGGAGTAGCTGATATTGGTACATTCTATATGCCTTTACCTGGTTGCACTGATGATTCAGAAGATGTTGGTTGGGGTTACGGACCAATGATGCGCCCAGCATGGGTTATTGATAGAGAGCACAATGCATATAACTTCTTCTATGATGATAATGCTTTGAACGAGAAATTTTAATCTTTATCTTAAAATAAAACTTTGAGCCCGTCCACGGACGGGCTTTTTTGCATAATATAATTTAATTCAGGAATTTTAATAATGAGTTTTTCATGTGGTTTTGTAGGCTTGCCTAATGTTGGCAAATCAACTTTGTTTAATGCCTTAAGCGGCGGCGGAGCCGAAGCAGCTAACTTTCCTTTTTGCACAATCGAACCGAATACCGGAATTGTAACAGTGCCGGATGAACGCATGCAGGTTTTGTCAAAATTAGAGAATTCAGCTAAACTGATACCTTCGACCTTGAAATTTATTGACATTGCCGGTCTGGTCAAAGGAGCCAGTGAAGGGCAGGGCTTGGGAAACCAATTCCTCGGTCATGTGCGCTCAGTTGACGCTATCGCTCATGTGGTAAGGGTTTTTACTGATGAAGATGTAGTTCATGTCGATGGTGAGATCGATCCAGTGAATGATATTGAAGTGATTATGACTGAATTAATGCTGTCCGATCTGGATATGCTCGAACGCAAACTGGAAAAATCTAAAAAACTTATGCGTTCAGGAGATAGCGAAGTCAAAGCTGAACTGGAATTAGCAACAAAGTTCAAAGAACAGCTTGCTGATGGTCAACGTCCAGAATACAATCATGATGACCCGGTTGAAACAGTAATAGCCGGAAGTCTCGGACTTTTAACTATCAAGCCCGCTTTTATCTGCGCGAATGTTGATGAAGATAATTTTGGTGAATTTGGTAAAAACGAAGCTACTCAAAAATTAATTGCGTATGGAAAAGAACACAATATGGAAGTTATTCCGGTTTGTGCTAAACTTGAAGAGGAAATGAGACAGCTTGATGCGGAAGACGCACAGATGTTTATGGAAGACCTCGGCATAACTGAAACCGGCTTAGCTCAAGTCATTCATACAGGATACCGATTACTAAAACACATTACATTCTTTACTGTTGGTCCGATGGAATGTCATGCGTGGACAATTACCGAAGGCACAGTCGCTCCTCAGGCTGCTGGTAAAATCCATACAGACATGTGTCGTGGATTCATTCGTATGGAAGTTGTCGGTTATGCTGACATGCTTGAGTATAATGGCTGGAATAAGGCCAAAACCGCCGGCAAATTAAGAATTGAAGGTAAAGATTATATCATGCAGGATGGTGATGTTATTCATGTGCGTTTCAATGTTTAAAGGTGTTTGTCGATGAAAATTTTTATTCTTCTCGCTTTTTCGCTTGTTATCTGTTCTGGATGTGTCAGCCAAAAAACTGATTACTCGCAAAAAACTTCATGGCTTCATGTGGATAATAAAGCTCAAAAAACATTTGATGTATTCTTTGTGCATCCGACAACTTATGTTACTACTATGGACGGCATGAATGCCAACCTTGACAATAAGGATGCCAACAAAGGCGCAGAGCAAGCTCTGAAACTTCAAGCATCTGTCTTTAAAGAAAGCTGCAATATATACGCTCCTCGTTATCGTCAGGCGTCAATTAAAATTTTAGGATTGCCGGAGAAAGATCGCACAAAATATCTTGCTGTTGGATTGGGAGACGTGCGTGAAGCTTTTGAATATTACCTAAAAAATTATAATAATGGCCGCCCATTTATTTTGGCAGGACATAGTCAAGGTTCGCAAATAATTCGTGACTTTCTGCTTAAGCATGGCTCATTGATAGATAAGAAAAAACTTGTTGCTGTTTATGCTATCGGTTATACTTTTACCCTTGAAGATCTTAAAACGATCGGGCTGCCTTTGGCTGTTAAAGCCGATCAAGTGGGAGGACTTATTACTTGGAATACCGTAGGTAAAAACGGTAAATCACCAGTGATAAATCCTGGAGCTTTGTGTGTAAATCCTCTTAGCTGGACTAACAGTGATAAAGAACAGTCAAAATCAAAAAATATCTATGCATATCTTCAAACAAAAGACAAAAAAATACTAAAAATTCCGCATTTTACTTCCGCTAAGATAGATAAGCGCGGGGCTTTAGTTATTCCAACACCAGCCATTATCGACCAGCTTTCAATGGGGATGGGACCGGAAGTTTATCACAGCTACGATTATTCATTTTTCTATGGCAATCTAGTAGAAAATGTTGCGCAACGCTGTAAAGCATGGCAGAAAAAATAATTATTCATTTTTATTTGTAACTCTCCTTTTTATCAACTATCTTAACTAAAATTTATCAAGGAGAAATGCATGAAAATTTTAATTTGGCTAATAGTTTTTATACTTACAGTATTTAATGTCTCTGGACAAGTATTGCCGAGCAGTGCGAGGAAGGCTGAAAAAAGATATTCAATTGCCGGTCGCCGAGCAATAGCTAGAGCAAAAAAATCAATAGAATTTGCAAAAAAACAGTTAATAGAAGAATTAAAGAAAGCAGCAAAAACAGCAATAAAAGATGGTAATATAAAATATGCTGACAATATACTTGCCAGAATAAAAAATTTACAAACGAGAGATAAAGTTGATGACTTTTTTGGCAAGCCATTAAATCATAAGAATAATTATTCTGTAGTTATTGAAAATGTATGTCCTGATATGGCTGTTGAATTAAATGATATGGCAGAGCCTTGGATAAATAGAGGTTATAAATTCCTTAACATACCCTCAAAACTTATAGGAAAGAAATTTTTCCCTTATAAAGCTAAAAGTAAAAGAGGAGTCACTCTTGTTATTAAGAAGAACTGCTTGGTTCGGGTTATTGTTGGGGGGAATAAAGAAGATGCATCTATCATTCCAATGTGGGAAAAAGAAGGATGGAAAAGAGATCGTAGTTATAACTTAAGATCAAGTGATCGTCTTAAAAGCAAATTAATAGTTTTAAGTAGATTAGCTAGAGCTGGTCAAAAAATACGGATGAATGATTATTCTAAGTTTGCAGGTATTATAGTTTTAGCAAATTGACATTAGGGATAAATAATGAAAGAATCAAGCAAAGGAATTTTAAAAAGCTCTTCGGGGGTGGCTCTGGCTACTTTGTTGAGTCGTGTGCTTGGTTTGTTTCGGGTTATTCTTGAAGCAAGTATCCTTGGTGGAGGAGCTTTGGCTTCCGCTTGGCAGTTGGCGTTTATGGTGCCTAATATGTTCCGCCGTTTCCTTGGTGAAGGAGCTTTGGGGACTGCAATGGTTCCGCTGGTTTCGCATGCTCTGGAAAAGGATGGACGGGAAGCAACCCGGCGCCAACTTAGTGTAATATTCCTTTCTCTTGGGCTTGTCCTAGCGCTATTGATAATAATTATTACTGGTATCTCTATTTTATTGCGCCTATGGGTGACGGTTGATTACGGACGGCTTGCTCTTGAACTGATTCCTCTATTGATGCCTTACGCATTTTTTATGTGTTTCGTCGGAGTTATAAGTTCGGTATTGAACAGCATAAAAGTTTTTTTCCTCCCCGCTATGGGAGCTTTGTTTTTAAACATTTTTATTATTGGTTGCTTATTACTCGTTGCTCCCGGACTGGGTAGTGATTATCATTTGATTTTACAGGCTTTATCCTATGCGGTATTGATCTCTGGTGCGGTTCAATTGGGATTGATGCTCTTACTTTTGCACTATTACAAGATGTTCCCGATGAAAATGAAATCTTTCGGCAAAGGTTTTAAGGTTGTTAAAGAGCTCTCACGATTGACTTTGCCGGGATTGATTGGAGCTTCGGCATTGCAGTTTAGTTTGCTGACAGATCGTTTAATTGCGGCATTCATCGGTTCTAACGCGGTTCCGGCATTAACTTATAGTGACCGTATTGTTTATTTACCTATTGGTATTTTTGCCTTATCACTGGGAGCAGTGCTTTTGCCTAACATGTCGCGAGCTGCGGCACGAGACGATTTTGAAGAATTATTCAGCAATTTGCGTTTAGCTCTGCGCTGTTTATTATATCTATGTATTCCAATAGCTGTTTTTACAGTATTCTTTCGCGAACCTATCTTGCGTTTGTTGTATATGCGGGGAGCATTTGATCAAGTTGCTTTGCGTGAGACAGCCTGGGCAATGTTATTTTACGGCTGTGGAATTCCGTTTTTCGCGACCACAAAAATACTTGTACCGGCATTTTATGCCCGTAAGGATATGACGACTCCTTTAAAAATATCTATATTTTGTATTTTGCTGAATCTAGTCTTGAGTTTGATTTTAATGATTTGGCTTCGTCAGGGCGGAATCGCTTTAGCTACGGTAATTGCGTCTATGTTAAATAACGCATTGCTGCTGTGGATGTTGCATAAAAAATTCAAAACTCACGATTTAAAACTTAAAACCCTCTTGCCAGAATTATTTCGCGGAATCATTATAAGTGGAGTATTGACTATACTATTGTTCTCTGTTTATCCTGCCCTGTTTAACCGAATTACAATTTCATGGTTGCCAAATGACTTATTGCCATTAATAATAACAGGCAGTGTGTTTTGTGGATTATATTTTGTGTTAACCTTGCTCACAGGCAGTAAAACTCCCCGTACTTTGTTGAGTTTGTTTAAGAAATAAAAAGGAACAGCCTGCGGAACGGGGGAATCCCGCAGACTGTTTTGTTGGGGGGTTATTCTATATTTTTAATATTTCCTATAGCTTGTTCAAAGCGTTTATAAAGTTTTGATAAATCTTTTAATGGAACACTCCCCGCTTTCAGCCAGCGTTTAGCTATTTTATTTATTTGTTCAGTTTTTTGTTCAGAATTTTTACTGCTCGAACCCGAAGCAAAGTTTTGAGCAATAGCCATAGTTAATTCTTGTGCTAAATCCGCCTTTGCCTCGCCTTCTTCAGCGTTGATACCCAGATTTTCCAATTCTTTACAAATTTCCTCACGTTTTTTGAGATTATCGTTAAAAGTATTAAGCAATTGTTCGTAATGTTCAACAGAACCGTCTTCGAAAGCTGTGCTTAATGCCTCGAAACTATCTCTAAAATATATTTTTTCCGCACTTTCTGCGACTTCCCATTCAGAGCGGTATTTTTCCCATTCATCCAGTTTTTTAGAATCCAGAGAATTCAATGCCGCACTGACTATCTGTTCCAATTCGAAACTTCTTTTCAGGACTGCTTTGCTGTCATATTCAGATTTCGAACCCAGTAAATCCAATTTTTTAATTAGAACAGAATGTATTTCTGTAACAGTTTGTTCTTCTGCTCTCGGCATAGCTCCTGTTGAATCCCAATGTTTTTTAACTTCTAAATACTTGCTTTTTATATCGTCAAACTGTTTTTCCCCTGACTCCAAAGAATCATTCAAAGTTTCTAAGTCATTACATATTTTCTTTTTGATTTTCAGATTTTCATTTCTTTGTTTGCGTAATCCCTCATAATAATTATCAAAATAAGTGCGAAAACGCTCATAAAGCTCACGGTCATGTTTTCCAGCTGAACCAGCTGTCTTCCAGCGTTTCCATAAATCAGGAATAAGTTGATGAGCGTCACTGTAACTCAAATTGAAAATAGCTTTAGCTTCTTCACATAACTGAAATTTTGCACTGTTTACATTTTCTTTTTCGCATTTGGCGTGATGGTAATGTTCTTTGCGTGTGTTAAAAAATACATCACATGCTTCTCTAAAACGTAAATATAGTTTTTTCTCTTGATCCGGTGCTGTAAATCCTACCTCTCGCCAACGTTTTTGTAAATCTTTAAATTTTTTCGCATCACTCTCCCATTCTGTTGATGATTGTATCTTTTCTGCTTCCTCGCAAATCTTAATTTTTTCAACAGCTATATTTTCTCGGTTTTTCTCCATGCCGTTGTAATATTCACTAATACGATTTTGCAGTTTGTTGCATTCCTCGCAAAATTCATTCCATATATCTTCATTCTTCTCATGTGGAACGCTACCGATATCTTTCCAATGCAAGCGAATAAGTTTTAATTCTCTGGCGATTCGCGGTAAATCTTTATCTTCGCATTCATTGAGTTTTTTTACCTGCTTGCATATATCCATTTTTAAGGTGTAATGTTCCCATCTAGCCAAATCTCTAATTTCATAAAGACAATGCACCTGGGTTGTATATTTTTTGCAAAGCGCTTCAAACTCTGCAAGTTGTTTCTTTATATTCGGGGTCTGTGTTGTTGCGTCAAGTGTTTTTGCTACGTTTTTTTTGAGATCTTCGATATGTCCTTTGGGAAGTTCCTGCTTATTCTCCTCCAGGCACTTGGTGATTTCCGCACAAGCTTTTGTTATTATTTCAAGAGCATTGCTGTTTTTGTTCTTTTCTGTCATTTTTCCCATACTCACTCTTATTTAGTCAAATAAGTTCTGCGAAATAGCAATAAAAAATGGAAAAGCAAAAGTATATTAATATTTAAAATTATTAACTTTGGTTTATTAATCTTCCCTCCAAAAAAAAATAATAGGCAATAATGTTTATTCTCCCAAATTTACATAACTACCCCTATATATTTGATTATAAGTGTAAAAGTTAAATAATTCCAGTATATATCATATAATTATTTGCAATTTGCATTATTAAAGATATATTTTTGAGCTTATAATGATAATAAAAAAAGAAATCTAAAAAACACAGGAGTTTGTAATATGTCATCAAGTACTAAAAAATTTAAAACAGAAGTTCAACATTTACTGGATTTAATGATTCATTCTTTATATTCAAATAAAGATATTTTTCTCCGTGAATTGATCGCCAACGCTGCTGACGCTATCGACAAAGCTCGTTTTACTGCTCTTACTAACAAAAAAATAATCAACGAGTGGGCTATTAATCTGACCGTTGATAAAGATAAAAAATTCATCCGTATTTCTGATAACGGCATCGGTATGACCGAGAAAGAAGTTATTGATAATATCGGAACTATTGCAAAATCCGGAACTAAAGCTTTCATGAAGGCATTGGAAGAAAAGAAAAAATCAGAAGCGGACATACCTGAACTTATCGGGCAGTTCGGAGTAGGATTTTATTCTTCGTTCATGGTTTCAGAAAAAGTTGAGATACTGACCAAAAAAGCAGGCAGCGATGAAAGTGCGGTACGCTGGACTTCTGATGGTAAATCAAGCTACAAAATAGAAAGTGCGGAAAAAGACGAACAGGGAACTGAGATCACAGTATACCTGAAAGATGATTCTCATATCTATATGGAAAACTGGAAAATCAGTGAGATCGTCAGTAAATATTCTGATTTTATCGAATATCCTATCACTTTGCCTTACGAAAAAGTGGAAAAAGAAGGCGAAGGCGACGATGCTAAAGAAGTTAAAAGTATTGAAATCAAAACTCTTAACTCGCAAAAAGCTATATGGTTGAAAAAGGCGTCTGAAATAACTGAAGAAGAACATGAAAGTTTTTTCACGCATCTCTCTCATGATGGCGGTAAACCAGCTGAATCAATTCAAATCTCAGCTGAAGGTACTTTTGAATTCAAAGCATTGATCTATATACCGGAAGTCGCACCTTTCAATATGTTTATGCCGGACTTCCAGAAAAAAGGCTTGCAGCTTTATGTTCGCCGCGTGTTCATCACTGACGAATGCAAAGACCTTGTCCCTGATCATTTGCGTTTTCTCAAGGGAGTAGTCGACTCCAGCGATTTACCGTTGAACGTTTCCCGTGAACTCCTCCAGAATAACGCTCAGATTCGTAAAATGCAGAAAACAGTTACCAGCAAAACTTTATCCGCACTCAAGAAAATGAAAGAAAAAGAGCCGGAAAAATATGCTAAGTTCTTCCTTGAATTCGGTAAGATTTTCAAAGAAGGCATTCACATGGATCATGACAACAAGGAAAAGATCAAAGGTCTGACCATGTACGAGACCATGAACAACGAAGCCGGTAAACTTGTCGGCTTAAAAGAATATGTTGACGCAATGCCTCCTGAACAAAAAGATATTTATTATATTACTGGCGAAAATCGTCAAGCGGTAGAAAATTCTTCTGCTCTCGAACTTTTCCGCAGTCAGGGATTTGATGTGCTGTTCATGATCGATCCTATTGATGAATGGATTATGCCGTCAATGGGTCAGTTCCTTAAATTCCAATTCAAATCAGCCACTAAAGGCGATATTGAACTTGATGAAAAAAGTAAAAAATCCAGCGAAAAAGTTATTTCTAAAGCAGCTAAAGAACACAAAGATGTTCTCGAAGTGCTCCAAAAAGAACTTGACGTTAATATCAAAGAAGTTCGTTTTACAAACCGCTTAACAGACAGTGCTTGCTGTCTGGTTGGTGAAGAAAGTGCGATGAGCGCCCACATGGAGCGTATGTTCAAATCAATGAATCAGGAAGTTCCTGTAAGTAAACGTATTCTGGAATTGAATCCAAAACATTCATTAGTAGCCAGTATGCAAACCTTATTTGAAGCGGACAAGGCTAATCCAGAACTGCAAAAATATGCGCATCTATTATACGATCAAGCCCTCTTAACAGAAGGCAGCCCGATCCCTGATCCATTAGCTTTCGCTAAAAATATTGCCGACCTAATGGTCAAAGCAGTAAAGTAGAGAAGTGGGAGTGTTGCAAGCATGTTGAATAACGTGGCAGGTCTCTAGATTGACATTCGTAAAAGGTTAAACATTAAAAAAATCCCGGTGGCGCTACTGAGCAACTCTGGGATTTTTTAATTTGCTTGTCATTAATCGATCAATTATTTTCAGTAAATCATCCTTATTAAAAGGCTTACCGATAAAGTCATCACAGCCTGACTCTAAGGCACGTTCTTTGTCTTCAGATCTTACATATGCTGTATGGGCGATGATTGGCAAATCAGGAAATTGCTGTTTTATTTTTTGAGTAGATAAAAAACCATCCATGATTGGCATTTTTAAATCCATTAAAATTAGATCATAGCAGTTTTTGGAAGCTAACTCAACTGCTTCCTTGCCATTCATAGCGCGGTCAATTTTTTTCACTATACCGTTTAAGATAATTTCGATATACTGATAATTTATGAGCTCGTCTTCGGCAACAAGGATGTTAAGTTCTTTCAGTTTATTTTGTTTTGTTTGCGGCAAAACTTCCTTATTATATTCTTTTTTTATTTTTTTTAACGGAATGGTCAAATGAAAGCGTGATCCGTGCTTAGGTTCTGAAGATACTCCAATTTTCCCGTTTAGTGTTTTAACTAACTCATTAGCAATACATAAGCCTAGTCCGCTTCCTCTTATTGCACGTGATATAGCCTCGTCTCCTCGGTGGAAATTATCAAAAATCAACTCCTGTTCCTGTTTAGGGATACCCATGCCAGTATCTTTCACATAGAATTCAATATCTTTATTTTTTATATCAAATCCAAGTTCTATGTTACCTTTTGAGGTATATTTAACAGCATTGGATGAAAAATTGGTAATTATCTGTTTAATTTTACCAACATCAGCTAGGATAATTAAATCTTTATACTGTTTAGGAATATTTATTATTATGTCCAGATTATCATTAATATTATCTAGGCTAAATACCCTAGAAATGTCCATGATTAGTTCAGCAGGACTAAATTCGACGTTTTTGATGGATGTTTTTTCACTTTGTAGTCTTGATATAAGTAACACATCATCAATCAATGCGAGTAATTGTTCTGAACTTTTTTGTACAATCATTGCATATTCATTTTTTTTGTTTCCTTCCGCCTCCAGCATTAAATTAGAAAATCCCATGATTCCATTCATCGGTGTTCTAATTTCATGTGACATGTTTCTTAAAAATGCCGATTTTAAATGATTGTTTTCCTCGGCTAATTCTTTTGCTTTGATTAACTCTGTTTCATAGTGTTTACGCTTGCTTATGTCATACTCTATGCTTAAAATGAACGAAGGTTGGTCTTCAATATCAATACGCTGAGCGTTGACTGAAACAGGAAACCTTGTCCCATCTTGACGTATATGAATATTCTCACAATAGAATGGCTTGCCCGACATTATTTCGCCGGTTCTCTTTTTTGCCATCCGCTTTCCGTCATCGTCATCAATATCTGAGACAGGCCTGCCGATAAATTCCTCGCGTGTATAGCCATGTATGGAACAAGCAGCCTGGTTCGCATCAATAATTATGGGAATTCCGTCTGGTGTATTAGGGTCGAGAATCATACAATAACCACCGGCTTGCTCAAAAATTGCTTTGAATTTCTTTTCACTTTCCGTTATTATTTTTCCCGCCTGTTTTAGTTCATTAATTGATCCTGCCAGTCTTATTGTTCTATAACTTAAATTTGAGATCATCCCGGCAAGCTTGGAGATAAATAGCATTGCTGATTCTATTTTTTCCTTACTAAAGCGTGGAACACTTTCCAGTGCGGTCAGATATTCTTCTTCATTAAATCCATATAACTTAGCCTGATTACGAAATAGCTCAAGGTCAGGAGTTTCATCATCATAAAAGAACTGTCCAATATAAATATTGCCAACGATTCTGCCATTAACCTCAATAGGAGTCGCCATGTCCCACATATTATTTTTGCACCGGTAGGCCTTAAAAGTTCCCTTCTCGACCCCAGTAGTAAGGATAGTGTCACTTTCATGACAGTTTTGCTGTGTTTTAGGATTAACTCGATGAAACTTCATACAGATATCCTGCCACCCGACGGATGCTAAAACTTTACCCGAAGGATCGCCGATAGCGCTACTCATGTTTGTGATTTTATAAAAATCATCCATCATGGCCTGTAGCACTTCAGTGTCAATGATGTCCGAAAGACTAAGACTATCAAGATTGCCCGTAGGTTCCATTATTGCTTTTAGTTTTTTACTGACCGCACTTTCACTTTTCTTTAATAATATTTCATTTTCTTCGGCTAATTCTTTCGCTTTAACTAGCTCTGTTTCATTGAGTTTACGTTTGCTTATATCACAGTAATTACCTAAAATTCCTTGAATATCTGGATCATGTAGAAGATTACTTCCAGTAAATGATATAAATTTATAGTTGCCATTTTTGTGCTTGAACCTGCATTCAATAGTTCCGACAGCATTAGGCCTTTGCATAATATTTTTGAAAAAAACCTGAGTAAATCTTAAGTCCTCTGGGTGCACATTTTCGAAAGCACTAATACCAATAAGCTCTTCCGGTTTCCACCCAAATAATTTTTCAACATTAGGACTTTTATATCTGGTAATCCCAGCTTTGTCTATGATTACAATTACATCTCCTATGTTAGCAACCATTTTAGACTTCATAGATTCACTTTTCTTAATAGCATCTTCTGCCTTGTTAATTGTATTTCCCATATGTTTGGATATTAATATCGCAAATATTCCGGCGATAAAAATCATTATCGCAGTTAAGGATGCTGCGGCTAGGGCTGGATTCATTTGAACTATATGGCTCGCATATATAACGATGCAACCACCCATTACAACCGCCAATACACACAAGGGAAGAATATAGCGAAATAGATAATTTGAGATAGTGTGGCCTACCAAATAACAGTTTGGGAAAGCACTTTCTCCAGCAAGACCAATTATACCAAATCCCAGTAGTAAAAAAGCTAATGAGGTGGTCAAGGCCATTGGAATTGTTGTACCTTCACTATATAATAACGGAGTTCCATAAAGGTAGGACAGGCAAAATGTGAACCCTGTAAATATTATTATAACAGCAAATACTCCGCCAGTATGCTTAAGATTTTTTTTATATTTTGGGAGTCTATGCTGCAAGATTAATAGTAGTATTGCGGTACCTGCGAAAAAGAAAGCAGTACCTGTAGACGGTGACATTCTACCAATAGGGATATTGTTTAATTGACCCGCGGCTGGAACAATGTTATCCTCAAAGTTTAAATCCACTCCGTAATAAAATCCTATCAGTTCAAGTAGTCCAAAAAGCGAGATCAGTACCGTTGCGGATAAAATGATGCTTGACTTCAGATTTGATATTGCTGACATACTCATTGTGTACATGCAATACCCGAGAACAATGAAACTAACCGCAGTACTCGGAGCCATTGGAATATAATCATCCCGAATGCTGCCAAGTAGACCAAATCCAGGTATATAACTCAATAGTCCAAATACGGCAATAGATATTGCGCCGAGATTGCCGAATAGTGATAATGCTTTGATGGATTTATTATAATATTTCATCATAGCTCCATATTATTTTTTCAGCCAGTATCTCCTGCATTATAATATATTACTTCATTATGCATAAAAATGCAATAATTATAGATATATTTATTTTTTGAAGGATTTATGTTAAAAAAACTAGCGGAAATTATGTAAATATAATACCTGACACATCTTTTATTTATATGCATTTTTATTTCAGTTGAAAATTTGCTGTCGGCTGAAAGCCCATGGGTAAATGCTTGAAAACTTGTGATAGAATGCTATTGTAATACTTTTGATATTAATTGAATAAAAGTAGAGATATTTTATGATAATCAGGACAAAGGCGTTTCCACGTGCGGCCTTGATAGGTAATCCATCAGATGGATATTTCGGTAAAACTATTGCCTTTGTATTCAGTAACTATGATGCTGAAGTTCAACTTTATGAAAGCCCTGAACTCGACCTGCTGCCTTCATTACGCGATCATTCTAGCTTCAAAAGTATTGATCATCTGGCTGAAGACGTTGGTTTATTCGGCTATTATGGCGGTATCCGTCTGCTCAAAGCTACAATCAAGAAATTCCATGAGTACTGTCAATGTAACGCGATAGAACTTGACGACCGTAACTTCACAATCCGTTATCAGACTTCTATTCCGAACAGACTTGGTTTGGCCGGGTCTTCCGCGATTATTACCGCTTGTATTCGAGCTCTCAAACGTTTTTATAATGTCAAAATAGCCAAACCTATTCTGGCAAATCTGGTTTTATCTGTAGAAAGAGAGGAACTTGGTATTGACGCTGGCTTGCAGGATCGTGTCGCTCAATCATACAATATTCCTGTTTTTATGGACTTTGACCGTGCTCACATGAAAGAATACGGTTACGGCGTATATAAAGAAATGGAATTACCTGAATCTTTAAATCTATATATCGCTTTCCGTACAGACCTTTCCGAAGGCTCAGAGATTCTTCATGGTCATCTCCGCGAAGATTACGAAAGCGGCAAACCTGAAGTCCTGGCGGCTATGAAAGAGTGGGCTGAATTGACTGATAGAGTGCGGGAAAGTATTAAAGAAAATGATGCAGAATCATTGCATAAATTGATTAACCGCAATTATGATTTACGTGAGGAAGTATGTTCCACTATTTCTCCTAAAAATAAATTAATGGTCAATCTGGCGCGTGAATGCGGCTCTTCTGCTAAATTTACCGGTTCCGGTGGAGCAATTATCGGTACATACAAGAATGAAGAAATGTTTAAGTGCATGGAAGAAAAATTAAATGCTGAAGATATTCAAATTATTAAACCACAGATAGTTACTTCATCAGAAGAAGCTTTCCAATAGAGCAGGGGGATATGATGATTAGAAAAGCTGTTATTCCGGCGGCTGGTTTCGGAACCCGTTTCCTGCCCTTCACTAAAGCTGTTCCAAAAGAAATGATTCCACTAGTCGATAAACCGGTGATTCAATATGTTATCGAAGAAGCCGCTGCGGCTGGTATTACAGATATTCTAATAATTGTCAGCACTGGTAAAATGGCTATTCAAAATCATTTCAATCCCGATGCCGGACTTG
>Ga0307988_1000560_pt1 | contig 25361 bp, 27 predicted proteins | sample EllFjometagen183_FD_203166 | JGI IMG/M metagenome (GOLD analysis project Ga0307988, IMG submission 203166) | Marine microbial communities from Ellis Fjord, Antarctic Ocean - #183 | ecosystem: Environmental > Aquatic > Marine > Unclassified | place: Southern Ocean | collected 2014-10-08 | reverse complement strand
TGGTTTATTTTTTCAGTAAATGCCTGCTTTACATCAAAATATGTTAAAAGATCATCTCGTGTGTTCGCAAGTTTGATATTTTCTATTGAAGCAGTTTCTTCTGCAAAGGCCATTAAAGGATAAAAAAGACAGAAAAGGACACTCATTGACAAAACAAGTGTAATCATCTTTTTATGGAAGAAGGAATGCATCATTATATAAAAATATTATTCCATTTTTGCCGGCCCGGTTTCCCAGGCATCTTTGTTATTTAAAAAATTTTCAATGAATAAATGATTCAGGGTGTGTCCTGATTTGTGGGTAATGATATGTCCTTTAATCGGCATGCCAAGGAGGGAAAAATCTCCAAGACTGTCTAACAGTTTATGCCGTACAAATTCATCAGGATATCTTAACCCTTCCTCATTTAAAATCTTATCTTTATCAATAATGATGGCATTGTCAAGGCTTCCACCCTTACCAAGGCTGAATTTTTTTAAAAGTTCCAGATCCTTGATAAATCCAAATGTCCTGGCACGACTGATTTCTTTTTCAAAATTGTTTTTTGCCCTGTCAAAGGTGATTTCCTGCTTTCCTATTAAAGGATGTTGAAAATCAATTTGGCAGGTTATTTTGAAACTGGATTCAGGATAGGCAATAACCGATTTGTCATTATCTATAACTTTAATCGGTTTTTTAATGATTAAAAAATGTTTTGGAGCAGCTTGTTTCACAATACCGGCATTCTCGAAAAGTTGTGTGAAAACTTTGGCACTGCCATCCATAATGGGGATTTCATGATCATCAACCTCCACTAGGGCATTATCAATTCCAAGACCTGCAAAACTTGCCATTAGATGTTCAATAGTTGAAACAATGGCTCCATTGTTCCCCAGAACTGTTGCAAGGCTGGTGTCTACAACCAGCTTGAAAAGTGCCTGGATATCCTGGGTGCCGGGCAGATCAACCCGTCGAAATTTTATACCATGATTTTCCGGAGCAGGTTTTATTGTCAAATGCGTCTCTTTACCGGAATGAACCCCGGTCCCTGAAACAGAAACGCTTTGTGAGAGTGTTCTTTGCAAAAAATATTTGGTCATAAACTTTATATATTATAATTCATTATATGTTTGTTAATTTTGTTTGCTATATATATCTGATTTTAAAAGACAAAGCAAAGCAAATGAAAAATTTCTTTGGGTCTGATTGTTTTGATAGAGAAAAATAAGATAAAATAGTGTAAAGTATTATAATACCATCAGAATTAAACAATTTAAAAAGGAGCTGACTTGCTTGCAAAAGTAAACTCTTGTTCAGTGGCAGGAATTGATGGATTTATTATTGCTGTTGAGGTTGATATTTCCTATGGATTACCTGTTTTTAACATTGTAGGGTTGCCCGAAGTCTCAGTAAAAGAAAGCAAAGACCGGGTTAAAACTGCCATAAAAAATTCTGGGTATACATTCCCCATGGAAAGAATCGTGGTCAACCTTGCTCCTGCCGATGTTAAAAAGGAAGGAACAGGTTTTGATTTGCCGGTTGCCATAGGTATTTTGGCCGCATCTGAAGTCATTCCGACCGATAAGATAAATACCTATCTTATTTTTGGGGAGCTTTCCCTTGATGGAAAGATAAAGCCTGTTAGAGCAGCCCTTCCCTATGCATTAGCTGCAAAAGAAAATGGATACAAGGGAATTATCCTTCCTTTTGAAAATGCAGATGAAGCAGCAATGGTTGAGGGAATTGATGTCTTGCCTGTAAAATGTCTTTCACAAATTGTAGATTTTTTTTCAGGTTTTGTTGAAATTAAAAGGGTTCAGGTGGATCAAAAATCGCGAACACGGTTTAAGGATAAAATATATGAAATGGATTTTTCCGAGGTGGGGGGCCAGCACCATGCCAAACGAGCTCTGGAAATTTCTGCGGCAGGGTTTCACAGTATGTTAATGACAGGTCCGCCGGGATCTGGAAAAAGCATGCTGGCAAAACGGCTTCCGACCATCCTGCCGGAGCTTACCTTTGAAGAAACTATTGAAGTCATGAGGATTTATTCAGTTCTGGGATTAACTGAAGATAAAATGGTAAATAGTTCAATAAGACCATTTCGATCTCCCCATCATACTATTTCCAAGGCAGGTCTTGTGGGGGGTGGATCAAAACCTGCTCCCGGAGAAATCAGTTTGGCCCACAATGGAGTTCTTTTCCTGGATGAGTTACCGGAATTTAAAAAAAATGTGTTGGAGGTATTAAGGCAACCCCTTGAAGAGGGGGAAATTTACATTGCAAGGGCCAGCATGAAAGTCGTTTTTCCGGCACAATTTATGCTGGTGGCGGCCATGAACCCGTGTGGTTGCGTTGCCATGTTGTTTCTTTTTTGTTTGCTTTTGAATTGTTTGATTGTACAAAAGGTAAATAGTGCAAATGAAGTTCCACTTCATTTGCACCAACAATAATTTGTTGTGTGATAGTTTCAATAACTTTTAATTGTTCATTCTTTTTTAGTTTACCCCAATTTTGATAAAGCCAACCGGTTTCTTCGACTATCTTTTGAGAAGAAAGTGTTGTTTGTTGAATAGCATCAACTGTTCCTTGAAGAGTCGGAATTTGCATTTGGAGCTGAACTAATCTTTCTTCTAATGGCGTATTTTTTCTTTCAAATCCAGTTTTACCGATAGAATCAGATATGTATAGATCATAGAGTTTATCAATTTCAGCTGTTACTTTTTTATTTTCAGATTTTAAAAACTCCAACTCATTTTTTTTGTCTTGAAAAGATTTATTAGCTTCTAAAATATATTTTTTGATTTCATCCTTGGAAATTAAAAATTCTTTCAAATGATCTAAATAGATAGCTTCCAAATCATCTTGATGAATTTTTCTTTTACATTTTCTGCAAGTATAGGAATGAGAGTTGGAAGGAATATACATCTTGCCATTACATTCACAGAAAGTTAATCCTGAGAAAAGATGCCGAATTGGTTTGCGAGCTATTTTTTTTCTGGAGCTCTTTTGTTTATCTAAAAACATATTAATGGTATCAAAAATTTCTTCATCCACAATGGCATCAACTCTGGTATACACCCAATCTGACGCCGGTTTTAAATCCCAAGCTTTGCCGTCACCTCTACTTCTGGTGTAATTAGCCCGATGCAGACCTTTCATGGTCTGATTGGTTAATATTCTGGTTATAGTTGTGTCAGTAAATTTAGTGCCTTTGCGAGTTCTAAAACCAGCTTCATTCATCATCCTGGCGGTGGTTCTCTTTCTGTATGTTTCCAGGAAAAAGTCAAATAACTTTTTAATAATAGGAGCTTCTTTTTCATCTATTTTTAAACCACTCTTTCCCCATCTATAACCTAAAGGAGCTGTTCCGCCTGTGTTTTTGCCTAATTTTGCTCTTATAGGAACAGAAGCTTTTACCCTTTCGGATATCTCTTCTCTTTCAAATTGTGCCAAAGCTGCCAAGACAGTGAAAAATAGAGTTCCGGCCGGAGAAGAAGTATCAATAGATTCTCCCAGGGAAATGAGATCAGCATTATGTTTTTTGAAGATGTCAGCAAGGTCTAACAGTTCTCTGGTGCTACGGGCTAAACGAGCGAGTTTTGAAAATATTAAACCTTCAATCTTACCTGATTCAATATCTGAGATCATCTGCTTAGTTTTAGGTAAATTTAAAATAGACTTACCAGAAGTGGCCGATAGGTCATAAACTTTTACAATCTCCCAATCCTTAAAAAGACAATATCCCTTAGCTCTCTCTAAATGATGTTCAGGTGACTCTCTTTGGCTTTCCAGATCAGTTGAAGTCCTGATCCAAACTCCAACTCTTTTATTCTTTTTATTCATAATTGCAATCCTCAACCGTTTGATTTTATGAAAAATACACTGTTAATATGTAAAAAGCAATGAATATAGTTGTGTCGCAATAAAAATCAATTATGGATTGGTTAAAATTTATCGGTCTATTGAGAAATATTTGTTTATCATGATGCTCTTGTGACGTTAAGCTATACAATTTTTTTGTGGAATTTAAGAATATAAAAATAAACCGCACTATTATTTGTGCGGTTTATCTATTTTGAAGAAGATAAATTTTAATACTCCTCAGCAAGCATAATGGTAAGTACGCGTTTGGTCTGATTCGGATCAGTTGGATCTTCGGAACCATAATTAGAATTTCTATCAAAATAATCGATTTTCCAAAAAACAGATTTTTCAAAAATTTTAACTACCCCAAAGTCATGTTCATCGTATGGATCGTTATCTTTTGTGAAATCATTGAATGCTCGAATGATTTGGAAAATCTCAGTTTGGTATGACATATTTAAATTCGCAATACCTTCGGTAATAACAATTTTCCCACCAAATCCTGTTTTACGAAAAATATCATTTAGGTGGGCGATTATCTTAGATTTAGCCATGATTTCCTCCAGTTTGGTTAAGAGTTCCATTGTTAGCAAAAGAAAAACATTTATCTCCGCCAACAATGATGTGATCTTGAACTTGGACATCTATTACCTTTAGAGCATCCTGAATTTTTTCAGTTATTTTGTAATCAGATACAGAAGGGGAAATTTTCCCAGAAGGGTGATTATGAGCTAAAATGACATATTTGGCATTTAGTTCTATTACCCTGGTGAGAATATTTCTTGGATAAACGTTACTGTCTGAAATAGTTCCAGTTTCTATGATTTCAAAAGTAATTATTTTCATGGAGGTTGCTAAGAAGATTATTCCGAAGTTTTCTTTTTTTTCATCGGATAGAGCGATTTTAAGAAACTCAGTCGCTTCAACCGAATTGAAAAGAATGTGATTGTCGATGAAATCAGGTACGATTAACTTACGGGCAAAGTCAATAATTTGTTGTTTGGTAACCGTACCTTTTAAATGGTACTTACCGGCTTGATTTTTAAAGAACAATGAATTAGTCATGGCTTGTAATCTCCTTTTGTTTTATAGGAGAGCCATCCCTTGACTCTCCCAGGGAATGGAAAAGTCAAAAAGAACAAATTTGGTCTTACCGTTTCGTATATAGATATGAAAGTGCCAAGCAGGCAGCGTCGAAGATGGACATGCGCATATCTTCACCCTGCCAAGGTTTTCTTTTGGGAGGAAGTTTATAGGAAAGATCTGGGAGATATCCAACTATAAGTCTGGCTCGTTGATACTTGGTATATGCCCCAAATGGTTCAAAAACATCAGCCACATTTTTTGAGGTAAGAAATTTGACTTTAACACCATGCCTTTTGCAAATTTTTTTCAATAAACAAATATTATTCTGAATTTGTATCGGTCTTCGATGTGTTGAATAAGAGAGAACAGATTCAACCTGATTATATTCAATTAAGGTGTTAATGCGTTTTTCAAAAATTTCTGGATTATGATTAAAAACCGAAGCATGACCCCAATCAATAACAGTTTTGCCATTTTCAAAAATTAGGAAACCGAAGCCTCTATAAGTTAACGATATAGATAAGGTTCTTTCTTTATCCAGTATTAGAGTTGATAATTTTTCATTATTTATTTTCATATTTTTTGAAATTAGTAGCGATATTAATTGCAGCCGCATCCAAAAATTTAAGTTTCCTTTTAGTGGCAGCAGATTGATGTTTTGTCTCAAGTTCAATTGACAGCTTTGCAATTCGTTTAATTATTTGCAATCCAACTTTTTTTGGCAGTTCAGCAAAAATCATATCTATCTTTTTATCAAACAAAATTTGATATGCTATCGCTCGATATATAGCAGAAATATTATTACCTTGTTCTGTTTTACAAATGAAATAATCACTCTTCATACCAAAAAGATACGCTACTTCCTTTCTGCTCAAACCTGTCTTCTTACGGCAGGTTTTTGTATAATTAAATATTTTTTCATTCATCCTAATATAATTATTACACAAAACGCTGATAAAGTTATTTGTGATGTTATTATTTTATACTTCTAACAAAATCTGCAATAGACGGAGAAATGTTAAATATTCTTATCTTTTTAATATGGCTAAATGAATAGGAGGATAATAAGCATCAACTTGTACAGATAGAACCCCTCTATTCAAGTTCATTAAGATCATGTAGTTCATATATGAAGACCGGGAAAAACAAAGAGCTTATGTATTTACAGAACTTCATGAACTTGAATAACTGTAGCAAGAAGTATATTGGCAGCGTTATATGGTATGTGGAAAAAAGGTGAAGATTATGATTCTGAAATAGATAAAAAAAGAGAAAATAAAAAATTCGTGCATACCATTTAACCAAGGCTTGTTTAGGTATATCAGCCAGCGATTGATACACACGGATGAGGAAAAGTATCACAATTATATTGGCCCTAAAGGTCCTGTTATCCCATGAGTATGCACCCTCAAATTTCCGCAAATTTTCATAGGCTTTTAAGTCTCCAAAAGATGTGTGGGAAAAACACCAACAAAGTTATTCCCTAAATATCATGGAAAACAATTATCATCGTGGCTATCTTTGCGGGACAGGTCTTTTTTGAGAGCAGAGATTTCTTTTTTAAGGTTCTTGTGCTCTTCAATCTGTTCTTTATTTGGTTTCGGGGTCATTGCCGATATGGCATCTTTTTTCCATTGATCCAGATTGTGGGCAAAGATGCCTCGTTTGCGGCACCAGAAAGTGTCCACTTTTTATCTACCAGATCAAAGAAAACGGTACAATAATTGTAACCACTATATTGTACCAGTCTTTACCTGGAAAAAAGCAGCACTATTAAAACAAAAAATCGCTCTAAAAATTCGAATGGCCTAAGAATTGGAAAAAGAAGTCAACGCCTTTATTGACAAATCTCTCGGAGACACATAATAGAAACAGTCCGGGGTTTCCATTTACTTCAATATTTTTGTGAAAAGCCAATTTTTCCCCTTCAAGAAATATTATGAATACAACAGATATCTTGGGCAAAATTATCCCATAGAAGATTTTTGTTTAGGATAAATAGTCATAACTCCAATCAAACTTTCAATTTTTATTATCCAGTTAATTATTTCTTTGAGGTGGAATTTGCCGATGAACACAATCTTAGTAAAACACTGTAATTTTTTTATAAAAAAGTGTAATTATTCACCTGTTTGACGTATTTCCGTCACTATTATTATCTACGGAAATAGAAAAATGAGGGTTTTATAAAATTGCATATATATAAAATAATTTTATATATATACAAAAATGTCTTGACTTTTTTGTATTCTAAAAATAGTTAATGAGGTATATTTGCTATTTTATACTATTATTTACTCGAAGAAAGGTGAACCTGTATGGAAAAAATAAAAGCGTATTCAGCAATCGGGAGACCAGGTCGATTACTGGTCGCCCGGCTTTTGCCCGATCAGGAAGTGATTGAAGGAATCTGCGAACTAATCAAGATCAACAATATCAAATCCGGTACTGTAACGGCTATAGGTTCTCTTCGGGGTGCTAAGGTTGTATGGGCAGGCACAATGGAGTTCGGAGATAATCCAATGGATGCTGCTGTTTTTCATGAAATGCAGGGGCCGGTTGAGCTTGGATTAACCCATGGTGTTTTCGGAACTGATGATGAAGGTGAAATTATTATTCATATCCATGGAATGATTATGGATAAAGATGGTAATATGCGCTGCGGAAATCTGATACCTGGCTCAGCACATGTCCTGGCAACAGTCGAACTAACTATTCAGGAGATTGAAGAAGTAGATATCAAACCGACTATCGATCCTGCATGGAAACATAAATTTTTAAATCCTATGGACATTTAAGGCCTGGATTCTTTGCTAATGATGGCATATCAATATTATGGAGGAAATGATGGATGAAAATACATTTGAACTGACCAGGGAAGAAGCTCTGGACCTTTATTCCAAGATGGTTCTTACCAGACATACTGAAAACAGACACGAAGAACTCTATCAAAAACAGGTTATTCCGGTATCTACACATCTTGGTACGGGGCAGGAAGCTATTGCCTGTGTGATTTCAGGTCTTCTTGAAAAAAAAGATTATTTAATCGGTACACATCGTGGTGTGGCCGAATATATTGGTAAAGGAATGCGTGTAGAGGATATCTTTCTTGAATATGGTGGAAAGGCTGACTCAATATCGGGTGGGCGGTCAGGACTCCATCTGCACAGTCCTGAACTGAATATACTCCCTCTTCTTGGTGAATTGGGAACTGATTTTTCATTAGCTGTGGGTGCTGCCTTATCAATCCGTAACAAAGGTCTTGACAGTGTTGCAGTCGATTATTTTGGCGAAGGTGCCTCAGAACAGACTGATTTTCATCCAGCTATGAATATGGCCGCACTCTATAAGCTTCCAGTAATATTTTGCTGCTGCACTAACCAGTTTGTAGAGTATCACCCATATCGGGAGTCAACCTGTACTGCTGATATTGCTCCCAGAGTTGAAGGCTATGCTATGCCCTGGCAGATTATCAAAGACGGGAATGATATGTTTGCAGTTGGAAGAGCTATGAAAGAAGCCATAGCACACTCACGAGGCGGTAACGGCCCTTATTTCCTTGAATTTAAAACATATCGGCTTGCCCCGCATCATTCAGCAGATCAGTGTATTTACCGTGATGAAAAAGAGTATGAAAAAGCCACAAAAAAAGATCCTGTACCAATTGCACAAAAAGCTTTGCTTGAAAAGAAATGGCTTACTACAGAAGAATTGGATAAAATCACAGCAGAAAGTTTGAAAATTATTGATCAGGCTGTAAAAACAATGGAAGAATCCAGTTTGCCGAGTGCAGATACGATTATGAATTTTGCAATGGCTACATAAGGGGAATATGGATATGACTGAAAAATATTACACAGAGGCAGTGATTGATGCCCTACGTTTAGAAATGATGGAAGATGACGATGTAGTAGTTATGGGGCTTGATGTTAAACCCAGTATCTGGGGTACAACCCGGGGACTTTATGAGGAGTTTGGTCCGAACCGTATTATTGGCACACCAGTATGTGAAGGATCTTTTGTAATGGCCGGCGTTGGTGCTGCTTTGACAGGTTTGAAACCGGTTGTTGAACTTCTGTTTTCCGAATATATTTATCTGGCAATGAATCCAATTGCAAATGTTGCCGGAGTATGGCCGCATGTGTCTAATGGCGGATTTAAAGTGCCAATGGTTATTCAATCATTTATTGGTGCCAATGGGTTTGGTGCCCATTCTCATTCACAATCAACTCAGGCAAGTTTATTAAATGCTCAGGGCATCAAGGTTGTTATTCCATCTTCACCTGCAGATGCCAAAGGCCTGCTTTCATCAGCCATTAGAGATGAAGGCCCGGTTGTAATTTTTCATCATCGACAGCTTTTGCCAATGACAGGTGAAGTCCCGGAAGGAGAACATTCAGTGCCTATTGGAAAGGGTTCTGTGATGCGCAAAGGTGATGACGTCACCATAGTTTCCTTTGGTGCAATGTTGTATCGCTGTCTTGAAGCGGCCGACATTCTGGAAAAAGATGGAATAAATATAGAGATTATTGATTTGAGAACAATCATCCCCTTTGATCAGGAGCTGATAGCCCAATCCCTGGAAAAAACAAATCGATTAGTTATTGTCGAAGACGGTAGGAAACGAGGAGGTATCGGATCGGAAATCGCAGCAGTATTTACAGAAGATTATTTTGATCTTTTGGATGCACCGATCATGAGAGTTGCTGCTTTAAATGCTCCGATTCCTTATTCCGAACCTTTGGAAAAAGCCTGTCTGCCAGGAGTAGACAAAATTATTACCACTGTTAAAAAAACATTGGAGTAATGCAAATAAAGACAATTAGTAAAACGATATCATCAAAGTTAACTTACTTAGGAGTAGCATAATGTCAGAAAAAATTTTATTACCCAAGCTGGCAATGGCAATGAAACAGGGAAAAATTGTAGAGTGGAAGCCTAAAGAAGGGGATTGGGTAGAAAAAGGAGACATTACAATGGTCATTGAGACTGAAAAAGTGACCTATGAATGTGAATCTTCAGCTTCCGGATATCTGCATATTCTATCCGAGCTTGATAAAATATATCCTGTGGAAGAGGTTGTTGCTCTGCTGGCTCAGACTGAAGAGGAGTTGCAGGAACTGCAGGCTGGTCAGGCAGTACCGGAAATATCAAAACCTGACAGTAGTGAGGTTGCACCCTCTGCTGCAACTGCTGCTGGAAGCCCAAAAAAGAAGGGCAGGATTAAAATTACACCGGCAGCCAAAATGCTTGCTATGAAACATAACCTGGATTTTGAAAAAATTACGGGAACTGGTCCTGGAGGACGAATAAAGAAAGAAGACATACTTCAATTTTTAGAAAACGGTGACACAGATGCTGTGGTTGCTGCTCCTACACAATCAACTCAAACCTGCGAAATGATTGACGGTAAAGAAGTCTTGGATACTATTTCTTATTCAGGCATGCGACAGGCTATTGGCGATCATATGATGCAAAGCCTTGCTGTATCTGCTCAGTTGAGTAGTATTGGCGAGATTGACATGACACAATTGATCCGTTTCAGAAAAGCATATCTTAACAAAGAGAAAGAATTTGGTGTCAGAGTTACATACACGGATCTTATTGTGATGCTGCTGGCCAAAGCAATTAAGTACGTTCCCATCGTCAATGCTTCATTAATTGATGGGGAAATTAAAATCTGGAAAGACATCAATATCGGTGTGGCCGTAAGTTTTGAAACTGGCAAATATCACAACAGCTTAATCGTTCCAGTAATCAAGAATACTGAGAGCAAATCCCTGTTGGAAATTGCTAATATTAACAGAGACCTCATAGGTAGGGCCCGCAATGGTCAGCTAACACCAGATGAGGTTACTGGGGGCACGCTAACGCTTACTAATTTGGGTGCTTTAACACCTGGATGGATGATTGGCACTCCAATTATTAACCAACCTCAGGCTATGATTCTCGGAACTGGTGCAATCCTTGAAAAACCTGTTGGTATTAATGGTAAAATTGAATTGCGGCCTTTTATGAGTGTCAGCTTTACTTATGATCACAGGGTTATGGACGGCGCTCCAATTGCAAAGTTGTATGCTAAAATGATAGAACTTGCTGAAAATCCAGAATATTTACTTGCATAAATGTAAAAGTCTAACAATGGCAAAACATAATTTACAATTTAGATAACACAGGAGAATAATGATATGTATGATATTGTTGTAATAGGATGTGGCCCAGGAGGCTATGCAGCAGCAATCCGGGCATCTCAATTAGGAGGCAGCGTTGCCATTGTTGAAGCTGGATATATTGGTGGCACATGTGTAAATACAGGTTGCATTCCTTCCAAAATATGGCTTAAAGCTGCCCATTTGCTGAAATCAATAAAAAACGGTGAAGAGTTTGGTATCAAAGCTGTTGTGGATAAGATTGATTTTAAGGCTATAATAGAAAGAAAAAACGGTGTTGCAGGTGATATTCGTATGGGTATGGAAGCATTGCTTAGTGCTAATAATATTGACTTGTTAAGAGGCCATGGCATTGTAAAAAGTGCAAATGAAGTCAGCGTGGATGGTAAAATAATAAAAACTAAAAATATTATTTTATCCACTGGAAGTTCTCCTGATATTCCGGATATCAGCAATCTCAAAGAAGCTTTATTATCAATTGAGCAAATTTTCGATATGACAGTGATACCTGAATCCGTGCTTATCTGGGGAGAAGCTGGCCCAATTGGTGTTGAGATGGCAACTCTTTTGAATGCTCTGGGAACAAAGGTATATCTTGCCACACAACATCCAAGAATCCTTTCACAGGAAGATCATGATACAAGTCAACGCTTGGCTCAGGCATTTCGGGAACAAAAAATTGAGATGTTAACCCGCTTGACGTTGGATTCTATCAAAAAATCAAAAACCGGTTTTGAAGTAACATTGATCGGGAATAAAGAAAAATCAATAGTGGTGGAAAAGGTCATCATTACCACCCGAAAACCAAATTCTTCCGGATTTGGTTTGGAACAGACCGCAGTGAATTTAAATGATTATGGTGGTGTAACAATAAATGAAAAACTTGAAACTTCTGTAAAGGGAATTTATGCCATCGGAGATATAACCGGAGGTTGGATGAATAGTCATGCCGCTTCAGCCATGGCGATCACTGCTGCGGAAAATGCCATGGGTGAGAACAATAAATTTCTTAATAATCTGGTGCCGCGAGTAGTCTGGACATATCCACAGGTGGGCTCGGTAGGGCTTTCCGAAGAAGCTGCTGAAAAACAGGGCTTTGAAGTTGAAATCGGTGATTTTCCATATGCCATCAATGGATTGGCAATGTGCTATGGTGAGACAGACGGTGCCGTTAAAATAGTCATGGAAGCTGAAAGTAAAGAAATTCTTGGGATTCATATTGTAGGATCCAATGCCACCGAACTTGTTGGTGAAGCGGTTCTGGCACTGCAACTGGAATGTACTGTAGATGAACTGGCTCATACTATACGGGCACATCCTACCTTTTCTGAAGCACTGATGGATGCCGGTCGGGATGCTTCACAATGGGCATTATACTTGCCGCCAAAACAGGGGTGAAAGCAAAATTATATGACCGGAGAATTAAAAAATTTAACACATATTTGATTTATTAATCTTAATTTAATTTTGGTGGTGCCTAATTGGAAAATAAACAAGATTTAGCAAAACGGATAGGCCAGAGGGTTAAAGAAATTCGCAAGGATTATGAATTAAGTTTAAAAAAACTTGCTGCGAATACCGGACTTTCAATATCTCTTATTTCAAGAGTGGAAAATGGTCTGGCCATGCCTTCAATTCCAACATTACAAACAATTGCAAAAAGCCTTAAAGTGGGTATTGAACACTTTTTTAAAACTGACTCTCCAAAGCAATTTATTATTTCTCCTCAAGCAAAGCTCAGGACTATAGTTTCTGGAAAAGGGTATAAAAATATTGAGCTTCTTATCGAGGGAATGGAAATTGCCTTCATGGAGCCTACAATAGTAACAAACGAGGATAAAGATCAGGAAAATGATATCAAGATTATGGCTCATGATGGACAAGAGTTTATGTATGTGTTGGAAGGTAAAATAGAACTTACTCTTGGTGAAAATAAATATATTATGAAAAAAGGCGATGCCGCCTATTGGAATGCCCATATCCCCCATAGAGGGCTTAGTTTGAGTAAAAAACCGGCAAGATCATTAAATGTTAGTTTTAGTCCTGGTAAACGGGTTAATAGTTGGGAATTTTTAGACTGAAACTTAAATAGAACAAGAGGAGAGTTTACTATGAATCTCAAATTTTTAATTTAAGGCAAAGGAGTTCATTAAATGTCAATTTAACAAAAAGAGTAACTAAAACGACAACATCAATTAAAGCAAGGAGAAATTACAATGACAACATCAACTAAAACAAGATGGATTTTGCTGATGACAGTAACATTATTGATAGTCTCAACCGGAGGAGTATTTGCAGCATCCGGAAAGATTCTCAAGATAGCTTTCGTAGCTCCGTCGCCAGTTTGGGGGCCGATTGCTGATTACTATGCGAAGGAAGTTGCTAAAATAGAACCAAGTCTGCGGATCAAATCATTCGGTAGCGCTCAATTGGGACCGCTACCTAAAAATTTCGCTGATATGAAAATGGGTACTTTGGACATGGTGCTTACTGATTCCGGAGTCCTCTCGCTGCCTAAAGGCGGGAGCCATTTTGGTGTAATCTTTGCCCCCTATGCTTTTAATTCTCAGGCCCATATTAGAAAGTATTTTGCTTCTGATCTTTTTAGATCCATGATCGTAAAGACCGAGAAAGAAGCCGGTATTAAATATGTGGGCTGGGTTGCTGATCGTTCTCCCCGACTGATTACCACAAGTAACAGAAAGGTTTTAAAACCCGGGGACATGAAGGGTCTCAAACTTAGAGTACCTTTACTCAAGTCCATCAGTGTGGTTATGGAGGCATGGGGTGCAACGCCGACCCCTTTGTCGGCCAGTGAAATGTACATGGCAATGAAACAAGGGGTGGTTGACGGCCAGGACAATGGTTTTGATGCCATTTTTGGTGCGAAATACTACGAGGTGCAAAAATATGTCAGCCCGATAAACTATATCCGTTCGGGTCTCGTGATTATAATGTCAAAATCTGTTTGGAAAAAACTGAGTAAAAAGGAACAAAAAGCCCTCATTGCCGCAACGGAACCAACCGACAAGTGGGCATCAAAACGCAATAATGAAATTGTGGCCAGATCAATTAAAGGCATCAAAGAAAAAGGCATGATTATTCTTGATCCAGACATTGAAGCTTTCAAACGGACTGCTACCATTGCCGTTAAAGAAAAGCTTGACGGAAAGGTATGGCCAGCGGGACTTTATGACAAAATCAGAGCAATGGATTAAACTGTGCAAACTAAATATCATAGAGGAAAAAATGAGTCGCCGGGTGTTCTGGAAAATACAAAAAGAATTTTTATTTTAATTCTGGAACGATTGCTTGGCATACTCTTAATGGTCATGGTGGCAGTTACCTTTGCAGAGGTTTCCTGCCGCTATGTACTAGGTTTTTCACTTATCTGGTCCCATGAGATAGTTGTACTGATATTAATATGGTCAGTTTGGTTGAGTGTGCCCATTGGATTTGACAGGATAGAACATTTAAGCGTTACGTTTTTTGTAGAGCACAACTCCAGAATTGGAAAATTTCAATTTGCCTGGCTGCACGGTTTTTTAGCAATAATTTTTCTTGTGCTTGTTTTTTTTCTTTCCCTGCCTGTTATTGATGCATATCAGGGCATGAACCTGCTATCTATTCCACTCCCCATCAGTAGCCGTTACTATGCGGCTCCGGTTGGGTGTTTCTTTTCAGTGTTTGTGCTATTGGTCAATATGGTACAAAATATTAAGGAGTAAGAATGGAGATTTTTCAGCTGGTAACACTTATAAGTGGGTTTTTGATTTTTGCATTTCTTGGACTCCCGATATTTATAAGCATGGGTCTTGCATCAGTTGTATATTGCACCATATTCTGGGGAAGTTCATCCTTCACCAATGTAGCCGCTCAGATGATTGAATTTCTGAACAACTTTGTTTTTCTTTGTGTACCTTTTTTTATTTTAGCCGGTGATTTGATGAACAGCGGTGGTCTTACAAAAAGACTGGTAAATTTCTCAACTGCCCTTGTTGGACATATTAAGGGAGGCTTGAGCCATGTCAATATTATTGTTTCCATGGTGTTTAGCGGGGTATCCGGTTCAGCTGTAGCAGATACATCTGCAGTGGGCAGCGTGCTTATTCCTGCAATGAAAGAAGATGGGTATCCAGCATCTTATGCTGCTGCTGTGACTGCTGCAAGCAGTACGATAGGCCCAATTATTCCGCCATCTATCCCGATGATCATTTATGGTATGTTAACCGAGCAATCCATTGGAAAACTTTTCTTAGCAGGCGCAATTCCAGGTTTTTTAATTGGTTTTTTCCTTTTAATCGCCTCTTTTTTAATTAGCAAAAAACGAAATTTTCCCGCACGAGCACGAGCACCATTTAAAGTTGTGATGAAAAGTTTAGTTGATGCAATCTTTGCTATTTTTATGCCATTGATAATCGTTGTGGGTATTGTAAGCGGCATTGTAACTCCCACTGAAGCCGGTGTTCTTGCTGTGGTATATTCCCTATTTGTGGGTATTGTAATATATCGGGAACTGGCTATTAAAGATCTTCCTGGAATTTTTAGCAAGTCCATGGTTTCTTCAGGCTATATTATGATCATTATTGCCAGTGCTGGTATTTTCAGTTTTCTGGTAGCTGAAATGCGTGCCGGAGACATATTACTTGAATTTTTCACTTCAATCAGTCAGTCAAAATGGGTTATCTTATGCATTCTTAATATCTTTTTTCTGATCTGGGGTTGTATTTTGGAACCGATGACCGCTTTATTGGTTGTAGTTCCTATGCTTATGCCATTGATAAAGGCTGTTGGAATTGATCCAATCCATTTTGGAGTTGTCATAGTGTTGAATTTGATGATTGCTCTTTTTACGCCGCCGGTAGGTATTGTTCTTTATCTGGCGACAGCAATCTCAGGAGAAAAGCTCAAGATTGTTGTGAAGGAGACGCCACCGTTTTTATTTGCTCTTTTGCTTGCTTTGATTTGTGTTACATTCATTCCTGATTTGAGTTTATGGCTTCCCCGGATTTTGTACAGTCAATAACCAGGAGTTTACAATTTTTTATATTTTATAAAAAAAGGAGCTTAAAATGAAATCCAAGGCTATGGTTCTAGTTGAACCCAAACGGTTGGGAATGCAGGGATTTGAAGTAATCGAACCTTTGCCGGTGGGTCAAAACACTGGCAAATATGAGCGCAGGTCAAAGCCTTGTTATTAGTGGTACTGGCTCTCAAGGTGTTGCAACACTTATCGCTGCCAGAAAATACGGTATTGGACCAATTGCAATGTTGGGACTCAGTAAAGATACAGCACGTTTTAAGCTGGCTGAAGAGTTTGGCGCGAAATATTCCATTAATATTGAGAATGATGATCCTTTAGAAGCAGTACCAGATCTGTTGGACGGCTCTCCAGATGTTGTTATTGAAACCTCAGGTGTACCTTCGGCTATTCAGACAGCAATTAAACTGGTAAAGATGAAAGGTTGTGTAGTTTCGATAGGTATAAGTGGTGGTAAGAAAACATCAATACAATTTGATAATTTGGTAGCGAAAGGTGTGACTATTATCAGTGCTCATGCCCAGGCAGGAAACTATCCAGATGCCATGAAGATTTTTAATTCAGGTAAATTTGTCACAAAAAAAATTAATAATTTTACCTATTCTTTAGAGGATTTACCTCAGGCACTTAAAGCAACTGCAAAACCTTCGAATGAATTCATTAAAGGTGCTGTTGTGTTTGATTGAGATGCAGGTTTACAACCAAAATTCAAATTAGAGTTATCTTTTTACAAAAATAAAAAATAAAGGAGGCCGTCAGGGGTCAGAAGAGATGATAAAAAAAAAATTGCAAAATAAAATTGCTTTCATAACAGGGGCTGGTTCAGGAATCGGAAAAGCTGTTGCTTTTTGCATGGCACAACATGGCGCCTTTGTTCTTGTAAATGATATCAATGATGAACAGGCAGATAATACAATTGAAGAGATTATCGCACAGGCCGGCCATGGAATTTCTATTCAGGCAGATGTATCAAATGGAGAACAGATGTCTACAGTACTCAATCAGGCAGTTAAGCAATATGGTACTATTGATATTCTGGTTAATAATGCTGGTATAGGAGGATCTGCCACACTTGTCAAAGATCTTTCGTCAGACATGTGGGATCGAGTAATGTCTGTGAATTTAAAGGGTGCAATGAACTGTTGTAGAGCAGTCATTCCCACAATGATGGAAAAAGGCCAGGGAAAGATTATTAATATCGCTTCTTTAGCTGCACGTCGTATGAGTAAACTTGGAGGAGCTGATTACACAGCCTCCAAATATGGTTTGGTAGGATTTTCACGTCATCTTGCATTTGAATTGGCCGGATCAGGAATTAATGTCAATGTTGTATGTCCTGGGGCAACATTAACGTCACTTGTTAAATCAAGAACCACGGACATATTCAGAAACCAAATTGCTGATCAGATTCCTCTTGGCCGATGGATAAAGCCGGAAGATATTGCTGAGGCTGTCTTTTTTCTTGCCAGCGAACAATCATCGATGATTACAGGAGCAGTATTGGATATTGACGGAGGGCAGCTTCTTGGACTGGCATCTGATTATAAAGCTGATTTGGCACATCGTACCAGAAACAGCCGGAAAGTTCTTACAAATGATCAAAAAAAATGAAAAATTATTCTCTTCAATGAGAATCAAAGGAAAATCAGCTATTCTGGTAATTAAATAAGACAATATCACTAAAGAGATAGTGGTATATCTGAAAATATATGGTTTATTTTTCTTTTATTATTATCTAACAAAATAGCCACGCAGGTTAGAAAAGATGAAAAAAACAGGCACCCGGAAATTAGAAATCTTAGACTTGGGGTTGCGAAGGTATGAACAGGCATTAAAAAAACAAAAATACCTTGCTCAAGAGCGCATATCCAATGCAGCACCAGACAGGTTGGTTATTGTAGAGCACCCCTCTGTGGTGACCCTTGGGCGCAGTGGTTCAACCAAAGATCTTTGTATGCCTGAAAAATTTTTCAAGGAAAAAGGGGTGGATATTTTTCATATTGACAGGGGCGGCCAAGCTACATATCATGGTCCGGGTCAACTTGTAGTATATCCGATTATCAAACTGAAAAACCAGGATCTGCACTGGTATGTTAATAAATTATTGACTATTGCTGCAGATATTTTGAAATTTTACGATTTAAAACCTGAGTTTAAGCATGAGAATCCAGGTGTGTGGGTTAATGGAAAGAAAATTGCAAGTATTGGTATCAGCGTTAAAAAATGGGTTACTTCCCATGGTATTGCTTTAAATGTAAACCCAGATCTCACTGCGTTTCAGTGGATCATTCCCTGTGGACATCCAGATGAAATTATCACTTCAATGGAACAAGAACTTCATAAGCCTTTGGAACTTTCTATGATTAAGGAAAAGTTTATTAACGAATTCTGTAAAAGTTTTGAATATCCTCTACCTGCTAAAATCAAAAACCCCCAATGGTTGAAATTACAGGCTCCGAAAACAGACAAAGTGATGAAAATGGAACAGATGATAGCAGGTCAGCAGCTGGAAACTGTTTGCCAGAGTGCTGAATGTCCCAATATGGGTGAATGTTTTGGTCAGGGAACAGCAACATTTATGATTATGGGATCAAGGTGTACCCGCAATTGCAGGTTTTGTGCAGTAGATCATGGACAACCTTTATCACTGGATGAAAAAGAGCCTATGCGTATTGCAGAAACTGTAAAGAGACTGGGACTTAAATATGTTGTGATTACCTCAGTGACAAGAGATGATCTGGAAGATGGGGGAGCCGCACATTTTGGAAATACCATTCAGGCAATACGACAAAAAATTGCTGATGTCCGGGTCGAAATTCGGATTCCTGATTTTCAAGGATCCTACAAAGCACTTAAAAAAGTCTTTGCTGCACAGCCTGATATGTTTAATCATAACATTGAAACAGTACCACGTCTTTATCCCAAAGTACGGCCTAAGGCGCAATTTGTGCAATCTTTAAATATTCTTAAGCAGGCGTCAGAATGGGGATTAAAGGTTAAAACTGGCATGATGCTGGGTCTGGGCGAAAAAAATGAAGAGATAAAGGAAACCTTAATTAGTTTGTTAGAAACCGGATGTAGATTTTTAACATTAGGGCAATATCTGGCTCCTTCAAAAAATCATACCCCGGTTGACAGATATGTATCACCCGTGGAATTTGATCAATGGAGAAAAACAGCAAAAATGCTTGGCTTCAAAGGAGTGGCTTCAGGACCTCTGGTCAGAAGTTCATATCATGCCCATAAAATGGGGACAGCAACTGATCAATGAAAATTATTTATTCAGGCATAATTTTTATATTTTTATTCCCTCTTCTGGTTTCTGGATCAACAGCATCCTGGAACAGTGGCACTGAACAGCCTCACATTTCAATTTTTGATCAGGATTCAAGCCAGGAATGTATAGAGTGTCATCTGGAGGAGGTTATTGATGATCATTATCATATATCCCACTCCAACGTTAATTTATCATGCATAACCTGCCATCCTGGCTCCGAGATAGAAGAACATGAAAAATTAGAGGAAGTGGATTGTGCCGGATGCCATCAGCCCCATGATGCAAAACCCGCTAAAGATGTCCATTTGACCATCTCCTGCAAAGCCTGTCATTTGACTGATATTCCCCCTGCTGATGAAAAAAACTGTAAAGCTTGTCACAATATCGGCAATACGCTTGGAGCAGCTTCCATGGTGCTGCCCGCTAAAAGTATAATATGCATACCGTGCCATACAGCTACTTTTTCGGTGAATGATGCAACAACAATAATAACTTTGTTACTTTTTACAGCAGGAGTATTCTGTATATGTGCTGTCTGGTTTTCAGGCAAAGTTGTCAAGGGAAACATCCACATCTCTTTTCAAATATTTCCGGTTATCAAAGCATTGATACTGGATATTTTATTACAGCGCCGTCTTTTTATAATATCCAGATTCCGCTGGATGATCCATGCATTGATTTTTTACTCATTTTTTATTCGTTTTATTTGGGGTTTTTCAGCTTTAATCTGCTCCTTGTGGCTGCCGGAGTGGGAAGGTACCTGGATCATGATGAATAAAAACCATCCTGCAACTGCTTTTATTTTTGATTTTACAGGTCTGTTGATTATAGTCGGTGTGCTTGGGAAGATAATTCAAAAAATCAAAAAACAATCAAATCATCAATTTGATAATATGCCTGGAGCAGACTGGATAGGCTTCACTCTTCTGAGTAGTATTGTTCTTGTTGGTTTTATTCTGGAAGGTATGCGCATAGCCATGACAAAAAGCCCTGACGGCACATCTTTTGCTTTTATAGGTTATGGTATCAGTTATTTTTTTTCTAACTTTAATATAACAAATTACTATGGCTATGTATGGTATGCACACGCTGTTTTAACTGGTATGTTTGTGGTATATCTGCCTTTTAGCAGAATGTTTCACATGATAATAACACCAATGGTGTTCCTGATGAATGCTACCACCGGCCATCATAATAAAAAGGAGATGTACCTATGGAAATAGGGGGATATAACATGCCGGATGATTTATATTATGAAAAAAATCATTATTGGGTAAAAAAACAAGATGATTTACTGATCATGGGGATGGATGATTTTGCCCAGAAACTGGCAGGAGAAATTGTCTTTGTTCAGTTACCATTTGAAGGGAAAAAATTAAAAATAGGGAAAAAATTTGCCAGGGTTGAGTCTGGAAAATGGCTGGGTAAAATATTTGCACCAGTCAACGGTGAGATAGTCTCTTCAAATAAAGAACTTGAGGAAAATGCCATGCTGATCAACGAGGACTGCTATGATAAAGGATGGATGTATAAGATCAGGCCGAATAATATGGATGAGGTTGAAGATCTGATTCATGGACCAGAGACAGTAGAAGAATGGCTTTTAGCAGATATTAAAAACCATAAAATAGATTAGTATACCGAAATATGGCACAAACTGACTATAACTTTAAAGAGATCATGCAGATGGAGGCCTGCACCAGCTGCAGTGTATGTGCTGATGTATGCCCGGTTGTTCTGGCAACTCATGATGGGCAATTTTCAGGGCTTTACCGTTTAGATGAACTCAAAAAAATTATGCGTTCGCGAACAGGGTTTTTTCAGCGGTTTTTTGGTAAAAAAGAGCCTGATAAAGATCTGCTGAAAAAATTCAGTGAAACAGTTTATCGATGTACTCTTTGCGGTCGATGCCAGGAAAAATGTCCATCAGGTATTCAACTTAAAGAATTATGGCTCACCCTTCGGCAGGACCTGATTAATTCAAATGCCTTTCCTGAAAAAATAAATATGATTCGGGAAAATATTTTTGAAAGTCATAATGTATTTAATGAAGATAATAAAGAACGTTCCGAATGGGTAGAAGATATGCGCGATGCGCCGGATCATGGCTATATCAAGGATCAGGCAGATGTAGTCTACTTTACAGGATGTGTATCTGCCTATTTCCCCATGGCTCAGCCCATACCCATTGCCTTTGCCGAAATTATGGATACAGCCGGTATAGATTTTACTCTGTTGGGAGAAGAGGAGTGGTGCTGTGGTTTTCCGCTTCTAAGTGCCGGCCTGAAATTTGAGTTCAAAGAACTTGTTGCACACAATATTGAGGCTGTCAAAGCAAAGGGTGCAAAAAAAGTTGTAATGTCCTGCCCTTCCTGTTTTCAGATGTGGCAGGAGTATTATCCCAAAGAGTTTGAATTTATACACGTCACTCAGTATCTTAATTCATTGATCTCTTCAGGACGTCTTAAGCTTAAAGATCATTCTTTGACTGTTACCTATCATGATCCTTGTGATTTGGGACGTGGTGGTCGTGAATTTGAAGCACCACGAAATATCATTCACTCTATCAAGGGGATCAATTTTGTTGAGATGGCCAATAATAAGGAAAATTGTCTCTGCTGTGGCGGTGGCGGTAATTTGGAGATGATTGATGCTGATCTGTCTAAAAATATTTCTAAAGCTAAAATAGAAGATATTATTGATACAGGTGCCGATGCAGTGGTCACAGCCTGTCAGCAATGTGTACGTACAATGAACACATATGTGAAAAGAAATAAAATTCCAATTGAAGTTATGGATATTGTTCAACTTGTCCGCCAGGCATTGAAAAAATGATATACCGAAGTTTATCGATATAGGAAATGTTGTTGGGAAAGGATTTATACAAATTTGATAATTGATATTATAGAGGAGCCTCTTGCAGAAATCTAAAAAATTCAATTTTTTTACAATCTGAGAGAGGTTAAAACTGATGAAAAGCTGCAACCTTGGTATATTTCAGTTGTTTAATCACCACAAAAAAATAACTGAACCCAAGGAAGCAATTTTATGAGAAAATTATCACAGATTTGGTTTGAAGTACAAGAAGTTCTTTTTCCATTTATTGAAAAAGAGGTACAGGAACCACTTACAGAGAAATTAAAGCAATTGGTAACCACGTTGGAGCTTATCAGGATCGAAAATATGGTTCGGGTTCCAGAGGAGATACAGAAATGATAAGGTTGTATGGCAAACGTTGGGACATTGAAGTGTTTTTCAAAATGTGCAAACAACACTTAAAAGAGGTTCAAATCGAAATTATGACGGTTTAATCGGGCACACTTCCCTATTAATGGCCAGATATAATATATTGAGTCTATTTCAGAGAGAAAGCATTGACCAAAGGTCTTTCGAAGATTTATTCAGAGCCTGCAATGAAGAATTGGCCAACATTACGTTTATTTGTGCCCTGAAGAGGAAAATGCATCTGGCTATGGCTTTGCTGCGCAAGGCCGATAATTTATCCGAGAGGGTCATAAACTCAATGCTCGATCTGAGAATGGGCCAAACGCTTGTATATTTCGGCCTTTATAATGGACAAACGTCACAACTGGACAGGGAATGGGAATCAATATACTCCTCAGAAAGTTGAGTTAATTAATTTAAAAGGAATCAAAATGAAATTGTACAATCTTGGCAAAGTGCCCTGGCAAGACTCCCAGTTGATTTACCACGCTTTGGCCCTATGCGGAGAGGAAGCCCTGTGTCTGTTAGCACCTGCCAGTCCTTATGTCTGCATTGGGTTCCATCAGGATGTGACCCAGGAGGTTGACTTGGCGTATTGCCGGCAGAATCATATTCCGGTATTTCGGCGTGAGGTGGGGGGGGGAGCCGTTTTCCTTGACGGTAATCAACTGTTTTTTCAATTGATTCTCCATCGAAATTCTCCTCATGCACCCAAGCGAATTGATGCTTTTTACCGTAAATTTTTACAACCCATTATAAATGTTCATCACCAAATCGGAGTGCCAGCTACCTTCAAGCCAGTCAATGACCTAATGGTCGGGCAGCGCAAAATTTCAGGAACCGGTGTCGGCGAGATAGGTGACAGCATCGTATTCGTTGGGAATCTGATCCTGGATTTTGATTATGAAACCATGTCCAGAGTTTTGAAAATTCCAGATGAAAAATTTCGTGATAAAGTTAAAAAAAGTATAAAGGAAAATTTGAGCACCATTGGACAAGAATTAGGGCTCAAGAGACTTAACCATTGGGATGAAGTGACCCTTAATGATTTGATGAGCAAAGAATTTAAAAAAATTTTAGGCCCGTTTACTATCGGTCAAATGGATACTGTGCTTGTCGATAAGATTCAAGAATTGAAAACAATCATGCTTAATGACAGATGGCTTTACCGCAAAGGCAAAAAGATAGATGGTTGTGTTGTGAAAGTGCGTACGGGCCTTGAAATAGTACAGCGTATCCACAAAGCTGTCGGGGGCTTGATCAAAACGAATTTTGAAATCAGGCAAGGTAAACTGGTCAATATAAATATTACGGGAGATTTCTTTTGTTTTCCAAATACGCTTGTCCAGGATATGGAAAAATATCTTGAAGGGTCTGCATTGGGAGATATTCGGAGGATAGTTACTGAAATTTATGGTCACTCTGCAAGTCAAATTCCTGGAGTTACAATAGAAGACTGGATGGTGATTTTTAAAAATTAAGGATAACCTCGATCTCAAAAATTTTTAATTAACAATTTATGATAATAAATTGAAGTATAGAATGAGGCTTAATTTTTTTGGGTGATTATGCATCTATTAATTAGAGTTTCCTGAACAAATCAGAAAGCATTTTCTGTTTTGGCTTGGCCAAACTTGCCCTCTATTGGAATACGGTCAATTTCATCCTGCCAGGCCTGCGTCTTAAGTTCATCTTGCTTTAGCAGGTCTTTGGGCGGCCGACCAAGTCTTGATCCTGACAGGCGGATTTCGTGTTTTTTGCAAAATTTAATGTTATCTTGATTCCGGTATATCTTGTCTGCATGTACTGAAGCTGGATAAAATCGAAATCTTTTTCGGTATGCTTTTACTTGACTGATCAATACATAGATTGCGAAGCAGGTATGGATATATCTTGTGAGCTGGATGGGGTTTGCTGGTTTTTGGCTTTGGATATATAGCCTCTAGTTCCATTAGCCTCATTAGTCTTTGAATACGTTTTCGATTTTTGTCATGATCCAGTCCTCTGAGAAAAGTTACCATTGATCTACTTCCATAACACGGAGTCTTCAGATATTGTTTATCCATGAATTTCATCAATTTGAGATTCTTTGAATTTTCCCCTTGGGGTTTATAATAAACCGATGTACGGTTGATTTTAAGCAATTTGCATTGCTGAACAATACTGATATTTGGGTTTTGAAATTCAATCATATCTTTTCTTTGCTTACTTCCTAAAGACTGACCTGTACTGTTTCCTTTTCCTGCTCATTATCAGCTCCTTTCACTTGTGTTGATTTAGAGCTTAGCACATTGTTCGTTTTTTTGGGACCATCGCACCTAATCTAATATTTGCCGCACTTTCGAAATAATGCACCTCCAACAAAAGAGTTTTTGATGTTGCATATTTATAAATATAATTAACATATATGCAAAATAAGACTTGACAGCTTTAATCCACTATTATACAAATGAGCTATAAATTAATAGACTTAATTACAAAATCATTTGAGCGGTTTTTGAATGTTATGATTTAGTAAGTCTGCAACCGAGTCCAATGGGTTAGTTAATGTCAACTTCAGAAAAGGAAAAGAAAAATGACAACACTGCTTAAAACAAGATGGATTTTGCTGATGACAGTAACATTATTGATAGTCTCAACCGGAGGAGTATTTGCAGCATCCGGAAAGATTCTCAAGATAGCTTTCGTAGCTCCGTCGCCAGTTTGGGGGCCGATT
>Ga0307988_1000558_pt1 | contig 25391 bp, 23 predicted proteins | sample EllFjometagen183_FD_203166 | JGI IMG/M metagenome (GOLD analysis project Ga0307988, IMG submission 203166) | Marine microbial communities from Ellis Fjord, Antarctic Ocean - #183 | ecosystem: Environmental > Aquatic > Marine > Unclassified | place: Southern Ocean | collected 2014-10-08 | reverse complement strand
AGCAAAAAATTACCAGCCATATTCGAATTAGGAAAGCACATAATGCATTTGATAATATTTCCTTTAGATGAATTGTTTTCTCGCTTGCAATTTTTAACATAAAGCTTATACTCACTTTAAAGAAGTTCCAAAACTAAATCAAGGACAAATAAAATGGCTCGTTACCTTACTATTTCTACTATTGGTGATAAAGGATTGCAATTCTCTAATCTTTCTCCCGAAGATGCCGTAAATAAAATGATGGATCACTGGACAAAAGAACTTGATCAAGTTTTCCCGGACATGCCGGATTTAATAGTACTTCCTGAAGCTTGCGATCGTTACGAAGGGCTGATTGGAAAGGAAAGAAGCGAATATTATGCTGTTCGCGGCGATAAAATGTTGAAGTTTTTCAGCGCGAAAGCCAAAGAAAATAGTTGTTATATTGCGTATTCAGCGGCTTTTCAGGTTTTAGACGGAACATTTCGCAATTGTACCCAGCTAATCGACCGTGAAGGTGAAGTCGCTGGTATTTACAGCAAAAATCACCTTGTAATCGAAGAGACTACGCAGAGTGGAATTTTATGTGGTAAAAATGCTGATCTCATAGAAACGGATTTCGGAACTGTTGCCTGCGCGATTTGTTTTGACCTTAATTTTGACGAACTGCGTTTAAAATATGTCGAAAAACAACCTGACCTCATTCTTTTCAGTTCAATGTATCACGGCGGTTTAATGCAGTCATACTGGGCATATTCCTGTCGTGCGCATTTTGTTGGATCTATTCATAACTTGCCGTCCGCAATCATAAGCCCGACGGGGGAGACTTTGGCTGAAACAACGAATTATTTTGATTATGTAACTGAGACTATTAATCTGGATTGCAAAGTCGTTCATCTCGATTATAACTGGGAAAAAATTACCGCCGCGAAAGAAAAATACGGACGTGGTTTCACTATGAAGGATCCGGGTAAATTAGGGGCAGTATTAATTAGCAGTGAGCTTGAAGATATTAGCATTGATGAGATTATCGAGGAATTTGAAATCGAAACTCTCGATGAATACATGGCGCGGGCATTGGAACATCGACATACAGAAGGGAATATGGAAAAATAAAAGAAAGCGCTATCACATTTTTATATTTGTATCTTTTTAATGACGTTTACATAAAACTCCATTATTTGCACATCAAAAAGCATCCATAAAAATGTTCCCACGGCTAAAAATGGTCCAAAAGAAATAGCTCCTGTAAAGCCTTCTTTTTTGCGAGCCATTAAAATAATACCGACAATTGATCCGCTAAGAGCGCCAAATAATAAAGTGAAGTATGCAGCTCTTCCGCCTAAACATGCTCCTATTGCGGCAATATATTTGACGTCACCCCAGCCCAGGGCATCTCGTTTGAATATCTTTGATCCGACAATCGCGAATAATGCCAGGAGTCCGCCACTCGCCGCAAAACATATAGCTGATTGAGTTAAAGCTCTCCAGTGACTGTTGGTCTCCCAGACTGCAGGAAAAATCGCAGCAACAAGCAGACCCAGAATAATTGCCGGATAAGTTGTCTTGTCAGGAATGATCTGGTGCTCGATATCAATAAAGAAAGTCGTAACGACTAGCATTGTCAGTCCAAAATATACTATAAGTATTGATATTGGCTGATGATAAAATACAACTTTTGAGAAAACCAGCAGGAATAAAACTCCAGTCAAGAGTTCAATCAAAAAGTAACGAATTGGAATATTGCAGGAACAATTAGCGCATTTTCCACGCAAAAGCAGCCAGCTTATCAAAGGCATATTCAAATACCATGGAATCTCTTTTTTGCATTTCGGGCAATGTGAGCCGGGCGTCATCAAAGATATTTCCGCCGGAACTCGATAAATAACGACATTAAGAAAACTGCCGATACAAGTTCCAATCACAAATGACATAGCATACCAGTAAATCGTCAACTCCGGCACAAATGGATAAGCATAGTTTAACATTATTTCTTCCTCATTAGTCTTATTCAGCAGTATGTGCAAAAATTGCACATACTTATTTTATCAATCTTGACTTTTAATTATGGCATATTCGCCATAATTAAAATCAGGATTATAAATTTGCTCCCATATCCCTAAGAATTCAACAGTATTCCTATTCCGTAGCCAATCTGATATAAAGAAGTCTCCATTTTTTGCTTGCAACATATCTGTTAAAGAAATGTAGTCCTCATTATTTATTGAACTAATGGTTATTTCAATATCCTTTACTTGTATTTTTTTATTTTTCACTACATTTCTTCCTTTCTGCAATTGCCTGGTAGAGAGCCTGGCGCATTTGTTCTACCGGAGCTTTTTGTCCGGTCCATAATTCTAATGACTTGGCGCCTTGATGCAAGAGCATTGTCCGTCCGTCAGCGGTTTTTAAGCCTGTGTTTTTAGCCGCCGTTAGCAAAGGCGTTGCCTTATAAATAGTATCGTAAAAACAGACATCCTGCAATAGTGCCGGATCTATTGGCATAGGGTCGCTGTCCTTTAATCCCAGACTGCTTCCTTGAACTACTACCGCGGCTTTGGTTATAAATTTCTTCAAGTTTTCTTTGTCATCCAGAGCGCAGCATGAACATTCACAGCTAGGATAGTTTTTACTAATTTTTGAACTCAAATCTTCTGCTTTACTCAAGGTGCGGTTTGCGAAATATAACGCTTTCGCACCTTGTGCGGCAAAATGAAAGGCTGTTGCCTGTACCGCTCCGCCACAGCCAATAAACAAAACTGTTCCGCCGGAGACTTCAAAATCAAAAGCTTCTCGTAAAGCATTTTCCAGTCCGAAGCCGTCTGTTGACTCACCATGCATTTTCCCAGATTTGATTATAACAGTATTTACACTTCCAGTCAATTCTGCTTCACGGGAAATACTGTCAAGGTAAGGAATGATTGTCTGTTTATGAGGGACGGTGATATTGAAGCCATCAAGATTTTTGCGCGCAAATTGAACAAACTCAGGGAAATTTTCCAAGCTTACATGCAGTTTGCCGTAACATTTTCCCATTCCCAAGGTTTCAAAGCCGGGGTTCTGCATTTCCGGTGACAATGAATGTGAGATCGGATCGCCAATCACTAGGTATTTTATTTTTTCATCTAAATCAAACATTTTCAATAATCCTGTTATTCTTCATGACTTGTTACCAGCTCCGTCGCTTCGTTGACTTGCGCGTAAATATACTTGCGAATTCTTTCAAGCCGTTTAAGAGCTTCATCAGCTTCTTCTAATGTAATCGGAGATAAACTGTATTCAAGCTTGGAAAACATATAAAATATCACAACAACATCTTTATGCAGATCAATATCAACGATATTTAGTGACCTGCCGTATTCGAGCAGTTCCGCATTATGAAGTCGCGGAAGGCCCCATAAATTTAACAAAGAGCGCGTCATTAAATAACACATTTTTATGCAAGTTGCTGGATTATCCGGGCAATTTTCTTTTGCTTCTAAGTAAAAATTTCGACATTTTCGTAAATTGTATTTGCGATGTAAATATTTTCGCAAAATTATAATCTCCAAATATAGCGCTATGAATATAGCAATAAGTGGAAGAAGTAAAAACCAGCGTTCCTGGATTTGTTCCATCAGCTGAACAAATATTGATTTTATCCACCTAATTGCTCTGTTGAATGTTCTTTTCAGCTTTGCGAAAATTCCTTTAAGTCGATCAATGCCTTTCTCTTTAAGTTGATTTAGCTTTGCCATATAATCTTTCAATTTTTCGCTAGCTTGATATTGAGCTTGCGCAGTGGCAAGGAATAATTCTTCATATGTATTGAATTTCCCTGATTTGCGGTCGGCTTCGAGTTTTTCATGATGCTTATTCCTGATAAAACTAATCGTTTCAGGGGTTATTTCAGGGGGAGTTACTTTCCAACTGTCGCCAAATGGATCACGCATGCTGCCGATAGCGAAAGGAGTCGTTCTGGATTCAATATTCCCCGGTGGTGTCGCGTCTATTGTCAGCCAGCCCATTCCTTGGATGAAAATCTGTGTCCAGGCGTGGGCGTGATACGCGTGCACCTCAAAATATTTGTTCAAAGCATTGTAATTGCCCGGAGAAAATCCGGTCGCGACTCTGGCGGGCAAGCCTGCCAATCGCGCCATTACCGTCAATGCCGAAGCGTAGTATTCACAATGACCTTCTCTAAGATGAAACAGGAAATAATCGACGGTCTCTTTGCCTTTTGGTACTGGCCTAGAATACTGTTCATATTTAAAATTTTTGCGCAGATAATCACGCAGGACCAAAGCTTTTTTGTATGGGTCTTCAATATGTGAAACCAATCTCTTGACCAATCGTTTAGTACGCTGGCTGATTTTTCTCCGCGGTAGTTTCATGTAATGAGATGGTCTTTGAGTATCAATCCAAAAATCTTTCAAGTTTGAACTTATGCGTTTTTTCTCATCCAGCGATGGTATGTAGAGCACCGTTGTTACATTATATATACAGGGTAAAGAGGGATATTTTTTCTCAGTCAACACCGCATTAAATGGAGTCATTTTATAATTATAGCGTCTTAAATCATCTTTAAAAAGAGTAAAAATTATGGGCCGATAAGCAAAGTAAAGCTTCGGGCTCAGCCATTTTTCGATTATAAATTTAGTGTCAACATTATAATGTGTTATTTTCGAATTGAGTTTGTATGTTTTTTTATTATTGATCCTCGCAGTTTTTTTTGAGAATGTCCATTTGTTGCCATCATAAATATCATAGATCTGTGCCACCCAGTATAATTTGACTGGCGATTTTACTCTGAAGATAAGCTCCTTACTGGGTGTGCCGCTGCCGCCTTTGCCCGGCAAACTCATTTTTTGGTCACTTTTCATTTTTATTGGCATGCCAGCTTTTCCAAGGTTAGTGGGTGAGCCGGTTTTTACCCTCATATCGCCTTTTGGACTTTTTTTGACTTTGCCAAGCGCGAACCATTTTCTGAATTCTGGTGGAAGCTTTGAATCATTTTCTGTTCGGAAGGAAGACGCGAACAGTCCTTCGCCTTCTCTTTCTTGAGTAGGTATTAATGAAAAAACATAGTAAGCCAGCGCAAAGGTCAAAGCAATATGTACTATATACTGTGGCCAGTTTCTGGCAAGAATACCTCGTGGATTTTTAATGTCAAGTTGCCGTGAAATTGACTTCAAACGAGTTGAATACAATAAAAGGGCGCATAAAATTGACGCACCAACAAAAGCTACGATAAATATTTTTCTAGGTAAAAGAGCTCCGTATAAGAAAAGGAAAATGCTTATAAAAAGCAAATAATCATAATCATTGCGGCGTTGAGCCAGAATAAAACAAAACGCTATGATACAAATACTTTCAACCAGTATTTTATCAAGTGGGACTTTGGCTTTAAACCTCAGCAAAAACCAGCCGATTGTGAAAAGCAAACATAAGAGCTGCATAAAAAAACGCTTGTTTGAACTCAAATATTTATATGGAACATAAGCCAAAGCTCCAATCGGGAAAAGCAGAGACAGCAAACTTATAGTCAAAACAGGATCCGCGTGCTGCCATAACGAACAGGTTATCGCCGCACCGAAATAGATAAGGTATGCCCAGTGCAATGGCATCCTCTGCGGCTCTTTCCATTGCTTGGAAGTATCAATAATTATATCTTTTTTTTGTTTTTTATTCATTACGCAACATCGCTGAAATATCGGTTTTAAAAGTAGCGGCAAATGGCGATAAACTCGGGGTTTTATTTATTTTAAGTTTGCCCGGAATAATCACCCGTGGTTCACTTGGGTCAATAGCTGGGAAATATTGTTTCGGAGCATAAATCCATCTGACTTCAATATCATGCTCGGGGAGCAGTTCGAGTGTTTTTCGGGATTCATTCGGTTCAGACATAGTTAAACAATAGAAAATAGAATTAGGTGGAAATGAATCCACCGCTTCGCTCAAAAGGTTGTCAAGCATTATATGACCGGGTTTCAGACTGGTCAAAGTGTTGACTATCTCTGTTTTCAACCTTACCGCATCACCAAATAAATGCATCATAGGATTTCTCCCTGAAGCTGTATAAAAGTATACATTGCAATACATTTCAGCAAGATAGTTAATCATTGAGGCAGTGGTTTTTATTAGGAATTCAAAATTATTGTCATCAGGGTCATTACCTATGCTTTTGTAATATGAATCCAGCAAAATAACTACCCGGTCAACCGTGTTTGCCTCAAATTCCTTAACCATTAACTTTCCTTTTGAGGCTGTTGCTTTCCAGTGGATAAAACGCATTTCATCAGTTGCCCGGTACTCTCGAATACCGAAGAATGACAATCCTTGACCAGCTATTCCCAGCGATCTTCCGGTTGGCGAGGGCATAATCTGGCGTTTAAAACGGATCGGCAAACTTGAAATTTCGACAGTTTTTGGATAAATCATTACTTCTCCGGGAATATGAAAAACTCTTCGGCGTTTAAACAAGCCTGCCGGATCTCCGCTTAAAAGCGTAATTTTATTGAGTTTAAAGAAACCGCGCTTGAGGGCTGGAATCTGGCGGTTAACCTGGAGATGTTCGTGCGGCTTTAAAGGAGCTACCGCACAATTAAAAATATGATTTTCAGTAAATTCGCATTTTTCACTGACGATGATTGCTTGCCGGTAGTACAGCGATTTATTAATAATCATGACTGGTAGATTGACTTTAGATTCAGCCACTCCATCCGCATTGGAACGACGTTCCACATGCACACGAAACAAAGAAAATAATGCCATTAGATAGCTTGCCGCGACAAAACCGCTCAATAGGGCAGTTGTTAGAGCCGTCCCAAGCCCAACATTGACCAGTGCGATGGCGAGGCTACCCAGAGCTGCGAAAGTGAACATCACCCCGCGTAGCGTAGGGAAGACTATTATCATAAATCAACATCCTCGTTTTCCATTGGGATTTCCTCAAGTATAGCATCAAGAACATTCTCAACGCTACTCCACTCACCCTGAACACGGAGTTTTAATTTCATGCGGTGCGCCAAAACCGGTTTGACCATTTCGCGCACATCACGGGGAAGAACATAGTCTCTGGCATAATATGCCGCCAATGCCTGACTTACCCGCATGAGGCCTAGAGATGCACGCGGACTGCAGCCACCGCAAAGAGCTGGATGTTCACGGGTTGCGTTAGAGATTTTAATAATATAATCTTTGAGGGTATCTGAAATTATAACTTTGCGAGTCAAAGCATTGCAATGGACAATGTCAGTCGCTTTAACGACATAGGAGATTGTATTCAAAGGATGGATAGTAGCCTGTGAAACCATAATTTCTTTTTCCGCTTTCGCATCAGGATAACCAACCGAAAGGCGCATCAGAAAACGGTCAAGCTGCGGCTCCGGCAAAGGATATGTGCCATGATAATCTTCTGGATTCTGAGTTGCGATAACAAAAAATGGCTTAGGGAGGACATGGGTTTTGCCGTCAATTGTAATCATAGATTCAGACATACATTCAAGCAGGCTTGATTGGGTTCTTGGCGTGGTACGATTTATTTCATCCGCCAGAATTATATTACCGAAAATTGGTCCCGGCAGAAATTTAAACTGTTTAACTGACTCATCATAAATATTCATTCCAATAACATCTGAAGGCAACATGTCCGGGGTGAACTGAATTCTTCTATAAACTCCCTGAACAGACTTTGCGAGAGTTTGCGCCAGAATACTTTTACCAACTCCCGGCATATCTTCCAGCAGGAGGTGTCCGTCAGCAAATAAACAAACGATTGTATTGCGAATAACGTCAGGTTTGCCTTTGAATACGATAGAAATATTTTCTTCAAGTTTTTGGACAACATATTTTATGAATTCAAAAGAGAAATTCATAGCTTCAACAGTTTTAGTTTGAGTATTCTGGAGATCCTGTTCGAGCATTGAATTATTAGGGTCATTAAAAACCAGCATTGCTGAACCGATCTGAATTATATCTTGATGTTTAATCTGCTGTTCCCCGGAAGTCGGCATGGAATTCAAAAATATTCCGTTAGCGCTTTCCAGGTCTTCAACAAAGAAATTATTGTCTTTACGCGTGACTTTGGCATGTTTACGAGACGCTTCGCCTTTATCTATTACAATATCACATTTTGGATCACGTCCGATGATGACGGTATCTTTATCCATGACGTATTCACTAGTAGTTCCATAGCCTTCTTGAATTGTGAATGTTGGTAAATTGCGGTTTGCCGGTTTCATAACATTTCCTCTCTATTAAATATTGCGGTACATTGTCCCTTTGGAATTGCACTTGGGACAATTTAATTTTTTCCCTGCCAGTTTTGAAATCATGGCTACAGGATAAAGATACATTCTTAAATCAGCTTGTGCAAGTGGAATGACGAATCCGAGTACGAGTAATACATAAAAGTACGAAGAATATACGATCACGCCAATTAAAGAAAAAATAATTATGAACAAAGGTATCTTAGCCGCCATCAGGTAAATTACAAATATCCCCCATTGGCTAAGACATTTAGAACCATGACATAAATTACATTCTTTTTTAGTTTCTTCCATTATAAGCTCGCAGTAAAACATATTTATATAAGTTGAACGCTAAAAATAAATATTTATTGCAAAATTCTCAATTGATTATTCTATTACTGGCCACATTCTGCCGGAGGCGTTAGTTTTTAACTTTACTGGCATGTCATAGGCTTTGAGTAAATTATCTTCACTTAATATCTCATCTCTCTCGCCCTTGGCGATTATATTGCCTTCTTTCAAAATCATTCCACGCTGGAATACAGGCAATATATCATCAATTCGTTGAGTTATGAAAATTATTGTCGGAGCATTTTTCCGTTTTGCTAAAGCATCTATAGTTTCTAGCAGCATCTCACGGCTTTTTAGGTCAAGATGAACACATGCTTCGTCGAGAATCATTAATTTAGGATTATGCATTAAAGCCCGACTGATTAAAATTTTGACTTGTTCGCCGGAAGACATTGCATCCATTTTTTGCTCAGCCAGATGATCACAACCTAATGCGCTCATAATACTAATTGCTTTAGATTTTTCATCATCAGTATAGTCACGGAATAATCCCAGAGTTCCATCAATACCGGAAACAACCATTTGTAAAGCGCTCCATTCATCAGAAGTCCAGCGTTGCATAAAAGGGCTTACCCAGGCAATGTTTTTGCGTAGTTCAGAGAGATTGAAATTTCCATAACGAGCTCCCAAAACATTGACTTCAGCGCCAAAAACTGGCCAGGCATAGCCCATCAAAACTTTAACTAAAGTAGTTTTCCCAGCTCCATTTGCGCCAAGGATAAACCAGTGCTCGCCGGATTTCACCTGCCAATTAAAGTCATTCAAAGCAATTTTACCGCCTAAAAAAACTTTGGCGTTCTTTACATCTATAATATTATCCATTATTTTTATATTTCATCCAGTCGTCACGCAGTTTTTTGCCTTTAGCGAATTCAGCTTCCAGTTGGTCATAATCTTTATTTTCAATAATTCCACTAAGATTTTTGTAACGTTTAGCAAGTTCTTTGACTACTTCAAAAACCGCAGTTTGATTGTTCTCAATAATCTCTCGCCACATCGATGGTGAAGATGAACTTATTCGTGAAGTATCACGGAAGCCAGTCGCACAGCCGGAATAACGCAAAGCCAAAGTATCTGGATCGTCACAATCCAGAACTGCTTCAGTCAAGGCAAGAGCCATAATATGTGAAATATGACTGGTGTGAGCCACCAGGTTATCATGTTTGCAGGCTTCAAGTTCAACAACTTTTGTGCCGATTGATTCCCATAATTCCTTGACACTGTTTAGAGCTTCAGCTGAGCTGTTTGCAGCCTTCGCAATAAAGACTTCAGCCTTGGCGTAAAGTGTTGGGAAAGCGGCATCAGGTCCGCTATTTTCAGTGCCGGCCATCGGGTGTCCGCCAATAAAATTAACCCCATGCGGAGTCAGAAATTTTTCACCGCAATTAACGATAACTTCCTTGACGCTGCCAATATCACTAACTACGGCACCGGGTTTCCAGCAAGCGGCGTAAGTTTCGATGTATTCCATGATACGCGGAATCGGCAGGCATAAGATCGTTAAATCAGCCTTAGCCAAGACATCTTTTATATCATCACAAGTTTCATCAATGACATCATTTTCAAGCGCCCAGCTTCGAACTTCTTCACGGCGAGTCCAGCCTAGGCGATGATAATTTCCGCCGCGTAAAGCCATGCCCAAAGAAGCACCCAGCAGGCCGAAGCCGATTATCGCGATATTTTCTGTTTTATTCATAGCCATCCTTAGTTGTTTTTAATAATATACGGTTGCTTTAAGAAAAAACAAGCGAAGCGGATCTACTCAATACCAGTTAAAGCTTTGAAATTTCCGCTAAATACTGCTTCAAATTCATCATCGCTGAGGCGTTCGAATAATATGCCTTCAATCATCATGTGCGGATTGCATATCGGATAGTCTGAACCGAATAGGAATTTGTGTTTCCCGGCTGTCTTTATGCCGTGAGCCAGCATTCCGTAGCGGAAAACTCCACTACCGGAAAGATCTAAATAGGCGTTCGAATGTTTTTTAACAAAATCGCAACGCTCCTTTATTGTAACAGAAGCAGAGGTTGGATGAGCAAGCACGACTTTCAATTCCGGGAAGTTCTGGCAAATTTTTCCGATTTCATCCAAACCGTAGGGATGTATATTTACTGCTAAATCCAAGTCTTGTGCGAGAGCATATACTTGAAACATATTTTCGGAAGCGTAGTTTTTATAATCCATAAAGTAAGCGACCAATTCTCCAATCCAACAAATGTTTTCCTCTTTGTAAAGTCTTTCGATTTCCGCACAGGATTCCTGCGGAAAATCTCCATGTACATTGATTCCCGGTATGTATATATCTGGATATAGATTTTTTAAGTCGATAGCCTCTTGGTTAAGACTTTTGATGTCACCAAAGGAAGGTCTTTCAAGCCGGCGGATTACTGAACCGCATGATTTTGAGATCCCAGCGAGAGCCAGATCAGCAAAAAAATCTTCATGGCTAGTTGGAGAATCAAAAAATTTAGTGTTTGATTCTTCATATATAAATGGATGGATATGAGCGTCAATTATTTCAAAATTAGTTTCCATGATTAAAAATCCTTAATGTTATATAGAATTCCTATGTCGATATATATTCTGGCATACCCCAAGTCCGCACATTACAGAAATAATAAATGAGCCACCGTAGCTCACAAATGGCAATGATAGACCCGTTACTGGAGTTAAACCGGCACTCATACCCATATTGATGAAAGAGTGAGTCAGGAAAATCCCCAACATGCCTATTGCTATATATCGTCCGAAATGATCCGGTGTCAAAAATGCCGTTCGCAACATCGAGTAAAACAATAAAAGGTAGAGAAAAATTAGAGCCAGACAACCTATAAATCCGGTTTCCTCGGCGATTACAGAAAAAATAAAGTCATTATTTGAAACCGATTGCGGCAGATAACCTAAAGTGTTCTGAGTTCCCTCGCCAATACCTTTGCCTGTCATTCCGCCTGAACCAACCGCCAGCTTTGCCTGAAATTGATTATAACCGCGATTATTTAGATCTCTTTCAGGGTCGAGAAATGTCAGGACTCGTTCTTTCTGATAGTTTTTCAGCAATGGATAAATCTCATAAGCTTCATTTACGACCTCAGTACCTAATACAACTATGACAACACTGCTTGCGATTATTATATACTTCCAGCGCAATCCCGCGGCAAAAATAATAAAGGCACTCAAGGCTAGAAGTATAAGCGAGCTTCCAAGGTCAGGTTCTACGGCTATCAGCAAAAACGGCAACAATATTACCCCTGCGATAATTAGCATGTTTTTGAATTTATTAATACTAAATCCATGGGTAGAAAGCAATGCGCTCAAGAAGAAAGTAAGGCTCAATTTTGTTATCTCTGAAGGCTGGATACGTAAACCGATTGACTTGAAAACCAGCCAACGCTGCGCGCCGTTGATTTTGGGACCAAAAAATAAAACAGCAACTAGCAATAGCAAGGTAAATGTATAGAAGACCACGGCCAACGGTTTGAGTTTGCGATAGTCAACGCTAGCAAAAAATGCCCATGCTAGAAAGCTGACAAGTATCCATTTTATCTGTTTGACCCAGGCTCCTGTTGCGAGTGGGGTTCCGACTTGTTCACCAGTGGAATAAATAAATATCAAGCCTACGGTCAAGAGGGAGGCTATAGCGAAAATTTGGATGTAATCATAGTTTTTCAGATGTTTGAATGATTTTCTGAAAAAAGTATCATGCGAATATTTATTTTTCTGCAAAAATGCCATAGCAAAGATTATTTGTCCAGTGAACAATCGTTTTGAATTTCTTTTACTATAGGAGAACTAAAGATGTTTTCCAATTGTTGTCTGCATTTTTTTTCAGTTCTTTTGCGAACAGTGAATTCTGGATTTAAAACCATTGTAGCATGAGCCAGATGATAAATAAACTTAGACATTAGCCACGGGGATACAGGATTCATTTTGCAATTAGCTGCTTTTAATTTAATATAAATCGACTGACCGCAAGTGTTAGAGTCCTCGTCATAATAAAATTGTAATTTTTCTTTGCGGAGAATTTCTGTTCGGTAAAGAGCGCATATCGCGCGGATATAGAATGGCTTGTCAGTGCCTTTATAGCGGCGAATCCAGTCTTTAAAATCAGTATATTTCTTCAGCCATATTTGCCAACGGGGTCTTAAATCAAGTTTTCCAGTACCAGCACAAACGGTATCCGCTGGACATTGCGCAACAAAATCTTTCAGCCAGCCGTCTTTATGTACAATCGCGTCTGAGTGCATCGCCAGAAAAAATTCTGTTTTACAGGTCTTAATAGCAATATCCAAAGCCGTTCCCTGCGCCCATGATCCAGTTCCGGTCATTTCTTCGGGAGTACGTTCGATAAGGGTGATCCAGTCGAGAGTTCTCAGGTAATCCAGCGAAGCATCCCCGGAACCATTATCTACAACAATAACTTCGTGTGGATAATGAGTATATTTACGGAGGCTACGCAGGCAGAGACGGGTCAACTCATCTGTCTTGTAATTTACCAGACAGATGGTCACTTTACCCGCTACTAGATTGTTTTCTGCATTAGACACTGAAAGTTTGTTCACGTTTAGGCCCAACTGAAACAATTCCAATTTTTGAATCGACAAGCTCTGCGATACGCTCTAAATACTTTTTGGCGTTTTCTGGTAAATCATCCCATTTACGAATTCCTGTAGTCGGAGCATTCCAGCCCGGCATAGTTTCATAAATAGGTTTTATTTTAGTCAAAATTTCTGAAGAAGTAGGCATGTCTTTAGTGACTTTGCCGTCGATCTCGTAAGCTGTACAAATTTTCAATTCAGCAAGATCATCCAGAACATCCATTTTAGTCATAGTCAATTTATCAACACCGTTTACCATGCAGGAATAACTGCATGCTACAGCATCAAACCATCCGCAACGACGTGGACGACCAGTTGTCGCGCCGAATTCACCACCGGCTTGACGTAAGTCTTCGCCTGATTGGTCGAGTAATTCAGTCGGGAAAGGTCCTTCACCGACACGAGTTGTATAGGCTTTCATTACGCCCCAGACAGTTCCAATATGCTTAGGAGCGATTCCGGCTCCTGTGCAGGCTCCACCAGTAGTGGTGTTGCTGCTGGTTACATAAGGATAAGTTCCGTGGTCAATGTCCAGCCACATGCCTTGAGCGCCTTCACATAAAATCTTTTTACCAGCTTTGATAGCGCGGTTGACGCTTAAAACAGTATCTTTCACAAATGGTGCGAGGTATTCAGCAGCGGCTTTAACTTTGGTCCATTCCGCGTCGATATCTAATTGGTCAGCACCCGCTTCCGCAAAAACTTTATTGTAATTAGCGGCTTGTTCACGGAAAAGACCTTCCAGTTTAGTCAGATTTGTCAGTTCAATACCGCGAATTCCAACACGGTGAGCTTTGTCAGCGTAGGCTGGTCCGATACCGCGTTTGGTAGTACCGATTTTTTTGTCGCTTGAACATTTAGCTTCTTTCAGAGCATCCATTTCTTTGTGATATTGGAAGATAAGTTGCGCTTTGCAGCTTAGCTCGATAACAGATACATCCAGACCGCGTCTGGAAAGGTCCTGCATTTCTCCTGCCAGTGAAATCGGATCAACTACCAAGCCATTACCAACAACACAAGTAACTCCCGGACGAAAAATTCCTGACGGCACAAGATGCAGCACATATTTTTCTTTGCCGATTTCAACAGTATGTCCAGCATTGTTACCGCCTTGAAAACGGACAACCATGTCAATATCGCGCGTTAATACGTCAATTAATTTACCTTTACCTTCATCACCCCATTGCGTTCCAACTAATACATCTACAGCCATTTTTTCACGTCCTGTTTTTTGTATTTATATATGATTATTGATATTTATATTAAAAAAACAATGTATATCAAAAATTCTTAAAAGCAAATACCTATTAATAAAAAGATGAAGCAAAATGTAAGTTAGGAAAACAACGAGTATAATAATCTCTCCCATTAAAAGCAACTCTTAGCATATAAAAATCTTAGAATCTGATTATTTTTTCTAAACATTTTGCTTTTCGCCTTTGGAGTAGTAAATTATACTCTAATATAAATATATAAATAGAGATATGAAACATGATAGATCGCGACAAACTTTACCCTTTAGTTTTTGCTCCGATATACCACGGTAAAATGTGGGGAGGCACGCAAATTAAAGAATTTTTGAAACGTGATGATATTCCTGAATTGAAAGACCCTCTCGGGGAATCATGGGAACTGGTGGATCGTGAAGATGAACAAAGTGTTGTTACTAACGGCCCGCTGAAAGGCGCGACTATCACGCAGTTGGTTAAAAACTATGGTAAAAGCCTGCTCGGAAGCAAATATGTCGGTGGTAGATTTCCTTTGCTGGTGAAAATTATTGATGCCAGCGAACGCCTTTCACTGCAAGTGCATCCCGACGAACAAGCTTGCGCCAGAATCGGAGACGGTGCGGAGCCAAAAACTGAAATGTGGTATATCCTCAACGCTCAAAAAAACGCGAAGATAATGGCTGGCGTGAACCCGCGCAGTACCAAACAAAAAGTATTGAGCACTATGCATGGCGCGGAAGTTGAAAATGAATTGCAGGTTTTTGAATCGACCACAGGAGACGCGTATTTTATCAGCAGCGGTACGCTACATGCTATTGGTGAAGGTAATCTTGTACTTGAGATTCAACAGAACAGCGACACCACATATCGCGTCAGTGACTGGGGACGTGTTGACAAAGACGGCAATCCCAGAGAGCTTCATGTTGAAAAAGCTTTGGAGTCAATCAACTATATAAATCGTAATTCGCCACGGGTCCCGGGAGTCTCCGGTGTGGTTGAGCACAACAGAAAGTTTCCGATAGTCAATCGCTGCCGTTTTTTCTCAGTTGATGACTTGCGTTTGATTGGCGAATGGAATGAAAATACCACCACTTCCGGCAGTTTTCACTTGATAAGCTGTGTTAATAAACCTATTAGAATCAGTAGTGATGAAAACAATGTCGATTTAAGCCCTGGACAAACTTGTCTGATTCCGGCGAACTTGGGAGCTTATCGTATTCTCCCTATCGAACCCGGCACAACAAATGTCTTAAAAACCACTCTTTAAAAAGCATCCGCAGGAATAATCATGAACTCTTTTAAATGTATTACTGAACTTGCAGATTTTCTGCAAAAAGAATTTACTCAGGCTCAATTTCCTGAAAATTGGACAATAAGCGCAGACAAATGTCCGCCAAATATGACTGGCGATTTAACTATCAACTGCTTTCGCTTTGCGAAAATTTTGCGCGGTGCGCCAGATAAAATAGCTGATAAAGTTTTAGAATTCTTTGAACAGAACAGCGATGTCGCAAAAGCCGAAAAGATCAAGGCTTTTGTCAATATAACTTTGACTCCGGGAGCCGTATACCGGGATTCAGTAGCGAAGCTTGATGAACTTTTCAAAAGTTCACAGCTCGACGATGCTCAGCAAAAACGTATTTTGATAGAGTATTCAGCTCCGAATACCAACAAGCCACAGCATCTCGGACATGTCCGAAACAACACGTTGGGAATGAGTTTAGCTTCGCTGCTTTCTCGTGTCGGGCATGATGTCATTCAAATAAACCTTGTCAATGATCGTGGTATTCATATCTGTAAATCAATGCTTGCCTATCAACGTTTTGGCGAAGGTATAACCCCTGAAGCAAGCGGTATCAAAGGTGACCATCTGGTCGGTGATTTTTACGTTAAATACAATATTGCCTTTAAGGAACAGTTAAAGGATTTGCGTGAAAGTAAACCGGAACTAAAAGAAGAAAGTGACGAAAAATTATTTTTGGAAACAGAGCTTGGTCAAGCGACGCAAAAAATGCTTCAGGACTGGGAAAAAGGCGATGAAGAAGTTATGACTTTATGGAAAGAAATGAACTCCTGGGTCTTTGCCGGTTTTGATGAAACTTATAAAAAAATGGGAATTGAATTCCAACAGACTTATCTCGAAAGCCAAACTTATCTGCTCGGCAAAGATATTGTTGCTGACGGACTCGCGCGTGGTGTTTTCCAGAAACGCGAAGATGGTGCGGTAACTATTGACCTTGGAAAGATGGGCGAAAAAGTAGTCCTGCGTTCTGATGGTACGAGCGTTTATATTACTCAAGATATTGGCACGACTCTGAAAAAATACTCTGATTACCAGCCGGATGAACAAATCTGGGTGGTTGGCGATGAACAAATCTGGCATTTTAAAGTACTTTTTGAAATCATGAAAAAACTCGGCTATTCATGGGCGGATGATTTACATCACTTAGCTTACGGAATGGTTAACTTGCCTACAGGAAAAATGAAGAGCCGTGAAGGAACTGTTGTTGACGCTGACGAACTCTTTGATGAAATGGTCAATCTTGCCGGGGAAGCCTGTAAAGAACGCTATGGCGACAGTGTTTCAGCCGAAGAAATTGACAAGCGCGCGGAAACTATCGGCATGGGCGCTTTGAAGTTCATGCTCTTGAAATTCAATCCTAAAACAACAATGATGTTTGATCCGCAAGCTTCAGTCAGATTTGAAGGCGATACTGGACCTTACGTCCAATATGCCTGTGCTAGAATTAACTCTATCGAACGCAAAGCCGCTGAACAAGGGCTTAAGTTTGATGCGGCTACAATCAATTGGGATTTATTATCCAGTGATGAAGAGAAAACTCTCGCGATCACCGCATTCTTCTATCCACAGATATTACAGCTTGCTGCTCAAAAAATGGATTGTTCAGTCTTAGTCGAATACTTGCTGGAACTGGCAAAAGCCTTCAATCGTTTTTATCGCGAATGTCCGGTACTTGCTGCTGAGAATGAAGACTTAGCATGTGCGCGCATGGCACTCTGTCACGCAATACGCGAAATGTTAGTCGATGGACTCAATACACTAACGATTGAAGTTCCAGAAGCAATGTAAATATTCAATACAGACTTATTTTTTATGAGTACCTACGCCGCCGCTGATGACTAACTTCATTCCATCGCTGACTTTCATGTCTAAGATTTGACAATCTTCACGAGGAATGAAGAGCAGGAAGCCGCTTGTTGGATTGGGAGTGGTAGGAACAAAAATACTGAGAAGATCTTTATTGGTTTTTTCAGAAAGTTCCCACTTCTTTTTGTTCGAGTTGGTCAGAAAACCAATCGTAAAAATTCCCTTGCGAGGATATTCGATCAGTACTACTTTGCTGAACATGCTACCGCGAGGAGTCCAGATAGCTTCACTTATTTGTTGCGATGTCGTGTAGACAGAACGCAATAGCGGAACTTTTAACAAGAGCCATTCTGCAAAACGTGCCATCAAACGTCCTGCTTTATAACGCATGAATTCGCCGATTAATAACAAAATAGCTATTATCAGTATTAAGGTAGTGACCCTGATGCTTTGCTTGAGCCAGAATATTTTGATCAGATCCGGCGCAAAATATTCGACCATTTTAACAGACCAGTTGGTCAGCTTTACATAGAGAAAACCTGCCAGCCAGAAAGTTACAAGAACCGGTGCCAATACCAGCGCACCAGCAAAGAAACGTTTTTTTAAGCGTCTAAAAATTTCACTTTTCGTTTTTTTCATAATTACTCCGTATGTTTAAGGTATAAGTGCAAACTGACTTTCCCAAAAGCTCAAACGTTCGCATCTTTTTAAAAGCTCGCTGAGCTTGTTTTAAAAAGCCTCTCTTTTTGAGAACAGTACTTTACAGGCGCGGAATACCGCGCCGAATTTTGCTCGTTGGAGACGAGCAACCAGCGCTTTCCGCCGCTGGACCACGGACCGGAGGTCAATCCGGTTTTTTCATATTTTCCTCATCATATGGAGTTATTTTAACTAAAAGAACTTTGCGCTTATCAGCTTTCAATATTTTGAAAGTAGCGATGTCGTCAATCGTTATTTCTTCGTTTTCCTTTGGTATCTTTCCGAATTCACCGCAAACATAACCGGCGATAGTATCAACATCTTCGTCTTCCGGCAATTCGAGGTCAAATTCCTGATTTATATCGTCGATTAAACAACGTCCCTCAGCCTGAATTGAACCATCCGGCAAAAGACACATCTCATTGTTTTCATCTTCATTATCATCGTATTCATCTTTGATTTCACCAACGATTTCCTCAATGATGTCTTCCAGAGTAACAACTCCAGCGGTACCGCCGTATTCGTCAATAATGATAGCAACATGTATTTTGTTGGCTTGAAATTCTTCGAGTAGGTCGCCGACATTTTTGGTTTCAGGAATAAAAAGCGGCGGATGCATAAAGTCAGAAAGCTTAGTAAATGCTTTTTCGGTATCGAGAAAATCTTTTGCGTAGATAACACCTTTTATCTCATCAATATTTTTGCCATAGAGCGGTATACGGCTGTGTCCGCTTTCAATAATCATATGTTTAGCATTTTCGATTGATGCTTTGACGGGCAGGGCACTCATGTCGACGCGCGGGGTCATTATTTCTCTAACCAGAGTATCGTCAAGGTCAAAAATTCCTCTAATCATGCGTTTCTCATCTTCTTCCAGGCTTTCGCCAAGCTCGTTACCATCATGTTCTACCAGTGACATAATTTCATCTTCGGCAGAAGTTTTTTCTTCATCGCTGTCGTTAGATGTGCTGGCGGTGGTTATTTTTACCAGAAACAATATAGGCCAAAAAACAGTTAGTGACAAAAAGCGCATAAAAGGCAAAGTCATACGTAAAAAGAAAATATCCATCCGTTTTAAAATTAGACGTATTATAAGGGAAGACGCCAGGAGTAAACCCAGAATAGCAAGTAGAACATAGCCGCTGATCTCGTAATGAGTTAATTTTGTATCCATTTCTTCAATGATGACAAACAGCAATATGCTTATTGCGGCAAGAACCAGCAAGGTAAGATATCTGAAGACAACATAAAATTCACTGCGATGTTCTGACCAGAACTCCAGTTTTTTGACCAAATCTTTATTGTCAGCCTCCAATCGGCGAATACGCCCCGGAGTTAATTCGTAAAAAGATTCCCAGGCTGTTAGCAGCCAGATAAAAATAAACACTCCCCAGATAAGGAAATAAACATTCATAGTTTTTTTAAGCCCCTCCCAGGACCTCGTTAAATAAAAATAGTTTCAAATTTAAATTCTTTTTCTAATACTTTCATGACTTCACGTTCGCGTCGCCGCATTCTTTTTCTAGATATAGCGTCCAAATCATCTTCACCAGCTGAATGCAGCAAGCCGTGAACAACATACAATGCCAGTTCGCACGCATAAGTCGAATTCTTACGTTTTGCGCCTTCGCGTTCCGCGGCATCCGCGCAGATAAACAACTCTATTGCGATATCACCATCAAATAGTGCTTCATCACTTTCGAGATAACAAAAAGTTATAACATCGGTGCTTCCTTCATGACCGACAAAATCTTCATTCATTTTTGCCATTGCCCAGTCATTGACAAATGCAATATTTATTATAAGATCACGTTCGATCGGCAGCTTTGCTAGTTGAGCTGCTCTCAGAACCATCTTTTTTATTAGTTTTCGGCATGGCGGCTTCTTTTTTCTGTGCTGCCATGAATAAGTCATCTTCATCATCAACCTCTTCTTTAGGATAGGCTATTCGACTGTGATTCATTGTGATCAAAGTCTTTGTAAAGCTTTCTTTTATTTTAGTTATTTCAGCAATAGTCAAATTAGCTGCATCAAGTTGTCCATCCCTAATGCGTTTACGGATAATTTCCCAGACCAAAGCTCCAATTTTGTTGGGAGTTGGCTTAATCATAGAGCGTCCTGCCGCTTCGCAGGCGTCTGCTAGGCTTATAATAACAATTTCTTTTTCTACTGGCAAAGGTCCTTGATAGCGGTATTCGCTCTCGTCTACAGCCGCGCTTTTTTCTTTGTTGTCTTCCAGTGCCCGGTTATAGAAATAATAGACGAGATCTGTTCCGTGGTGTTGTTGGATCGCGTCACGGATGACTTTACGCAAGTTGTATTTGAGAGCTAGGTCAAGTCCTTCTTTAACATGATTAAGAATAATCAAGCTGCTCATTCGCGGATGCAAATCAGCGTGTTTGCTTTCAGGTTCAAAAGTGTTTTCAATGAAATATTCAGGTTTCGCAAGTTTTCCAATATCATGAAACATTGCTCCAACTCGTGCTTTTATCGGGTTGGCTTTAATCGCTTTAGCCGCGTATTCCGCCAGACTGGCAACCATTAAGCTGTGATGGAAAGTACCAGGTGCTTCCAGCTCTAAACGTCTGAGCAGAGGATGATTGTAATCGCAAAGGGTAAATAATGCCATATCTGTGGTTACACTAAATAACAATTCAAAAATGAAAATCAGAATAAGAGCCGCGGTGGCGGTAACAAAAGCATTAGCAAAGAACATGCCCATTGCCCAGAAGAATGTTTCCGGTGAAGAATTAAAATGCCACAATTCTCCAAAGTCCAAAAGCCAGAACGCGAAAAATACAACCAGAAAACTGCGAATAAAGAACACGCGGTAATTTGCGGCTCGGCGTACTGCGATCGCCGCTAGGCAGCAAATTACGATTCCCTGTAAGGCTGTATCAAATGAATTACTCAACATCATCGATGTAATAGCAGAAACGAAGAAACCGACATATAGAGCGACCCTGAATCCAACCATGACCGAGAGCAGAATTGCCGACAATGCAAGAGGCACAGCGGCAGTAATCAAGCTTGGAGAGATGGTAAAAGTCGAACTTACAAAATAAAATAATTTGATAAAGAGGTAATTTATCAATAATGAAACTATTACTATTGAGCCTGTTAAGGCAAGTCGGTGGTTGCTCTTGACTACTTCCGGGTGGATATGATACATGTAAAAACCTACAAAGAGCATCAGTATGAAGCTCCAAGCCAGATTTTTTAGAATTTTCTGGACAGAATCGGTTTCCTCAAGGCGGTTTTTGTATTCTTTGGCATAAGCGCCTGAGCAATCAAGATCTTTTCTTGTGATTTTTTGGTTCATCGCAATGATGACATCATTTTTTTGAACTTCAACTTTCATCGGGGTCACATCTTTAATTGCTTCCTGTTGTTTTTGTGCAACTAAATTTGAATCTAAGCGCAGGTTCCCTTGTGGTCCGATTATTATTTTGAAGGATTTAAGTAAAATCTTTTGCAGATTATCACGGCCTTTACCGGGAGAATAGTACTTGAGGGCAATTTTGACGATTTGTTTCGCCGCCTGTGATGGATCGGGAATAAGCAGGGCCGCCTTGGGAAGTCTGTCGCGATTGGCAGAATCAATTATCCTCACTTGCTGACCCACCTTGTAATTATTTTTTTCAGTACGACTGAATATCCCGACACTTAAAATAGCAGTTAGTTCTTTTGAAAACTGCTCACGGGCAGTTTTATTCTGAATCAGTTGATAAACCAGGTTCAAAGAAGCAGCGTCCAACTCATCCAGCATTGTTCCGAAATTTTTATTTTGGGGAGGCAGTTTTTGTTTGTTTTTTATGGCATTTACTCGTCCCGCAACAGAGGTGAAAAATTCTCCAAGCAGTTTTTGTGGGAGCATAAAGGTATTGGCTGAAATTTTAAAGTACAGAGGAACATTGTCACTGGCCTCTTTTTTGAGTTGCTTTGTCCTTTCGCTGTTGGTATAGACAAAATCAAAATCAGCAAAAACAGTCTTTGGAGCTTGCTGACCGATTACAAGAAGCGCGTTAACCGGACGCAATGAAGGCAAGGTAAGCATCAAGGAACAAATCGCCCAAAGAATAGCAAGCATGAATAAACCAAGCACTTTGGAGTGTTCAGCGGCATTAGACAAAGGACTGTTGGTGCGTCGTTTACGTGATCCAACCAGCCCGCGCTGTTCCATGCGGCGTTTGCTCAGTTGGTGTTCAATAAGATTTTTCAGCCAGTTAAACACTTGTTTTGTTCCCCTTATGGTAGGCATTAATTATTTTTTCAACCAGCATATGCCGGACAACGTCCTTTGTGCTGAATGTAGAAATGCCGATTTCTGGAATATTTTTAAGTATTTTTGATGCGTGAACCAGTCCCGAACTTTGCTTGTTTGGCAAATCTGTCTGCAAAGGATCTCCAGTGATTACACATTGAGAATCAAATCCCAAGCGAGTTAAAAACATTAACATTTGTTCAGGCGTTGTATTTTGAGCTTCATCAAGAATAATAAATGCGTTGTTCAAAGTTCTGCCGCGCATGAATGCTAGCGGGGCGACTTCAATCACACTGTGTTCAATAAGTCCGGCGGCTTCGTCAAAATCGACCATGTCATAAAGCGCGTCGTACAAAGGACGTAAATAAGGCATGATCTTTTCTTCAAGACTGCCGGGTAAAAAACCTAAATTTTCACCAGCTTCCTTGGCTGGACGGGTCAAAATAATACGCGCATAATTACCTTGCAGTAGTTCAGATACAGCCATTGCCATTGCCAGATAAGTCTTTCCAGTTCCGGCAGGACCAATTCCGAAAGCAATATCATTCTGTCGAATTGAGCGTAAATAATTTAACTGGGCGCGGCTACGTGGAACGACATCACGTTTTTTCGGACCGACTTTTATTTTTTCGGAAAATAGTTGTTGTAATTCACTTGCGGAGTCATTTTTAAAGGCACGCAGAACTTGTTCGAAATCATTTTGATCGAGCTTGCGTTTGCGTATCTGGCAGACATTCGCGAGTTCCTGAAAGAATTCTTTAGCACGGTTTATTTTGTCTGTTTCGCCGGAAATTTTTATCCAAAAATCCCGTGCGACTAAACTGACATCGAGCAAACTTTCAGTCAGTTTTAAGTTTCTTTGCGTATGATTTGCAAAAACTTCATGCAGTGTCATACCATTTTCAAAATAAAATTTATTTTCTTCGTCCGTCATCGTTGATGAACTGAACTCCGTGTTATGGTAAAGGAATCTGCAAAGTCATTCCCGGGAGAACTCTGCTGGACCCTTTGAGAACACCTTCATTTGCGTCTTTTATTATTTTCCATTTTGTACCGTCTTGATAAAGTTTGTGGGAAATACTCCAAAGAGTATCATTTTTCTGAACAGTATAAACTTTGAATTTTTCTTCGGCTTCAATAGTTGTTACTTTCTCAGATAAAACCTTAGCTTTTTTATCTTTGACAACTTCATCTTCAATCACTACAGCTTCTTTCTTTACTGTTGGCAAAGCATCTAATTCAGCTGGTATCATATCAGTTGAGGGACTTTCAATTTTCCCGTTTGTATTTTCTGGAGGGACAGTTTGAGGACGTTTCCAGGCAGGATAGCTCTTTTTGATATATCCTTCCCAACGTTTTTCTTCAGTTCCTAATGGCGTTTCTGCCAAGCGCGGTCCACAGCCAGCTGTTGCAATCAACACAGCTAAAGCGGTAAAGCTGATATAAGATTTCATTGTTTTACTCCCGTGTTTATTGTCCATAAATCATTACAAAGGGAATTTCCCTATATATTACTATAAAGTAAAAGTTCATTAAAGCAAGCGACTGGCACACTAAAAAAAGTAAAAGTGCCGCCAGTCAAATAAAACTAGCCTTCAAAACGTTTAAATAAGAGAGCGCCATTATGGCCACCGAATCCTAAGTTTACGTTTAATGCCACTTTTACGTCTTTTTCCTTAGCCTTGTTTGGAGTGTAATCAAGATCACATTCCGGATCAGGAGTTTCGTAATTAATAGTTGGTGGAATAATGCCGGTTTGTATAGCTTTCAAACAAGCAATAGATTCCAAACCACCAGCGGCTCCAAGTCCATGACCAGTAGTTCCTTTGGTACTGCTGATCGATACTGTTTTAGCAGCTTCGCCCAGAGCGCGTTTGATAGCTTTAGTTTCGTATTTATCATTCAAGCTGGTACTAGTACCATGCGCGTTGATATAATCAATATCTTCAGGATTAATTCCTGCATGACGCATTGCTGTACTTATAGCACTCGCCGCTCCGGCACCTTCTGGATTTGGAGAAGTGATATGGAAAGCATCGCCAGTTGCGCCGTAACCAACAACTTCAGCAAGAATAGTAGCACCACGTTTTTTAGCGTGTTCAAGTTCTTCGAGAACAAGTACTCCAGCACCTTCAGACATGACAAATCCATCGCGATTGGCGTCAAAAGGACGACTTGCGCCCTGAGGATCATCATTTTTAGTACTGAGGGCTTTCATAGAGCTGAAACCTGCAAGCCCAATCGGAACAATAGAAGCTTCAGAGCCACCAGCGAGCATAATATCAGCGTCATCACGTTTAATCATCCAGAGAGCTTCACCAATAGAGTGAGTGGCGGTCGCGCAAGCGGTTACCAGACCCATGTTGGGACCCTGAGCATTATAGCGGATTGAAAGGTTGCCAGCAGATAAATCTCCAATCATCATTGGAATAACTAAGGGAGAAACTTTTCCCGGTCCGCGAGAATCAAGAATTGTTTGTTGTTTTGTGATTGTTCCCAATCCACCGATCCCGCTGCCTGTGACAACTCCAAAGCGAGCTGGAGTAATGCCTTTTTCTGTGATATCTCCATCCAAACCTGCCTGCTTCATAGCTTCGTCACCAGCTGCAATTGCGTACTGGCAAAAAAGGTCAAGTCGTTTAGCTTGTTTGAAAGGCAAATATTGGGTGATGTCAAAATCTTTAATTTCACCAGCAATACGAGTGCGGTACTCAGAAACATCAAAACGAGTTATAGGACCAATTCCACTGCGTCCATTGCTGATAGAATCCCAAAATGCGTCAACACTTTTGCCGACGCATGAGACTATACCGGTTCCGGTTATTACTACTCGTCTGTCATTCATTTAAATGACTCCTGTTTTGTTAAATATAAAAAAATGGGTCACGCCATTATTTTGATGTGACCCATTAGTAAGCAAATTTTTTGCCT
>Ga0307988_1000557_pt1 | contig 25405 bp, 24 predicted proteins | sample EllFjometagen183_FD_203166 | JGI IMG/M metagenome (GOLD analysis project Ga0307988, IMG submission 203166) | Marine microbial communities from Ellis Fjord, Antarctic Ocean - #183 | ecosystem: Environmental > Aquatic > Marine > Unclassified | place: Southern Ocean | collected 2014-10-08 | reverse complement strand
TAGTAAGATTGAAAATGGCTACAAGAGATAATGTAACAGTTCTTCTAAATATTGTTAAAACCTTGTGAAAGCGTGGGCAAAGGATACAAAGAAACAAACCGGGACATGCAACTTATTTAACGCACCATTATCAAAAAACTATGCGCCAGAAAATATCCCCCTCAAATAGACATATGTTTTTATTTTTCTCTGCTTTTATATTTTTTCTACTGCTGCCCGAGCAGAGCATGGCACTGCAGACTCATGGTGAGCCGGAAGGAATATATGTCCACCAGATGGCACACATACTCTATATGACAGCCCTCTGTTATCTGTATTGGGATACAAAACGATCCACCTTTTCAGGCAGAGGATGGACATATCTTCGGATCTTCTGTGTGTTTACAATTCTCTGGAATCTTCTGGCGCTGACAGGACACGCCTGCACCCAGCAACTTCACCCCAAAGACTTCAGTGTCGACGACGGATATTTGGCCAGCAAGATCAATATGCCTGTAACATTCATTAAAGTCCTGTTCTATACAGCTAAACATGATCATCTGCTTGCAGTGCCGGCCATGTTTTTTCTCTATATGGGCCTACGTTCTTTTTATATACATTCCCTGGAAGAGGAGGACGAATAATGGGAATGTATATGCTCCCCTCTGTCATTACCGATATTGTCGGCTCACTGGCGATGATCGTTCTTTCGTTTCTTTCTCTTCGTTATACTTTCCTTTTGGTTCGACGGGACCCCGACAATTTCTTGTGGAGCTTTCTCCACTATTTTTGCCTGACTCTCGCTATTTTCGCGATCTCCAGAGCAATGGGGCATATGGTAAAACAGGCCCTTCTGATCGGTGGCCAGAAAGAGGCCTGGAAAATTATCTCTCCTTTTTCAGGAGGTCTCAATACCCTGCTAATGATTTCAGTATCCTCGGTGACCATTTATTACCACAAAGGGGTTGAGGGATACAGAGCTATACAGAAAAAGGCAGAAAGCCTCCGGATTGCCAACAGAGACTTGGAAAAAGCCAGCACAACCATGAGGGAAATGAACCTGCATCTGGAGGAAATGATTGAAATCCGTACCCGTGACTTGGCACTGTCTGAAGAAAAATTCAGGAATTTTTTCCATAACTCCAAAGACATGGTTTTCTTCTGTGACGATACCGGCATCATTTTGGACATGAACAGAGCGGGTCTTGAGATGCTCAACTACAATGAAGATACGAACCCTGATCTGTCTCTCAACCGACTCTTCGCCGATCATACTGGGTTGGAGACCTTCTACTCCACCCTGCTCGACCAGAAATTTATCGATGATTTTGAAATAGAATTTATCAAAAAAGACGGCTCTGTGATTTGTGCCCTGCTCTCAGCCACTGCTCTTTACGACAATAAAGGCACATTCAGAGGTTGCGAAGGGATTGCCAAAGACCTGACCAGGCTGAAAACGATGACCTCTCAGATGATCAGCACGGAAAAAATGGCATCTGTCGGCCAGATGGCTGCAGGGGTAGCCCATGAAATAAACACACCTCTAGGCATCATTCTCGGCTACTCCCAGTTAATGAAAGACGACTTCCCTAAAGACAGTGAGGAATTCGAGAATCTAGTAGTAGTAGAAAGACAAAGCCAGGCCTGCCGGAAAATTGTAGCTGATCTGCTCAAATTTTCACGACAATCAGGGTCTTCTCACGGAAAGGCTGATATCAATGAAATTCTCACAGATGTCCTCGCCATAACCGAGCATAATCTGCATCTTGATCATATCGAAACAGAAAGATGCTTTGCCGAGAACCTTCCTGTCATTACCGGCGATGAAGAAAAATTACGACAGGTCTTTGTGAATCTCATCAATAACGCTCAACATGCCATGGAAGACGAAGGCGGTGTACTGACCGTACGTACCAGATTCTCTGAAGAGAAGGGAATGATCATTGCCTCTGTCATGGATACGGGAACAGGAATTGATCAAACCATCAAACACCGTATATTCGATCCCTTTTTTACCACCAAATCAGTAGGCAAGGGCACCGGGTTGGGACTCTCGGTAAGTTATGGCATTATCCAGGACCATAAGGGCACCATTACTATTGAAAGCCCTGTCATGTATAAGAACAGCTGCCAGTTAACCCCGGGAACCGCCATGCATATACATCTCCCCGTTCCCGACAAGACTACGACAACAGACTGATACTACTTATGACAACTAAACCCATAAACTCACTACCTATAGAAGGGAAAAATGGCTGAAATAATTACACTCGATGATGTCGAAGATGCTGTCGTACTGATCAGAAAAATACTGACCAGACGTGGTCATACAGTCCACACCTTTACAGAAGAGGAGGACACAATCAGATATGCCTATGAGAACCATATTGACCTGGCGATCCTCGATATCAAGTTAAAAAAGATGAGTGGTATTGATGTACTTGCCGAACTCAAACGACTGCAGCCGGAGATGAAATCCATAATTTTAACCGGCTATCCCACTGTTGAAACTGCCCGGGATGCTCTGAGCTTTGGGGCCAATGAATATTGTGTCAAGCCGATAGACAAGCTGGAGCTTGAAACAAAGGTGGAAAAGGTACTGGCGCTTTAATACAGTTTTTTATTTACCGTGCAGGGCGGAAAAAGTCAGGCCGGTCAACTATTAATTTTATTCTAAGGAGTGGAAAGTGAAGAGATCATTTTGGCCTACAGCACTTGCAGCTGCAATTTTTTTCCTCGTTGCAAATACTAACTGTCTAGCTGAAAACACAATTTCAGCAACTGAATATAAAGCCGGAGATAAAGTAACGATAAAAGGCACAATTCAGCCAGGGGAAGAGCTCTATATAGCAATCGCCCAGCAGACACAGTTTGCCTCCAAAGACACCACAGGTATTAATGAGGCTAAAAAACTGAAAAAAGAAGCCCAAAAAGCCGGCTTTGCAATGGACACTGCTATCCCACCGCTCTACTACATGCTGACCACCAATCGTGAAGTATTCGGTAAAGATTCCGAAAAGAAATTTGGTGGCCCCTCCTTCCTCTTCAAAAAAGATGGCGGCCTCTACACTACTTCCATGTTCAAGCTGACAAAAGATTTCGCTGGGATCGGTGAAAACGTCCAAGGTATGCTTGGACCGATTAAAACGGCTGAACAGTGGAATATGTTCAAATGGGCCCATGAAAAATCGTACGGTATTAATACCGTTGTCAAAGAGGGGAACAAAAAGGGTAAAGTTGTCATTTTTTCTCGAAGCGTTATCGGTCAGACCGACAACTACTGGGATAAGGGCACTTCTATCAAGCTCGACAAGGCAACAGGTGAATTTACCGCCTCATTTGATTCCTTCCGCCACACCGCTCCTGGTACAGCTTTTGATGTCTATGTTAACGGTGCCAAATCGGGATCTTATACTCTTCTGAAAAACGGTTACTGGATGAACAAAGGGTACCGTTATATGAACCCGATCTATGTTGTAATAGGTGCAATTCTTGTAGGCACCTACTTCTCAATGATCGGTGCAGCCGGTGGTATGCTAATGGGTGCCTTCCAGGCCCTTGTTGTCCAGACAGCAGGACCAGTTGGTATCAATGCGGCCAACGTTCTCCGTCCTTCCAATATCGCCCTGACCCTCTTCTCCCCGCTTGGCAGTTTCTACCGTTTTGCAATAGTTGAGCGGCGTGTCGCGTGGCCGGTTGGTCTCTCTTTTGGTGCGGGTATCTTTATCGGCTCTGTCTGGCTTGGGAAATATGCCACCCAGTATCTTTCCATGAAGGCCTATAAAGAATGGCTTGGTGTTCTCGTTGTAATAATGGCAGTCAAGACCTTGATGGAAATGACTCCCAAGTCAATGAACAAGAGAAAGAATATTAAAGCAATGACCCAGAAGTTCAACGCCGCTGTCAAAAAAGCCAAAGAAGAAGGCGGCGCCGTAGAAATGGGTTCCATTGAACCTGTAAAATCGGGGTTGTTTGACTACCGGTTTAAATTCTGGGGTGAAGAATTCCGTATTAATCCAGCTCTCTTTGCATGCCTGGGTATTATCGTAGGTATTGTCTCCCGCGCCTTTGGTATTGGCGGTGGCTTCCTGCTTGTTCCGATGATGACTACCATTGCCGCGCTGCCGATGTATGTGGCTGTACCGATCTCTCTTATCGGCACCTGTTTCTCCAGTATCGGCTCCTTTATCGGTTATGTACTTAATGGTTACCTCCCCGATATGACTCTTGCTATCTCGATTATTATCGGTGGTTTTGTCGGCGGAATGCTCGGCAGCAGGTTCCAGAAAATGTTTAGCGAGAAAACTCTCAAGATAGTCCTCGCATGTACTCTATTTTTTCTCTTCTTCAGATTCTTGAAGATTGAATACTGGATTTAACATGGGACATCAGGCTTAAACGCTACAACTCAGATCCTCCCCTCTGCAGCGGTATACCGCTGCAGAAACTTATTTTTTCGTAAACCAATATGGATAATTTTTTTAATATAGTCTGGGAATATATCTACTCCTTTATTCTAACCGGAGTAGCTTTACTGGATTTTCTGCTCGAATATCTCCATTTTCTCGGGCCGATCCCAGTCATTTTTCTACTGGCAGCTGCAACAGTTGCCGTAACACGAGTGCTGAAAAGATATATAAAAACCAAACGTCATGCAACCCTGGAAAAAGATTTCCAGCACTGGCTTGGAGTCCGTGAAGAGGCAATGCGCTGCGAAGACCGGGAAAAAGGAAAAGCCCTTGCGATAAATATAGATAAGGCTCAGCTCAACCGGGCTTACTATGATTATTTTCTGGAAGGACTTCTCCTTGGTTTCCTCACATTCTATCTGCCCGCTATTTCCATGGCTGCCTATATTAACGAAGCCTATAAAAGTGAGAGGTTGATGGAACTTTTTGGCAGGAGTTATGTCCTAAAGTTTGGTACCGGCGAACCTGTACTGATCGGCGCACTCTTCTGTTTTATCTTTTTTGTAGTTTTTATTATCTCCAGTACTTTTATCGTCAAATGGATAACTAAACGCTACTGTACTTCCAGCAAGGATTGCACTCCTGATCGTCAAGGAGGAGATGGCGCGGACACCATCGAATCTCTATCAAAACATGCCATAAAATCAAAAAATTCAACCTGCAATTTCAGTGTCAGAATAGAGGAGAGTACCGCATGAATATTAAAGCAACAAACCTGGCCAGAGCAAAAGTTTATCAATTTCTTTCTGCCCTCTACCGGGATGAAATCCCTTTGGGGTTGATTGAAAAAATGACCAAGGATGAGTTCCTTGGTCCGATCACTAAGCTGCAGAAGGAATGTGACAGCCAGAGTTGGTCTTCTGGAACTTCCTTGATGACCGGAATGCTTACATCTGCTACTTCCGGGGAAAGCTATAGCGAAATACGCTACGACTATGCAGATCTTTTTCTCAATGCAAGCAATAACCCGGCGTTTCCCTACGCATCCTGCTATGTAAACGGTGAACCTCTAGTCATGCAGGAACCTGTTTTCAAGATTCGCGAGATTTTAAACAAGGTAGAGATGCATAAAAACGAAAGCTATTATGATCTAGACGATCATATCGCCGCAGAACTCGAGCTTATGCGCTATTTCAGTGAGCAGGCTGCCGAAAAAGAAAGCGACCAGGCAGACGAGTTTGATTTCCTTCGTAACCAGTTCATCAAATGGGCAGGGGAGTTTACAACGGTACTTGAGAATGCGGCGAAGACTGATTTCTATCGTGGACTTGCCCAAATCACACAGGGTTTTATTAATAACGAGGAGAAATTTATCGAGGCGGGCATGTCTCAAAAACCTGTAGACGAATCCTATGGTTTTATCCTCGAGCGAATGAACAAAGCTGTCACTTCACTTAGAATAAGCGACGAATATATGACTCTTGCCCAGGGTGCAGTCACTCCGGAAAAAGTTGAAACGATTAAATCTCACTGCTTTATATGCCTGGGACTCTGTGGTCAGGAAATAAAAGTCAAAGACAACATTATCACCGGCTGCAAAGGAATGGCCGGAGACCCCAAAGGCGGCGGCAGGCTGTGTATTAAAGGGGCCAAGGCCCACCACAATGCCTATTCTGCTTACAGGCTCAAAACTCCTCTCATCCGGGAAAACGGCAGATTCAGAAAGGCCAGCTGGGAAGAAGCCCTGGATCTCACCGTGGAAAACCTCAACCGTATTGATCCTACAGAGGTAGGCTTTCATCGTGGCAATGATTTCAACAACTGGTGTCATGAGGCAGTCATGTCCGCCTATGGAACTCCCCATAAGGTAACCCACAGGCAGATGTGCGACAACCCGGCACGTATGGCCAACGAGAAAAATTTCAGTGAAAAACGCCCATGGATCGATTACGAAAATTCAGAGTTTATTATTCTCTTTGGAATGAACGAATTGGCCACCTCCGCAGGACAGCGTAAGGTAAACATGCTTAAAGCTGCAGTAAAGAGGGGCGCCAAACTGGTAGTAGTAGATCCCAGACGCAGTGAAACGGCAAATATTGCTACTGAATGGATTGCTATCAAACCAGGGACAGACGGCGCCATGGCTATGGCCATGTGCTACGTCCTCGTCAAAGAAGATCTCATCGATAAAGAGTTTGTGGGTGAGTGGACTTACGGTTTTAAGCGCTTTAAAAAACGCCTTCTGGGCGAAGAGGACGGCATACCACGTACACCTGAGTGGGCAGCTGAAATCTGCGGCATTTCTGCCGGCACCATAGAGCGTCTTGCCCATGAGTTTGCTGCGGCAGCTCCCGCGGTTGGAGCAAACAGCTGGACCGGTGTGACTCAGGCCCCCAATACCCTGCATGCCGTTCAGGCTCTTATCGCCCTGAATGCATTAGTTGGATCTTTTGATGCACCGGGTGGACCATCTCTTATTCGCAAATACAAACTTGCGTCTGCCTGGGGAGATGACCAGCCCAAACCACCAAACAACGCCCCTAAGACAAAACTCAATAAAGGTCATCTCTGGAGCGGCTGGATTCCCTCCTATTTTGAGAAAGACGTGGACGAGGGAAATCTCAAGGCCATGATTTGTTATTTTGGTAATCCAGTCATGTCATCCGGCAATGAGCCATCAATGAAAAGAGCGGTTGAAAAACTTGAATTTTCCTGTTCCATCGACTGCTACATGTCCAACACCACCGAACTCTGTGATGTGGTACTGCCCGACTGTACCTACCTGGAACAGAGCCGGGTGGTTGCGGACTGGATGTACGAATCTTTTATCTCCCTCTTTCAAAGGGCGATAAAGCCGATGTATGACTCTAAATCTGTAGTATCTATTTTCCAGGAGATTGCCAACCGATTGGGCTACGGTGAATTCTTCCCATGGAAGAACGAAGATGAGTTTTTAGAAAATCAGCTTCGTAACCAGGATGTCAACCTGGAAGAGCTCCGTAAGGTCGGCTACTATATCACTGACGAACATGAGTACTATAAATATAAAGAGTGGGGTTCGATGAATCCTCCAGCTGGTTACGGATCATCAGGTAACACCAACACAGGGAAATACAATTTCATGAATACTCTGGCAGAGGAGAATGGAGTGGACGGTCTGCCCGATTACAAGGACCCATGGGAGGACTGGCCGAATCTCAAACCGGATGAAGAGCATCCCATGATTCTTGGTTATTTCCGGGTTCTGGAACATGAGCATACATCCACCTATTGGAATGTCTCCCTGATGAAGGCCTGTGGAAGCAATCCGGTATGGATAAATTATGTGGATGCTAAATCTCTTGGAATTGCTGATGGTGATACGGTGAAGGTCTCATCTCCCTGGGATTCCATTGAGGGCGTTGCCAAGGTAACCTGGGGTATCCGTCAGGGAGTTCTTGCAGCCGCAGGTGGTTTCGGCCATAAATATGGGTTGGAGGGTGATCCCAAATATCCGCAGTTCAAGGGGTTCAATACCAACGTTCTACTGCCGCCGAATACAACCTGTAAATGGACTGCAACTCCGCCAATGAAATATATAAAGACCAGCATCAAAAAAATCTAACCCATACCTCAAAACCAGGGGCGGCAGCTATGTCGCCCCTGGTTTGATAAGCAAAACTCAGATTAGCATTAAACTGATGTAAAGTGCTACCTCCCCGCAGGGGGTATAAGCACCTGTCGTGCATTGGCAGTGGTTTGAGTTGCAATCTCCTCTTTGGATTCTCGACGCAGTGATGCCAGGATATCTAAAACTTCAGAAAGATATTCGGGACTATTGTCTTCTCCCCTGCGACCGGCAAGTGGCATATACGGCGCATCAGTCTCCAGGACGATGCTGGTAAGCGGGACCTCCGCTGCAATCTTTCTAATCCGTCTGGCCCGTTCATAGGTCAAAGTACCACCGTATCCCAGTTTAAACCCCATTTTCATAAAATGGTCGGCCTGCTGCCTGCTGCCGTTAAAGGCATGGACAATTCCGCCATTCTCGAACTGTTTTCTTCTAAGAGCAGCGAGTACCTGATCATACCCCTTGCGAATATGCAGTATCACAGGCAGATTTGCCTCTCTAGCAATGGAGAGCTGCACCGCAAAAAGCTCCTTCTGCTCCCTCTCTCCTGCTCGACCTCTTTGAAAATCAAGGCCGATTTCACCAATCGCCACAAGCTCTTTCTGTTTGCTCAGCTCTCTGAGCTCTTCAACGTCTTCACCTCTGTGCAGATCAAGATAATCTGGATGCAAACCAAGACTGGCATGCAGGCAAGATCTCTGTTTACAGATTTTTAGAATCCGATCCCAGCCGGTTCGGATAAAACCGGGAATAACAAAATCAGTCACCCCGTTACGCCTGCTCCGTTCCAGAACTAAATCAAGATCAGGCCGGAACTCGGCCATATCCATATGACAGTGAGTATCAATTATTTGAAAATTCTCTTTCATTTCTCTTTCGAATGCGACTCCCTGCATAACTCTCTTTCTCATAATATAACGTCATTATACACTTTACACATTGACACTGAGGGAAAAAAGGCTACGATTTACAATAATTTCGTGCTCGAAAAATGTAAATACAAGGTGATGTCATGAATAATCGTAAACGATTCCTCTTTATTATACCGCTCCTCTGTGGACTGTTTCTCTTCTACTCGCTGGTGAATAACAAAAAAGGACCCAGTCGTCCGGAAATATCCGAAAGAATCCGTACAGTCAGCATAATTGAGGTACGAGAAACAACCGTAATCCCAAGGGTTACAGGATATGGATATGTAGAGCCGACAGAGACATGGGAGGCAATCCCCGAGGTCAGCGGCAGGATCGTCGAAATTCACCCGGAACTGAAAAAAGGCACCTTCATTGCCAAGGGGGATCTTTTGATGAGAATCGACCCCCAGTCCTACGGCCTTGCAGAAAGTCGAGGGCTGGCCAACGTGGTAAATGTGGATGCTCAGCTCATAGAACTTGAGCAGGAAGAAAGCAATACTAAACAAATACTGGATATCCAGAACCAGGCCTTTAAACTGGCAAAACAGGAGTTTGCAAGAAACCAGGACCTTTTCAAGAAAGGATATATATCCGCATCGGAAATGGATATGGAAGAAAAATCTCTTCTTGCCCAAGAAACATCAATCAAAAACCTGGAAAATAGCCTGCAGCTCCTCCCGTCTCGAAAAAAGGCGCTTACAGCCCAGAAAGATTCGGGTGTGTCGAGCCTGAGTGAGCTCCAGCTAGACATTGAAAAAACGGTAATCCGCGCCCCGTTTGACTGTCGAATCGCCGAAGTACAGATAGAGCTTCATCAATACGCCTCCGCCGGTACCACACTTTTAAAGGCAATTAACATCTCCGCGGTTGAAATACCAGTTCAATTAGCCCCCAGCCAGTTTGTCAATCTTTTACCTGTACCTGAGTCAGGCGGAAGTATCCAGGTAGATAAATTCAACATGGATGACATCAGAAGAGTCATCGGCATTTCCGCTACAGTACGACTGCCCCTCTTCAGTAAAGAGGCCACCTGGGATGCCAGGTTTATGCGGACCGGGGAATCAATCGACCCGGAGACAGGCGCATTGACCGCATATGTGGCTATCCAGGACCCCTTTGACAAACTGAAACCCTCAGAGAGACCACCGCTGGTGCCTAACCTCTACTGTGAAGTAGAACTACAGGGCAGTCCAAGAAAAAACAGATATATCATCCCTGTCCAGGCAATTCACAATGGGCAAGTCTATCTCGTTGACGAAAATAAACGTCTTAAAAGACAACCAGTAACCATCGAGATGATAATGAAGGATATGGCTATTATTCGAGAAGGAGTCAGTGATGGCGACAAGGTCGTTACCACCGATCTCGTCCCGGCTGTTGAGGGAATGCTTTTATCCCCGGTTCTAAACGAAAAACTCACTGCCAAAATAGACGCGTCCAATAAAGGCCAACTGTAAGGAGAAAACTCTGTGAATGGTATGAAAGCATGGCTCAGTACTCTAGCAGCGCACCCTACAGCTGCGAATCTACTGATGCTTCTCTTTATTCTTCTTGGCCTTATGACAATTGGCGATATTCGCAGGGAAACATTCCCCGATTTTGCCTCTACTGAAGTTCAGGTCACAGCTGCGTACCCTGGAGCTACAGCAGAAGATATTGAATCTGCAGTCTGCGAACGGATTGAAGAAGCAGTGGAAAGTGTTTCCAATCTTGTCAAGATTCACTCTGAGGCTTCCGAGGGGATGGCAAAGGTTACTCTGGAAATGCGTGACGGTGCTGACCCTGTCGAGTTTCTCAATGATATCAAAACAGAAGTAGAGGCTATACGCGACCTCCCCGACGAGACCGAAGATCTTATCGTCAAAAGGCTCAACAAAACGGACCAGGTGCTCTCAATTGGTGTAACCGGACCAATGAGTGAACCACACCTTAAACTCTATTCTGAAGACCTCAAAAGAAGAATAAAACAGCTGCCCCTGGTATCCCAGGTTGATATTCTAGGCTTTTCACAGCATCAGATTCTGATTGAAATACCGTTCTATAATATAATGCGTCTCGGTTTATCGGTATCGGATATTCAACAGGTCGTTCAGAGTCAATCCATAGACTCCCCCTCCGGCACGATAGAGACCGAAGATACCGATTACCTTATCAGGTTCACTGAAGAGCGGCGAACAGTATATGAACTCGGGGAGCTGGTTGTGGCCTCGAACAGTATGGGAAACGAGGTAAAATTAAAAGACATTGCCCGAATCACGGACAGATTTGAAGATAAAGAAAATTCTATCTTCCTGAACGGAAAACGTGCAGCACTGCTGCAGATTAATAAAAATAAATCTGAAGATGCCATTGCAATAATGGATCAGATAAAAAAATTCGTTGAGGATGAAAAAAAGGCAGCACCCCCCGGGATAGAACTGATCACTACTCAAAATATCTCAGAAGTGGTCAGGGACAGAATAAGCATGATAATGGTCAACGGCTTGCAGGGCCTGGCTCTGGTCTTTTTAACACTCTGGCTTTTTTTTAATATTCGAATATCCTTCTGGGTTGCCATGGGCTTGCCGGTCACTTTCCTGCTGACCTTCTTCTTTATGAAGCAGATCGATTTTTCCCTCAATATGCTCTCCATGGTCGGCTTACTCATCGCAATCGGGATACTGATGGATGATGCAATCGTTATAGCTGAAAACGTTGCAGCCCACCTTGAGAAAGGGAAAAAACCGCTCAAGGCCACCGTTGATGGAGTATATGAGGTTGCCGGCGGTGTCTGGGCCTCCTACCTTACCACTCTTTTTATCTTTGGTGCTCTTGCTCTGAGCATGAAGGGAGATATCGGCAAGGTACTATACGCAATCCCTGTTGTGCTTATCCTCACTCTCAGTGTCAGTCTGATCGAGGCTTTCGCTATCCTGCCCAACCATTTGTCCCATTCACTCAGGAACTACAGCCCGGACAGACAGTCTAAATTCCGCAGGGGGTTCAACCGCAGGCTGGAGTGGGTAAAAGAGAACATTCTGGGCAAGATAGTTGATCTGGTGGTAAACTGGAGATATCTCTTCCTGGGATGTGTCATTTTTGTTTTCCTTGCATCACTGTCAATGATTGGTGGCGGTTACCTTAAAATAAAAGCCTTCCCTGAAACTGAAGGCGATGTAATTCAGGCAAGAATTCTTCTTCCCCAGGGTACATCCCTAAAAAGGACTGAGGAGATCGTCGACAAGGTTGTTGCAGCCATAATCACAATTAACGAAACAGAAACACCGAAACAACCGGATAAGCGTCCTCTTATCGAAAACTACACCGTCCTTTTCAATACAAACGCTGATGCCGGAGAATCCGGCCCCCATGTCGCCACAGTGTCCCTGGATCTGCTCAGTGCAGAAGAGAGATACACCACTATTGACACCATCATCAGTCTCTGGCGCGAAGCTATCGGTGATATTCCAGATGTCATCAATATAGCCTACAAAGAACCTAGTATCGGCCCCGGCGGCCTGCCAATAGAACTGCAGCTGCAGGGTAATGATCTTGTGAGACTAAAAATGGCTTCCGGTGATCTCATGGACTGGTTGAGAGGCTATGACGGTGTATTTGATCTCGATGACGATCTGCGTCCAGGTAAACCGGAATTCCATATAAAGATGACAAAAGGTGCACTGGCGATGGGATTTGATGCCCGAACTATTGCCAACCAGCTGCGGGCAGCATTTTATGGCGCCACCGCCAGTGAAATCCAGTATGGGGGAGAATCATATGAAATTACGGTAAAAATTGCAGAGGAAGACATGAAGTTTGTGTCTGACCTTGCTCGTTTTCATGTACTCAGCCCACGCGGTGCAAAGGTACCGCTGCAGTCAGTTGCGACCATAGAGACTGGGCGAGGTTTTGCCAGAATAAATAGGATTAATTCCCTCCGTACTGTCACCATAACCGGAGATATCGATACAGAAAAAGCCAATGCCTCGGAAATCATTTCAAATACTAAAAAGAATTTTTTCCCTCAACTAATTAAAAAATATCCCGACATTTCCATACTCCTTGAAGGACAGGCTAAACAGACCAAAAGTTCAATGCAGGGCATGGTAAAGGCCTTTGCCATTGGTGTCTTCGGCGTCTTTATTCTCCTCAGCCTCCAGTTCAGAAGCTATCTCGAACCCCTGGTGGTTATGGCTATAATCCCCTTCTCACTAATAGGTGTAATCTGGGGTCATGTACTGCTAGGAATTAATCTTTCCATGCCCAGTATCATGGGTTTTGTCTCACTTGCCGGAATTGTTGTAAATGATTCAATACTTCTCGTGACTTTTATCAGAAACCGGATGGACGAAGGAATCTCCGTCGAAAAAGCGTCGATGCAGGCAAGTCGTGATAGATTCAGGGCTGTACTGCTCACCTCCATAACCACCATCATGGGGTTGCTGCCCCTGCTGGCAGAAAAATCGATGCAGGCCCAGATTCTCATTCCCCTTGCATGTTCAATTGTCTTTGGCCTGCTTGCCACAACGGTGCTGGTGCTGCTGGTCGTACCGGCACTCTATGCCGTATTTGATGATTTCAATATGATCCGCCCCCACGTACCGGAATAAAAGCGGTCTTATTTCGAAGTTTCTTGTTTTTTATTGCACTGTTTCTGTAGTAAGCTACTAACGGTGAATGGCAGAAATAGTACACATATTACTTTAAGTTACTCCAACCAGGCTCTATTTGTGAACAATTACAGCAACAATTTTCTAAAATGGTTTCGACACGTTTCGCCCTATATTCATCTGCACAGGGGGAAAACCTTTGTCATCATGATTCCCGGCGATTGTATCGGCCAACCGAACTTCGATAATATAATATGTGATATAAGCCTTTTACACTCATTGGGCGTGCGATTAGTGGTGGTTCACGGTGCACGCCTGCAGATTGATAATCAACTCGGTCAGGCATCCATCAAATCCCGGTTTCATATGGGTTCAAGAATTACCGAAAGAGATCACCTGAGCCATGTCCTCAAGGCGGTGGGAGAGACCAGATTTCAACTTGAGGCCCTATTTTCAAGCGGTTTACCCAATTCCCCGATGTCTGGAGCAAAGATAAAAATTCGCAGCGGAAATTTTATCGCGGCAAAACCTCAAGGCATAATAGATGGCATTGATCATCAAATGACCGGCAAGGTACGCAGTGTAGACGGTAAAGCAATTCTGGAAATCGTTCAACAAGACAGCATCCCCCTGTTATCACCGCTGGGTTACTCTGTTACCGGCGAGGTATTCAATCTTTCTTTCGCAGATGTGGGTATCAGTGTTGCCGCACAAATACAGGCGGATAAGATCCTTGTCTTTAATGACGACGGGCCTATTTACGATAAGAGCAATGTCCTATACCGCCAGCTGACCCTCTCCCAGTGTGAAGATTTTTTGCGGGAGCAGGAACACCTGGCACCCGCCAACTCCTATTTTTCACTCCGTTCCTGTCTGGCTGCCTGTAAACGCGGAGTTCCGCGGGCCCATATCATCTCTTCGCAGGAAGATGGCACCCTGCTAAAGGAGCTGTTCACCAGAGACGGCACCGGCACCATGGTGTACAGTGACAGCTACGAATCCATAAGGCCCGCTCAGCTGGATGATGTGCTGGGCATTATGAACCTGATCTCTCCTCTTGAGCAAAAAGGCATCCTGGTAAAACGTTCCCGTGAATTACTGGAAAACGAAATCGGCTATTTTGTTGTGATGGAAAAAGACAACCTTATTATAGGTTGCGCTGCCCTCTATCCAATCCCCGACTCCACTGCGGGCGAACTTGCCTGCGTCGCGGTTCTCAAAGAATATCAAAAAGATGGACGGGCAAGTACACTGCTCCATCATATAGAAAAGAAGGGTGCCGAACTGGCTCTGGACACGATATACACCCTTACAACCAGAACCGCCCACTGGTTTATTGAGCAGGGTTTTACAGAGTCTACAGTAGATAAGATGCCTGCTAGAAGAAAAGAACTCTACAACTATCAGCGCAACTCCAAAGTGTTCGTGAAAATGATTTAGTTCCTAACCGCCGGGTAAATGTTCTTCCTTTAATATTTAATTTAAGCTTTATCCAGTACCTTGCGAAGAATCTTTCGGGCTGTCATCTCTTGCCATCTCAGTATACCCGATAATGGCTCCTAAAATATTGTTGAAATCGTGAGCAATACCGCCGGCCAATGTGCCTATCGCCTCCATTTTTTGAGCCTGAATCAATTGATCTTCCAGTTTTTCTCTTTTTCCATGGCTCTCTTTAAGCTCCTTATTTGCTTTTTGAAGTTTCGCTGTGAAATATTGTGAACGAACCAGGGGCTTTTCAAGAGCACGGACCAGAACTGCTAGAGAAATCGTCACAACAGAATTTAAAAAAATGAAAGTTACCGCTGTGATGGTCCAGAGCTTTAAATGTGACGAATTTTCGATTGCCTAATTCAATGTATTATTTGATAGAAGGTAACCGACTGCAAAGACAGTTAATGAGTTGATAACAACAGAAGTCAGGCCAGCTCTCAAACCGAGGAGAAGAGTTGCAACAATAGAGAAAGAAAACAGCCAGATCCGACCACTGCTCTCGGGCCCGATCATTACAAGTGCTGTCAGCCCAATTCCATAGATAATCAAGAGACCAATCAGCACGCGTATAGAAAAAGGGATACGTCGGTAGAGAACAATCAAGACAATGCTGAGGAAAATTGCAGATAAAATTTCACAGCAATGATTGAAGGTGTCAGGGAATCCTCCATAGAATATGGGCTAATTGATGAAAAAACATTTGATGAAGGAATCAAGGGCCTTTACAGAGCAACAGAAGATGACGGAATATTTTGCTACACATTTTTTAAGGCAGTCTCAATAAAAGAATAGTTTGCCGAATCAAGCGCTTGAGTGTATGTGGAGAACATTAACTGCGCTGCACCGCAAGGTCATTGGCGCACCTCTCAGCTTAACGTTAGGCTAGAAAGACAATGAAGGTTATCAACATTCATAGCCGTGAGTACCCAGTCGCATCAGCCGAAGTCGGTAGCTTGGTTGATACACTATCGTCAGAAAACGATTTGTTGTGGCCTCACCAGCTTTGGCCTCGAATGAAATTCGATAAACCACTTACCGTTGCCGCCAACGGTGGGCACGGTCCAATTCGATATTTAGTAGAAGAATATTTGCCAGGAAAACGGGTCGTGTTTCGATTTACAGGACCAAATGGCTTTAACGGCTATCATGGGTATGATGTCTTCGAGTTGGAAAAAAATAAAACGGAATTGCGTGAAACGTTGAAGATGAACACACATGGAATGGCGCAACTATCGTGGCCACTGATATTTCGTCCGCTGCACGATGCTTTAATCGAGGATTCACTGTCCTTCGCTGAACTACGGCTTAACCTTACACCAACAGTTTCAGAATGGTCATGGTGGGTAAGATTTCTTCGTTGGGCGCTATCCGGAGGAAAAAACCGGACACGGGAAATCGCCTAACCAGACGGTTACACCCGATCTCAGGGTCATGTGGCGTTTAGGACGCTTTGAACTTAATCAACAGTTGCGGTTTATAACCACCTTAGTTCAAAGCCCCTGCGCCAGGTGAACCGCAGCGTTATGAGTAACAAAATAAATGACTAAAATTTATTTCGACAAACTATCCGCTCTTCTTGAGGAATTGGCTATAGAAAATGAAATAGCCAAGCCAATGGAAGTAAAGCACTTTTTTAGTGGTGCAGCATTGTATGTAAACAAAACCATATGTGCGTCATGGTCTCCCTCAGGCTCAGCTTTTAAATTTGAAGAACATGAAGCAAATCAAATCATTAAGAGCGGTAAAGCTATACCATTAAAATATTCCCCTAAAGGCCATATAAAAAAGGGATATGCCGTATTTCATTAAATCAGCACAACAGGTGTAAATAACGAATACACATAACAATGCCTTCACTCGGAACTCAGTCCGCCTGCAGCTCCGCAAGTCCGGTGAGGGCAAGCGCTGAGATTGTCCAATCAAACATCACGAATTTCTTTAATTCCGGAATTTGTACCTTCTTCCTGTGCGCCTCTTATCTTGACACTCCTGACAATTTGAGCGGCATCCGTTTGCCTTGAACTATAGAACATCAGGAATAATCGCCCAATCCAATATTGCTTGGCAGTTTAGTACAAAAGATGCTCGCATCAAGTTGAAACGGCTATATCCGAAACTTTAAATTATACGATAAGCTAGTCTGTTTCCAATAAAGTAAAATAGTGCACTTTCATTTTTAGTGTGTATAAATGTTGTCCGTTGTTTCCAATATCAATTAAGCGAGACAAACATAAGCGGCAGACAAGTCTGTCCTGCTAAAATTCCTGGGGCCCGCCATATGTCTTCCAACCTGAAAATCCTTTTTGCTCTGACCCTCATTCATTTCACCGGTGATTTTTACACTTCCTTTATCAATCCCCTTTTTCCGGTTTTTGTCGACAAACTTGGTCTCTCGTTGACCCAGGTCGGGATCATTGCCGGTACGATGCGCCTGCTGGCCTTCATCATCCAGCCAACAGTCGGTTATCTGGCCGACCGTTATCAGTCCCGTGCTTTCATCTTCATCGGTCTGTCACTGACCATCGTGTTTATACCGCTAACAGGGATTGCCCCTAATTTCTGGATACTGTTGCTGTGCGTGGCTCTCGGTTCCGTCGGGTCATCAATGTTCCATCCTTCGGTCACCGGAATGGTACCTCTTTACGCAGGTACGAAGGCCGGTTTTTCCATGTCGATATTCAATACTGGTGGGACACTGGCTTTTGGTCTCGGTCCCCTCTTTATTACCTGGTACGTGGCGTTTTTTGGTTTGACAGCCATGCCTGCCACTATGATTGCAGGTTTGCTGGTCCTGGCTTACCTATTTACTGTGATACCAAAGCCCCAGAGTGAGGGGATGAAGCACTCTGGTTTTTTCGGAGCGCTCAAGGAAAGTCTAGGGAGTGCCTGGAAAGTTATCGCCTTAATTTGGCTGGTCATGTTCCTGCGGGCGTTGGTGGGTCAGTCATTTTTGACATTCATGCCTGTGCTTTTTGTACAAAAAGGATTCAGTGTGGTTTCAGCGGGAACAATTTACGCGCTCTTCCTTGTCTCGGGTACCTTTAGCGGTCTGCTTTCCGGACATATTTCCGACCGTATCGGATTTAAGCCGGTTTTTCTATTCACCTTTTTATTTATGGGTCCGGCTCTTTGGTTACTTATGCAACTCAATGGTAACTGGATCTATTTCGGGGCAGCATTGGCAGGTGGTTTCGTTCTGGCACCCCTTCCCTTAGGGGTCACAATGGCCCAGACCTTGGCTCCTAAAGGACGTTCTATGGTCGCGAGTTTGATGATGGGTTTCGCCTACGGCCTTGGGGGCGTTATCGCACCGATTGTCGGGAAACTTGCCGACACCTATACAATCACCCCAGTCCTTACTGTAATGACCTGCATCCCAATGTTCGCTATTCCAATTATCGCATTATTTCCGAGAGTGCGTAGCGCTGGTTAAAGAAATATACAAAACTCTGAGAACACGGCATTGACGACCTTGGGATGAAGGCTATTTGAGGGGGGGGGAATGAAGCAACTCCGCATCTGTATTTTTTAATGAAATCTTTTGCACCTGGGAAAGCTGCGTATTTTTAGATTCAGGAGTTGTCTGGGATTTTAAAATGTTCCTTTTCTGTCATGTTTTTATTAGTGATCACTTATACATCAGGAATAGTCTTAACCAGACAAACTTTGCTACCATTTATTATTGGCAGCGTAAAGCTAGAATCTGAAATGGGGCGATAGTCAGTTCAACCACCACAATCCCAGGCCCGAGCCTTTCCGTAAAGTAAGGGTCAAATATAACCTCTTCCCGTGGGTATCCAAGGACTTCAAGCCAAGCTTTATACTTCAATTAAATCTCCATTTTTGTCCAAAGATTGATATGGAAGAGAGGCGCTTTTATATAACAACTGAAATCTCTTCTTACTCTCCTGTAATGCCTGTTCACTTCTTTTGAAATCAGATTCCATCTCCTCTAATTCATGAATTATTTTTTCTAGTTCTTCATAAATGGATTTTTCAGTCATGTGAATTACCGTCATATTCGGCGATAAGCAGTTACTGTCTTCGGGATTCCTGAACAATTTTCACTTAGATGACACAAAGTGGTCTTGTATCCGGCGATTCAGCGTTATAAAATTAGAGTATGTAATTACCTAAACTGAGATTGTTTCTAATGCAACTACTAACAAGAGAACCTGGCCTGGCATAACCAGAAACCAAAAGGAGGTTGGTATGTATAAAAACATTATGGTTCCATTAGATGGTTCAAAACTGGCAGAATGCGTACTCCCACACGTTGAAGCATTTATTGCAGGCTACAAAGTGAAAACAGTCGTTTTTGTAAGAGTTATTGAGCCAACTCCGGCACGTTATTCGGAACTCAGCAGTACCACCGACCAGCATAGTTATGAAAACTTACAGAAAAATATTGATATGATTGACGAAGAACGAAGGGCTTCAGCTGCCAGGTATATTAACGATGTGATCGGCCGAATGAAAAACGATGGCGCTGAAATCAAAGGGGAAGTCCTTATTGGGCAGGTGGCTGACCAGCTTGTTGATTATGTTGATGCAAATAAAATCAATCTGGTACTTATTGCTACCCACGGGCGTTCGGGTATCAGCCGCTGGGTACGGGGAAGCATCGCCGACAAAGTTCTGCGCTCTTCTCGCGCACCGGTATTGATGGTTCGAGCAAACGGCTCGTAATAGTACGCCAAAAAAGAGTTACCATTACCGAGGACAGATTTATAGCTGGGTTTCTGGAAGTGATTTTGAATTATAAAAAGTTCAGAATGCTCCTTTTAGGGCAAGTTTTTTGGACATGATCAACTTGGAACTTCAGGAATAAGGTGAATATCAGGTAAAAAAAAGTTTTGTGTATTGCAGTAAAATCTAACGACTCCATAAATTCATATATAAGTCGGTTGTGTCTGCTTTGCCCCCCATGAAACAACCATCACGATTTAAATGAATAAAAAGAGGAGGACGGCGATGAACTGGAAATACTGGCGGCCCCCACAACCATTCCCGAGGTCGTTGCCTGATATATGGTGGTGGATCTGAAAAACCTTCTTCTCGATGCCGATATCATCATTGATGGCCAAAGACCATGGGATATTCAGGTCAACAATAGTAAATTTTACATAATAACCTGCATACAAAGATCATCTCAAACCTTCCTGTCGTCTTCAACAAAATCAAGTCACGCATAGTTAGCCGGTGGATATCTCCTCATTTTGTATGGTCGTGCTAAATTCACCTTATTCTGTATATAATTAAAGAGTTACCCCCAATACCTAGCATTATAAAAACATATTTTCGAGCTGTATAAATTCAATCCTGCTCAGAAATGTCTGACAATAAAAAAGTATTATGAAGGGCAAGATAGTCCAAATAATATTTATGCTCTGAATTATCTTTTAATTATACATCTCGGTCGGCGGAACTCAGGCGGGCATTTCAAACACAAGTTTTTTGAAATCCAGCAAGAAATATATTAGGATACGACAATTGATCTGGTAGTTGAATATACAAGAAAACTTCGCCATAGCCATATTACCATTGAGCGATAGAATATTTTTCACCCCACCCAGCACCAACCACCAAAAAAACAGGAGATAAGAATGAAAAATCTGAGGCTAAATTATGAAACCCTGATCAAAATCACCCGATCTCTTACCAAATCGAAAAACACGGAAAAAGTCATTCAGATGACGGTAGACAGCATCAAGTCCACACTGGATATCAAGGGATGCACCTTGTACTTGATCGACCGCAACTCGAATGAACTGGAGGTCGCAGCGTCAAGTGGGTTGAGTAAGGAATATCTCAACAAGGGAGGCATCAGCGTCCTGAAGTCCATCACTGATTCCCTTGAAGACTCCCCAGTCGCTATATACGATGTCAGTGACGACCCCCGCATCCAGTATCCTGAAGCGGCAAAAGCTGAAGGAATCGCATCCATCCTCTCGGTGCCCATCATGGTTGGCGATGGGGCCATCGGTGCGGTCCGGGTCTACACGGCAGAAAAGTGGGAATTCACCCTGGATGATGTGAATTTCGTGCAGGCTCTAGCCCAGATCGCGGGGGCAATCATCGAGATGACCCGACTACACCAGGGCCAGAGCGAATACATCGAAACCCTGTCGATCATGCACGAATCGCCCGAACTCTAAGGACAATTAGGTCTCATTTTTCCCGAATTCGAGTATTTCAGGGACTAATCCCGGAGTGAACATCCGAGGAAGTGGCCTTTCTTATTGCGGCACGGGAGCGGGGATGATCTAGGAAGAATTTTCAACCGTGATCAAGACAAAGGGCAATAGGTAAAGATATACGACACCAAAATAGTTAGCTTTGAGCAGGAGAGAGAAAAAATCATAGAGAAGATCGTGGAGTACTTTTTGACCCAGCGAGTTAAGCTAAGTCAAAAAGATTATGTTGAACGCCTGGAAAAACACCACGCGGTAATCCTTGCGGCAATGAAAGCTGAACAGAACGCTGATATTATATACCCGGAAAGACTGAAGGAAAGCATTAAAAGTCTGCTGCCCTATTACCCTGAGCACAAACACTAACCCGCAATTTTGATGACAGGGTACCTTACGACTCTATTTCTGGAAATATTTGATGACCGCCCGGTGTGGTTGAACTTCACCCTGTAATTTATTGGTACTCGCCTCCCTAGTTGGAGAAAGGGTCGGGTGGGCCTTTTTCAGTTGCTCTTTATTGTGGAAAATTGCTGCCAGTATAGCGGTGACGGTAGTGTCATCTAAATCTTCCGAGGCAACCAGACTCACCTCCGTGCCAAGAGTATCGACTTTCTCGGAATTTGTCGAATAGGTTCCGGCAGGGATGGTAATTTTTACAAAACCACTGTGAGTATTCACAAGTTTCTCGATATCCGGATCGTCCATATCGACTAAGGTAGCCTTCGCACGTTCGAGCAAACGAGCCAATATCGGATCAGGATGAACTCCAATATGCAGCATTGCCTGGATAGTGCCACCACTGAATGCAAGAGTACCTTGTGCATGATTGACAGGAAGTTCCACTAGAGGATTGAAATTTCTTTTGGTCCATCCCTTGGCCACCATTATATTATCCGCGGCAAGATGCTGTGGAGAGAGTGGCGCTCCCGCATTAAATCGTTTGCCCTGCAGATCATCTAGGGAAAGAATTTTAGCGTCATCACGGGCAACAAGAACAATTGGAACAGTGTAAAGAGGAACCAGTGTTCTTAGATTATCATACGTAATATCAAGAAACTTGAAGTAGCCACTTTTATTGAAGGCATCATGCAGTATCCGGGAGTCAATAAGAGCAATATCCAGTGACCCGCCCCTAAGGTTCGTTAGATTATGGGAACTGTCTGGAGCAGGGATCGCTTTACAGGAAAGATCTGAGTCTAGACTAATCAAACGACAAAGAGTCCTGCCGGTGAAGTGGGAAAAGGAATCCTTTTCCCCCGTTCCCATAAGAAGCTCATAAGCATGGATTGTCAAAGGTGAAAATACAACAAGAAAAAACACAATCAGACTATGGGATAGGCGTCTGGTCAGGCAGGTATTTTCAGTGTCATTGCTGGTAGTCATAGTGTCCTCCTCAGGTACTATCAGTGCACAAAAAAACACGATCTCAGCCATCTCTTTCCTGTCAATAGATATATTATATTTGTCAGGTTATGAAAAGACAAAACATTTCAGTTTTTATTTCGTTATCGAAATGCTGCCCTGCTTCAGGGCGTTCATAACCTGAGTAGAGCAACACCTAACCTTGCTAATAATGATGGTGTCGTAAAAAACGCATTCGTCACCCCGGCCACTTCTGTTTTTTTCGATAGACCATGCCGTTAAACCTGGCTATAATCTTCCCATGTTCGTCAGAAACTAGGACATCGTAGGCACCTAGTCGTGTGTCGGTTCGACAACTTCAGTTGCAGTAGCGTAGAGGATATCTGTCGAGCTTACGCCACCTTATCTATCCTCCCCTCACCGATGGTTATTTACGGTGGATTTTTGAGTAGTGGAGAAAGATTTTCGTTAACCCAGCTTGCAGCCATCTTGTTAGACGCTCTTGCTGTGAGCTCTGTCTCAAAAACACTGATGGTGGCTATTACCCCCGTTTCCTACATCTAAAAACTGATACCTGATGAATCCTCCACTGGAACTGCGCACCCAGTTCATCGAGTGGCAGTAATACGGATTTGTATGCTTATCAATTCAAAAACTTTGTGCATTCCCAGGTGTTCGAAAAAGCGTGTCGATCCATAAATTATATTCCACTGAGTTCTATCTATATCGAAATGGGCTTCCAAAGTTAACGAGTTATTGTCAGTTTGATTCGCAGTCATGTCAAAATTAAGAGAAGCAGTAACTCCCCGCAACGTCAATTCTCCCTTTACATGAAAATTGGGCGTTGTTTGCCATAGAGGCTCTATTGGAGTGACCTCTTTTAAAGTAAGAACAGCCTTTGGAAACGTACTGGTGAAGAAAAAATCATCCGATCTCAGATGTGCTTCTAGTACTGGCTGTAATTCATCACCTTCCAAATTAATATTGTGAATTGAGTTCATATCAACTTCAATCTTTCCGCTAATATTTCCGTTCCTACTGCTTACAATACCTTCGGAGATATCTACAGTTCCAAAATGACTGGTACTGGGGTTACGTCCTTCCCATTTAATAGTGCTAAGATCATTATCAATGATAAAAGTACCATCAGAGAGTGACAAATTAGTTTGTGGATCATCTGGCTGATCAATGGCATTACCTTCACAAGCATACCCAGCCTCACGCCAGGCTTTAATCCCTCCTTTTAGCTCATAAACTTCCAAATACCCTGCTCTGGTCATTTTCTCTATAGCCATTTTTGTATCATGACTCCGTTCGCTCGAGCCATACACCACAACTTGTTTCTTTGTATCTGAGATAATCGTGGCCAAATCATCCAAAAAAGATACAAAGAAAACACAAGCATTTTTTGCACCAGGAATATGTACATTTTCAAAATGGTCAGGAGGCAACACATCTATCAAATGAGTATTGGGATGCTCTTTAAACATTATTTTAAAATCAGCGTCTGACACTGAATTAGGGAGTATCTTTTCCATGATATTTATCCTCGCATTATTCAATTTTTTTGAGTTATGAGCGGATTGTTTTTGCCCAAGCCTGTAAAGACCGCAATTGCTCAACTATTCGTTCTTGAATCTTTGAATCCACGAGATTCCCATCTTCATCGAAGCTCCCGCTGAAAGCATTGCAAAAAATTTCTGGTTTATTTAAAGGGTGGAGATCAAGAAATACGCATACTTGTCTGAGGTGATATTGTGACCTTGCTGAACCCATACCACCTCCCGATCCAAGTATGGCTAAAGGTTTGCCTGCGAGCAGATGATTATCCAGTGCACGAGAAGCCCAATCGAGTGAATTCTTAAGTGCAGGTGCAAGCGAGTAGTTATATTCAGGACAAGATAGGAGTAGTGCATCCGCATTCCCGATACTCTCATTGAGTTTCTGCACAGGATCTGGAATTTCTTTAAGATCTGCATTATAGAAAGGAACATCTTGTAAATCTGCCAATTCAATTACCACCCCCGATGGAGCATGTTCTTTTGCATATCTCAATAGCCCTAAATTAGTAGATTGCCTCCGCAGACTGCCGCAAATTCCCAGAACGTGTAAAGATTTCATAATTTCTCCTTGTAGATTAGTAGTTCATGGCTATACTTAGTCGACCAATGGGACCTCAATCGTCAGGAGTTGAGTTTTGGTTTCCGCAAAAATGGGGTAGGTTTCACCATGTATCAAACCTAATCCATCACGCTTTTTAATATCGTAACCTTCAATTTTGACATTGCCTTCGATGACAAAGAAATAAACGCCATTCTTTTTGTCATTTTTCTCATAGACCACCTGTTTTTCAGCCTCAATATCAGCTAGTGAAAACCAGGCATCCTGGTTGATCAATACTGTTTCTTTCGATTTTTCTGGTGATACAAGAAGCTGGAACCTGTTCTTTCTATTAACTTCATCAAAGACTTTCTGATCATACCTCGGGGTAATGTCCCTTTCTTTTGGCTGCACCCAAATTTGAAGGAAATTCACATCTTCTGACGATGAGTTATTGTACTCCGAGTGGGTTATTCCGCTTCCTGCCGACATAATCTGGACTTCACCTGTAGATATGATGTGCTTGTTGTCCATACTGTCTTGATGTCGCAAAGTCCCTGACAGAGGGATAGAAATTATCTCCATGTTTTCGTGAGGATGAGTTCCAAATCCCATTGATGGCGTGACGATATCATCATTGAGCACTCGCAATACTCCAAAATTCATGCGCTCAGGGTTGTAGTAATCAGCAAAACTAAAGGTGTGTCTGCTTTTAAGCCAACCATGATCAGCCAGTCCTCTTGATTGATTTTCGTGATTA
>Ga0307988_1000556_pt1 | contig 25408 bp, 15 predicted proteins | sample EllFjometagen183_FD_203166 | JGI IMG/M metagenome (GOLD analysis project Ga0307988, IMG submission 203166) | Marine microbial communities from Ellis Fjord, Antarctic Ocean - #183 | ecosystem: Environmental > Aquatic > Marine > Unclassified | place: Southern Ocean | collected 2014-10-08 | reverse complement strand
TTGTCTTATTAATCAATACGGCTTGTTCTTTTGTCGGATACAATTTAAATTTGAACGCTTTCTTCTGCAGCATCTCTATCATTTCACTTTCTGGTTATTGATGTAGTTTCTAATTTATGCATAACCTATACTTTCATATATAATTATACAACAAATGAGGTACCATTTTTAGCACTAAGCCAAGACAATTTTAAGCCGACAAGTAAATTTTCCCAATTCATCCCACGTCTAAAGACACGGGTGTTCTTGGGCGGGTGATAAAAATTACTTGATGAGAATCCTGCATCCTTAAGCATATTCGAAGCTTTTTGAAAATTGATATTGTAGAATTCATTATGACAGTCAGAACCTATAGAGAATTTCACTCCGAATTCTTTTAGCATCACTAAATAACCAAGATATTCTTGTTTGAATTTTTCACTGATTTTACCAGATAAAAGCATTGCGCTTAGATTTATTTCCACCAATTTATCATTTTCAAGACAACTCTTGGCAAATTCTTTGTGCATAGATATGGGAATCATACTAAAGTCTGTATACCAACCATCTTCACATGGCCCTAAGTACCACCATGGGTGAGCAACAATATCAACCAGTTTATGTTCAGATAAAAACATGTTTTGTCGGTGATAATCTTTAATAATATCCTGTGCATTATTTTTTGTATACATTGCCCAATGAGTACCGCCTACAACATATTCTATATTGTTCACAGCAATATACTCTTCGTCAATTGCAATGGCTAATACAGCACCTTCAGGCCCGCCTTCTCTGATTCCATAAGTTAAATTACCTTTGGCTCCGGCTGCAATCTTGTCGAGTTCCCATTGAGAAACACTGCTTACTTCAACTCCAAAATAAAATCCTTCTGTGCGATTCAGATCATATGCTTTTTTAGAGTTTATTATATCCGGATAATTAAAAGGAGTATGAATATGGTCTGTTATTCCATACTTCATAATCCCTTTGTCAGTAGCTCCTTCTACAAGGTCATTCATTTTCATGCAAGCCCCGTCACAGGAGTGTGTGCTGTGTATATGCCAGTCGTCTTTGATTATCATGCTTTTTTAGTAATAGCTTCAGCTAGTTTTACGCCTGCTTTAAAACATACTTCAAAGTCTTCTGCCGTAGGTGTATATTTCGCTTTTATCGGTTCAGTAACCTGTATCATTTTTGTTTTACTTAGTGTTTCATCAATCTGAGCCGGAGCTTCTCCGCTCCATCCATAACTTCCAAATGCCACATAAGGTTTAGCTTTCATTTTATGAGCCATAATTTCATGAGTTATTGCAACAATTGATGTAAGTGCATTGTTGTTTACTGTACAACTGCCTACTGCAACAGCATTAGATCTGAAAATCTCCGTCAAAAGGTCAGACATATCAGTTACAGAACTATTAAACAGTTTAACATTGACCCCTTTACTTCGTAGCCCTGCTTCAATTGATTCTGCCATTTTTTTTGTAGCATCATACATTGTGTCGTAAATTACTACCGCATAATCTTCGGAGTAATTATTTGCCCATTTTGCGTAAGTTTCTACAATCTGAAGTGGATTTTCTCTCCAAATAACACCGTGGCTTGGTGCAATCATATCAATATCAATATCAAGCGCAACAACTTCATCAATTTTCTTTGCTATCAGTGGTGAAAATGGAGTAAGAATATTTGCATAATATTTGATTGCTTCCTGATACAGTTCTTCAGTTTCAACTTCATCATTGAACATTGAACGGGCACAATAATGCTGACCAAATGCATCGTTTGAGAGAAGCACTTTATCATGACTAAGATAAGTCATCATGCTGTCCGGCCAGTGAATCATTCTCATTTCCACAAATGTAAGATTGTTTTTACCTATATTTATAGTATCGCCTGTTTTAACTGTAACAAAATTCCAGTCTTTATGAAAATGGGCTTTTATAATTTTTTCTCCAAATGCAGTACAGTATATTGGAATATCTGGTCGAAGTTCCATAATTGTATCAAGAGCACCACCATGATCAGGTTCATTGTGATTACTAATAATCATATCAATGTTATCTATACCAACATCAGCTTCTAGTCTATTTAAAAAAGTTTCCTTATGTGGAAACCATACTGTATCAACCAGTACTGTTTTTTCATCTTTTATTACATATGAATTATATGTTGAACCTCTGTGAGTTGATAATTCGTGACCATGAAAAAGCTTCAGGTCCCAGTCCTGTATTCCGTCCCAATATACATTTTCAGAAATTTTAAGCATATATCCTCCAAATTAAATTATTGTCTGTGTCTTTAACATCATTTTTTATCTGCTTCTTATTATATACCCTACCATTATAGGTTTTATTAGATTTTATTATGAATTACTATTGCAAATACAACTTACTAAAAAGGAGCTATATCCGGAGTATTATAACCAGCCTGAGGATCAACCAACATATATATTAACAAGATCAGCCCGATAATAGCCCAGACAATAATTCCAATCATTATTTTTCTTTGAAATATAAAATTCATTATTTTCTTCTTATTAAAACCTTTTTCATTCAATAACTCTGCATCAGCATTAAAATAATCTACTGTGCTCTTTGAGACTATTCTGTCGTAAGCCGCTGTTATTGTATCGATATCCACACTTTCATCATGAATGGATCGTCTCATCAATATATCATAACGCTTTTTCACCTCATCAATAGACTCTTCTGGTTTCAAACCAAGTTTTTCATAATCCACTTCGCTCATATTATTCCCTCCATTAAGTATTATATCATCAGCCCGATAACTTTTCACCGCAACCTTACTCATTCCCTTTTTTCATCCATAATACTATCTCTATTCAGCAGCTTAATTTATTTACTTATGTCTGACGATTAAGTCAAATTAACCTAATATAAGTTAAAACGGAAAAAATTTCAATTAAGACGAGGCTGGTAAACTTTTCTTCGAGCGACGTTTATTGATATAAACAAGCGAGGAGAGCATGGTCTGCACTCATACCCTATCTTGTTTTCTCATGTCGTTCCTCAGCCATGGCTTCTGGTACGACATTACCAAACCTTAGCTTAGGTCCTGATGTGCCAGATGATGTTCCTCAATTCCTCCGGAATCTGCGGTACGTCATTTAACGAAGTAAACTTGATTAAATATACATAAAAACCCCACCGATTAGAAATATCCTAAACCGGTGGTAATTAATAAATTTAATCACGTGTTGATGGAAAATTAAATATTATGTTAATACGACGAAAATTTGACTTAAGATGAGGCTTTCAAAGTTAACAACGAGTGAAGTGTATGAAAATACATGAGTGAGTTGAAAACTGAAGAAAACGAAATAAGTCAGACATATAGATAAAGAAAAGCCGCTGATAGAAAGAATCTAATTCAGCGGCTTAATTTATTCAGTTATGTCTGACGATTAAGTCAAATTAACCTGTTATAAGTTAAGACGGAAGAAATTTCAATTAAGACGAGGCTGGCAAACTTTTCTTCGAGCGACGTTTATTGATATAAACAAGCGAGGAGAACATGGTCTGCAACCGTACCCTATCTTGTTTTCTCATGTCGTTCCTCAGCCATGGTTTCCGGTACGACATTGCCAAACCTTAGCTTAGGTCCTGATGTGCCAGATGACGTTCCTCAATTCCTCCGGAATCTGCGGTATGTCATTTAACGAAGTAAGTAAAACACACATATTCAAAGAAAAGCCACCGAATGATATTAATCATATTCGGCGGCTGATTTATTAGTGTGTTTTACGGTTAATTGAAATTAATCCGTCTTACGCGATGATTGTTGAAACAGTTCCTGATCCAACAGTCCTTCCGCCTTCTCTAATTGCGAATCTGAGGCCTTCTTCCATAGCGATAGGAGTAATCAATTGTATTTCCATCGTTGAATGGTCGCCAGGCATACACATTTCTGTGCCTTCTTCGAGTGTAGCAACACCGGTAACATCAGTTGTTCTAAAATAGAACTGAGGTCTGTAACCTGTGAAGAATGGTGTATGTCTTCCGCCTTCATCAGCTGTAAGTACATAAACCTGGCCTTTGAAGTGGGTGTGTGGTGTTACTGATTTAGGTTTAGCAAGAACTTGTCCTCTTTCGACGTCAGTTCTTTGTATTCCTCTGAGCAAACAACCTACGTTATCGCCTGCGAAACCCTCGTCCATAATTTTTCTAAACATTTCAACGCCGGTTACAACTGTTGAAGAAGATTCTTCTTTAAGACCAATGATTTCAACTGTATCGCCAGTGTGTATAGTTCCTCTTTCTATTCTACCAGTAGCAACTGTTCCACGTCCTGTGATTGAGAAAACATCCTCAACAGGCATAAGGAAAGGAAGATCTGTAGCCCTTTCAGGTGTTGGTATATAAGAGTCAACTGCTGCCATCAATTCAAGAATTGAAGCATATTCAGGTGAGGTCTGGTCTGTTGATTCAGATTCAAGGGCAGCAAGTGCTGAACCTTTAATGATAGGAATATCATCTCCTGGGAAACCGTACTCATCGAGCATTTCTCTGAGTTCCATTTCAACCAATTCGATAAGTTCTTCATCATCAACCTGATCTGTTTTGTTCATATATACAACTATATAAGGAACACCAACCTGACGAGCGAGCAAGATGTGCTCTCTAGTCTGAGGCATAGGTCCGTCTGCAGCTGATACTACAAGTATAGCGCCGTCCATCTGAGCCGCACCGGTTATCATGTTCTTAACATAGTCGGCATGTCCCGGGCAGTCAACATGAGCGTAATGTCTGTTTGCTGTTTCATACTCTACATGTGCTGTTGAAATCGTGATCCCTCTTGCTTTTTCTTCAGGTGCTGCATCAATTGCATCATATGCCATAAACTTGATACCTTCGTCTGTGATACCTAAAGTTTTTGTAATTGCCGCCGTAAGGGTTGTTTTACCATGGTCAACATGTCCAATGGTACCGATATTACAGTGCGGTTTTGTTCTTTCAAATCTAGCTTTTGCCATTTTAATTTCCTCCCTTAAAATACCTGCATCATTTATTTTAACACTATTGTTCGCAGTATAGCAATAGTATTTTACACATAATATATATCACCGTCAAGTTACTTTTTCGACATCTTTTCGGTGATACTCTGTGGAAGTCTGTCGTAATGACTAAATTGCATGGTGAAGGTTCCGCGGCCTTGTGTTCTTGACCTTAGTACGGTTGCGTAACCGAACATTTCAGACAGAGGTACAAAACCTCTTATAACCTGCATATTATTTCTGGGTTCCATACCTTCGATTTTTCCTCTTCTCGAATTAATATCTCCCATAACATCGCCCATGTAATCTTCAGGAACGACTACGTCCACTCTCATTATTGGCTCCATTATCTGAGGATTTGCCTTTCGACAGCCTTCCTTAAATGCCATAGAACCTGCTATTTTAAAAGCCATTTCAGATGAATCAACATCATGATATGAACCATCAATAAGCCTTACTTTTACATCTATAACCGGATGACCCGCCAGAACGCCATTATTCATAGCATCTTTTATACCAGCATCAACTGCAGGTATATACTCTCTTGGGATAGCTCCGCCTACGATTTTATCTTCGAACTCATAACCTGATGCTGCTGGCATTGGTTCAAGTTCTATAACACAATGACCATACTGACCATGACCTCCGGACTGTCTGATAAAACGTCCTTCAGCTGTAACAGCTTTCGTAATTGTTTCTTTATAAGCAACTTGAGGTTTACCTACATTTGCATCAACATTGAATTCTCTTAGAAGTCTATCAACTATAATATCAAGATGAAGTTCTCCCATGCCGGAGATAATAGTCTGTCCGGTGTCATGGTCCGTTCTTGCCCTGAAAGTTGGATCCTCTTCCGCCAATTTCGATAATGCAATACTCATTTTCTGCTGACCCGTTTTTGTCTTGGGTTCTATTGCGATGTCTATAACCGGGTCCGGGAACTCCATTGATTCCAGTATTACCGGGTTATCAGCATCACAAAGCGTATCTCCTGTAGTAGTGTTTTTCAATCCTACAACAGCTGCTATGTCACCTGAATAAACGGTTTTTATGTCTTCACGACTGTTGGCATGCATCTGCAGAATTCTGCTGACTCTTTCCTTTTTATCCTTTGTTGAATTCAAGATATATGACCCTTGGTTCATGGTTCCTGAATAAACGCGGAAAAAGCAAAGTTTTCCCACAAATGGGTCTGTCATTATTTTGAAAGCCAGTGCAGAAAAAGGTCCGTCATCTATCGGTGGTCTTTCCATTACTACACTGTCATCATCCATTGATACCCCCTTAATGGGTTCTACATCTAATGGTGATGGCATGTATGCAATAACTGCATCAAGAAGCATCTGAACACCTTTGTTTTTATATGATGAACCGCAGGCAACAGGTATTATATCAACATTTATTGTTGCTTTTCTTATACCCATCATTATTTCAGCCTGTGTAAGTTCTTCACCTTCAAGGTACTTCATAAGAAGATCTTCATCTTCTTCAGCAACTGCTTCAATGAGTTTTTCTCTGTATTCTTCCGCCTTAGCGAGAAGATCATCGGGAATCGGAACTTCCTGAATGTCATTTCCAAGATCGTCCATATAAATATGAGCTTTCATTTCCACTAGGTCAACAATTCCTTTAAAATCACTTTCAGCTCCTATTGGAATCTGTATAGGGACTGCATTTGCTCCAAGCCTGTCCTTCATCATATCTAGACAGTGGAAAAAATCTGCTCCCATAATATCCATTTTATTTACATAAGCAAGTCGAGGAACATTATAGTGATCAGCTTGTCTCCAAACAGTTTCTGACTGAGGTTCAACCCCACCTTTTGCGCAGAACAGGGCGACTGCTCCATCCAAAACCCTAAGTGATCGTTCAACTTCAACAGTGAAGTCAACGTGCCCGGGTGTGTCTATAATGTTAATTCTATGATTATTCCATTCCGCAGTAGTAGCAGCAGACGTAATAGTGATACCACGTTCCTGTTCCTGCTCCATCCAATCCATTGTGGCAGCGCCGTCATGTACTTCGCCCATTTTGTGAACTTTTCCGGAGTAGAATAGAATTCTTTCCGTAGTTGTGGTCTTACCCGCATCTATATGCGCCATAATTCCCACATTTCTTGTTTTCTCTAAAGAAAATCCTCTAGGCACAGCAGTCCTCCTTTCTAAAACCGATAGGTTTTATCGTTGTTTTTTTTATGATGCGGTATACCTGTTATCCGGTATACCGCACTCTATTTTTTACCATCTGTAATGTGCGAAAGCTTTATTGGCATCCGCCATTTTATGAGTGTCATCTTTCTTCTTAAAAGCTCCACCCATTCCATTTACAGCGTCCATGATTTCGCCTGCTAGGCGGGCACTCATGGTTCTTTCACCACGGCTTCTTGCGTAATTTACCATCCAGCGCAGACCAAGAGCCTGTCTTCTTTCGGGTCTAACTTCGATTGGAACCTGGTAAGTTGATCCTCCAACCCTTCTTGCTTTAACTTCAAGTACAGGCATAATATTATCAAGGGCCTGTCTGAATACTTCAAGAGGATCTTTGGCTGTCTTTTCACGGATCATATCAAATGCTCCGTAACAAATTTTTTGGGCGGTACCTTTCTTCCCATCCAACATTATATTATTGATAAGCTTTGTTACAACCTTATCATTATACATTGGATCGGGGAGAACGTCCCGTTTTGGAACATGTCCTTTTCTCGGCACTTTTCTTCCCTCCTTCTAAATCAAAAGATTCATCGGTACTCGCGGTATATATACCGCGTCAGCGCTAAGATACAATTTATTGATAAAAAGTACTGTAGCACTTTGGTTAAACTTTATTTTCCTTTTTTAGCTCCGTATTTTGAACGGGACTGTTTTCTGCCTTCTACACCAGCTGTATCAAGTGTTCCTCTTACGACGTGATATCTCACACCGGGAAGGTCCTTGACTCTACCGCCCCTGATCAGTACAACACTATGTTCCTGTAAGTTGTGTCCAACACCAGGGATATAAGCAGTAACTTCAATTTGGTTTGTAAGCCTTACCCTTGCAACTTTTCTCAAAGCTGAGTTAGGTTTTTTAGGAGTTGAAGTCTTAACGACTGTACAAACACCCCTTTTTTGCGGAGAACTTGCATCAATATTTCTTTTCTTGATGGTATTATAGCTCTTCTGCAATGCAGGCGACGTAGATTTCTTCACTGAAGTTTTTCTTCCATTTTTCACTAATTGGTTAAAGGTCGGCATTCATTTTCCTCCTTTCAATAAATATATATACAATACGTCAACTAAGTAACGTTATTGTCATTCGGCTGTTCGGCATGCGACTGCAGCACCTATTTCAATACCACAGTCTCTGCCCAACTCCGCCATGGTTTCATAGCGGACTATATTTATGTTACGGGCTGAACATTCCCTGACAAAGTCCTTCTTAATGAACTCATCAGAATCTTCAGCCATATATACTTCGGATACTTTTCCGTTTTTAAGGGCTTTCATCGACTGTCTGGCTCCGACAATCATATTTTCCCTATTAATTACGGTTTCCAATTTCATTCCTCCAGCAGCTGTTTTTAAGCCATTTCATCATTTATTTCCAATGTCACGACTTCATTGCGCCGGCGGTTATTCTACCACCTGGCCAACAGTAATGTCAAGCATTTCCTCAATAATAGCTTCAGTGTCTATATCATCAATATCTTCTGTACCAAGCGATGATGCCTCGGCAGCAAGGAGCTCTTTCATTTCGAGATCTGCTAACTCACTGTTGAGTCTGACATCAGAACTATTATATCCATCCATTCCGGTTCCTGCAGGAATAAGTTTTCCAATAATAACATTTTCCTTAAGGCCGATCAGAGGATCAATCTTTCCTTTTATTGATGCATCAGTGAGGACTCTTGTTGTTTCCTGGAATGATGCAGCTGAAAGGAACGATTCTGTAGCAAGTGATGCTTTTGTAATACCAAGGAGTACTCTTTCACCTGTTGCCGGCTGTTTTCCTTCTTCTTCAGCCTTCCTGTTCTCTTCTTCGAAATTAAGTATTTTGGTATATCCACCGGGTAGCAGACTGGTATCACCTGCATCTTCAACTTTGATCTTGTTCATCATCTGTCTAACAATAATTTCAATATGCTTATCATTGATGTCGATACCCTGCATTCTGTAAACTTTCTGTACTTCCTGCAGAATGTATCTCTGAACTCCCTCAATTCCTTTTATTTTAAGAATATCGTGAGGATTTATGCTACCTTCAGTAATTTCATCACCGGCTTCTAATTCATCACCCTCAGTTACAGATAAGCGTGAACCATATGGAATAGTATAACTTTTTGCTGTTTTTTCTTCACCAACAATTGTTACTTCTCTCTTCTTCTTAGTTTCGGTAATTTTTACTGAACCAGCTATATCAGAGATAATAGAAAGTCCTTTTGGTTTACGCGCTTCAAAAAGTTCCTCGACACGTGGCAGACCCTGTGTGATGTTGTCTCCCGCGATACCACCGGTGTGGAAGGTTCTCATTGTAAGCTGTGTACCGGGTTCTCCGATGGACTGTGCAGCAATAATACCAACAGCTTCCCCTGAATTAATAGGTCTATGATTAGCAAGATTCATCCCATAACACTTGGCACAAACACCCAGTGGGGCTTTGCATGCAAGTACTGATCTGACTCTGGCACTTGTAATACCTACCTCAATAACAGATTTGGCAATTACATCAGTAATGAAGCTATCTTTTTCAACTATTACTTCACCTGTTTTTGGATGAACTATTTCATTAATTACGTAACGTCCAACAATTCTCTCATATAGGTTTTCTATAACTTCTCCGTTGTCTTTAACCGGTTTAACAAGGATATCCTCTTCGGTATGACAGTCTTCTTCTTTAATAATAACATCCTGACTGACATCAACCAGTCGCCTTGTGAGGTAGCCGGAGTCAGCTGTTCTTAACGCTGTATCCGCAAGCCCCTTTCTCGCACCATTACTGGATATAAAGAATTCTAAAACATTAAGACCTTCACGGAAATTTGATTTAATCGGAATTTCAATAGTCTTACCGGATGTATCAAACATCAAGCCAATCATTCCGGCAAGCTGTTTTATCTGGTTCTTGTTACCTCTCGCACCTGAATCGGACATTATATAAAGAGGATTATCTTCCTGTAGTCCGTTCATAAGAGCATCGGTAACCTTATCACCAGCTTCAGTCCATAGCTTAACCACAGAGTTATATCTTTCCTCATCAGTGATTAAACCTCTTCTGTATTGTTTGGTAACTGTTGCGACCTTCTTTTCTGTTGCAGCAATTATCTCGCTCTTTTCCTTAGGAATTTCCATATCACTGACACTTACTGTAATAGCGCTCTTAGTGGAGTATTTAAAGCCCATGGCTTTCATTTCATCTAGAACTTCAGCTGTTTTAACCATTCCATGAACTTTAATTGATTTCTCAACTATTTCTTCAAGTACCTTGTCACCTACTACCTGAGTTATTTCAAGCACAAGTTCATTTCCGGGAATAGATCTGTCTACAAAACCAAGATCCTGAGGTATAGCTTCATTAAAAATAGCTCTTCCGGGTGTAGCTTCTATAATTCCCGTTACTGGTTTTCCGTCTATGTCTTTGGTTACTCTCATCCTTATTTTGGAATGAAGTGTAATAATTTTTTCATCAAGAGCCATAATTATTTCATCCATGGATCCAAATGCTTTTCCCTCTCCTGGTTCGCCATCTTTGACTGTTGTAAGATAGTAACTTCCAAGAACCATGTCCTGTGAAGGAACAGTAATCGGTTTTCCATCTTTAGGCGCAAGAAGATTATTCGCCGAAAGCATCAGGAAACGTGACTCTGCCTGAGCTTCGCTTGAAAGCGGAACATGAACAGCCATCTGGTCTCCGTCGAAGTCAGCATTGTAAGCTGAGCATACCAGCGGATGAAGCTGAATAGCTTTACCTTCTATTAATATTGGTTCAAATGCCTGAATACCAAGTCTGTGAAGTGTTGGTGCTCTGTTAAGAAGAACCGGATGATCCTTGATTACATCTTCAAGCATATCCCAAACTTCGTCACTAGCTCGTTCAACCATTCTCTTTGCACTTTTAATATTATGAGCGTATCCCTCTCCTACTAGTTTCTTCATAACGAAAGGTTTAAATAATTCAAGTGCCATTGTCTTAGGTAATCCACACTGTGAAATTTTCAACTCAGGACCAACAACAATAACTGAACGTCCTGAATAGTCAACTCTTTTACCAAGAAGATTCTGTCTGAAACGTCCCTGTTTCCCGCTGAGCATGTCTGAAAGGGATTTTAGGGGTCTGTTTCCGGGACCTGTTACAGGCTTTCCTTTTCTACCGTTATTAATCAGTGCATCAACGGCTTCCTGAAGCATTCTTTTTTCATTTCTTATAATTATTGAAGGAGCACCAAGAGTCAGCAGTCTTTTCAGTCTGTTGTTTCTGTTGATTACTCTTCTGTATAAGTCATTAAGGTCACTTGTTGCAAAACGTCCGCCGTCCAGCTGTACCATCGGACGAAGATCGGGAGGAATTACAGGTATTGTATTCAGTACCATCCACTCAGGACGGTTCCCTGATATTCTGAAAGATTCAAGGGATTCAAGCCTCTTAATTATTCTTATTCTTTTTTGGCCTTTACTGCTTCTTAATGCCTCTTTAAGACTACCGCACTGAGCTTCAAGGTCAATGTTCGAAAGCAATTCTTTTACTGCCTCAGCACCCATCTCAGCTCTGAATCCGCCGCCTGCGATTTCAAGTCTCTCTCTGTAATCTTTTTCGTTAAGGATATCCTTAATTTCAAGATCCGTATCACCGGGATCCAAAACTACATAAGCATTGAAATACAGTATTCTCTCAAGCAATCTTGGACTCATATCAAGAACAAGTCCCATTCTGCTCGGAATACCTCTGAAATACCATATGTGTGAAACCGGAGCAGCAAGTTCAATATGCCCCATTCTTTCACGCCTGACCTTGCTACGTGTTACTTCAACACCGCATCGGTCGCATATGACACCTTTATATCTAATTCTCTTGTATTTCCCACAATGACATTCCCAGTCCTTAGAGGGTCCAAAAATGCGTTCACAGAACAGACCGTCCCTTTCAGGCTTAAGCGTCCTGTAGTTTATTGTTTCAGGCTTTTTAACTTCCCCCATGGACCAAGATTTTATCTTTTCCGGTGAAGCCAGGCCTATTTTTATTAAATCAAAATTTCCAAAATCCTGCACTATGCGTACTCCTTTCAACTAAACAAAGTATTTATACGCTTATATCTCAATATCTTCGATTGTCATTCCTTCAATCTCTTCAGGTTCTACTATCAGGTCGTTCATAAAGAGATCGTCTATATCGGTTTTTACGGTCGCATCAGCCGCTAAATCGCCTTCTTCGTCATTGATGACCAGTTGATCATTTTCCCGGTTGAAAACCTTAATATCAAGGGCAAGACTCTGAAGTTCTTTTACAAGCACCTTGAATGATTCAGGTACTCCCGGTTTAGGAACATTTTCACCCTTAACAATAGCTTCATATGTTTTAACTCTTCCCATCAGGTCATCTGACTTGACTGTAAGAATTTCCATAAGCGTATAAGCTGAGCCATATGCCTCAAGAGCCCAAACTTCCATTTCACCGAAACGTTGTCCACCGAACTGAGCTTTTCCTCCGAGTGGTTGCTGGGTTACAAGTGAATAAGGTCCGATTGCTCTGGCATGAATTTTATCATCAACCAGATGATGCAGTTTCAGCATATACATATAACCAACTGTAACGCGATTATCAAATGCCTCCCCTGTTCTACCGTCATAAAGTATAGTTTTTCCATCAGCGTCTATACCGGCTTTTTCAAGACACTCAACAATATCATCCTCGTGTGCACCATCAAATACAGATGTTGCTATTTTCCAGCCCAGGACTTTTGCTGCGTATCCAAGATGGACTTCCAGCACCTGCCCTATATTCATTCGGGACGGAACACCAAGTGGATTAAGTACTATCTGAAGCGGTGTGCCATCAGGCATGAAAGGCATATCTTCTTCAGGAAGTATCCTGGAAATAACACCCTTGTTACCATGACGTCCGGCCATTTTATCACCAACTGAGATTTTTCTTTTCTGAGCTATGAACACTCTTACAATCTCATTAACACCAGGATTCAGTTCGTCTCCATTTTCTTTTGTGAAAACTTTGACATCAACGATTATTCCTGATGCTCCATGAGGAACTTTCAATGAAGTATCTCTTACGTCTCTTGATTTTTCTCCGAAGATAGCTCTAAGAAGTCGTTCTTCAGATGTAAGTTCAGTTTCTCCTTTGGGAGTAACTTTGCCAACGAGTATATCTCCTGTTTGAACTTCAGCACCAACTCTTACGATACCTCTTTCATCAAGGTTCTTAAGAGCTTCTTCACCAACATTGGGAATATCACTTGTGATATCTTCAGGCCCCAATTTGGTATCACGGGCTTCAATATCATATTCTTCTATATGTATAGATGTGAAAACATCTTCTTTAACCAGTTTTTCACTGATGAGAATAGCATCCTCGTAATTGTATCCTTCCCATGTCATAAATCCGATAAGAATATTTTTACCAAGTGCAATTTCGCCGTTATCAGTTGAAGGTCCGTCAGCAAGTATGCGTCCGGCTTCGATTTTTTCGCCTTTTTTAATAATAGGACGTTGGTTAATACATGTTCCCTGATTTGAACGTTTATATTTGAGAACCGGATAATTTATCAATCTTCCGTCTTCAACTCTTAATGAAATTCTATCAGCTGATACATTCTCAATAACACCATCTTCTTCAGCAACAACACATACGCCTGAGTCCTTGGCAGCCTTGTATTCCATGCCGGTCCCTATAATAGGCGATTCAGTTTTAATAAGAGGAACTGCCTGACGTTGCATGTTTGAACCCATAAGCGCTCTGTTCGCAGCATCAGTTTCAAGGAACGGAATCATACTTGTAGCAATTGAAACAAGCTGTTTCGGTGATACATCCATGTAATCAACATTGGATACATCAGTAATCAGCTTATCACTTCTATGCCTTACACTAACTCTCTTTTTCTCAAATTTATTATCCTTTGTCAGCGGAGCATTAGCTTGTGCAACTGTATAATTATCTTCCTGATCTGCAGTAAGGAACACTATAGTATCTGTAACTTCTCCGGTTTCTTTAATTACCTTTCTGAAAGGCGTTTCAATAAAGCCATACTCATTTATTCTTGCATATGTACTAAGTGAAGCTATAAGACCGATGTTAGGTCCTTCAGGGGTTTCAATAGGACACATTCTTCCATAATGAGAATAGTGAACATCTCGAACCTCAAAACTTGCCCTTTCTCTACTTAGACCGCCAGGGCCAAGTGCACTGAGTCTTCTCTTATGAGTAAGTTCAGCAAGAGGATTGGGTTGATCCATAAACTGGGACAGCTGACTGGATCCGAAAAATTCTTTTATTGCCGCCGATACAGGCCTTGTATTAATGAGAGCCTGCGGTGTAGCAATATCTATATCCTGTATAGTCATCCTTTCACGGATAACTCTTTCCATACGAGCAAAACCGATCCTGAATTGATTCTGAAGCAGCTCTCCGACTGACCTTATCCTTCTGTTTCCCAGATGGTCAATGTCATCAGTATTTCCAAGCCCGTAAGCAAGATTCATTATATAGCTGATGGAAGCAACTATGTCTTCCTTTGTTACATTCTTTGGACACAAATCGTACTTTCTTATTTTGAAAGCTTTCTTTATTTCTTCTTCATCGGTATTTTCAGCAAGGATTTCCTGTATAACACTGAAAAATCCCTTTTCACTAAGACCGAATTCTTTATAGTTGAAGTTTACAAATTCAGATAACTCTGCTGTACCATTTCCAATTACTTTTACAACTTTTTCATCTGTTGCAATCATAACTTCATTGATACCTGCGCATTCTATCTGCAGTGCGTTGTCTTCATTAATAACTTCACCTTTGGCTACAAGAACTTCTCCGGTTTCAGGATCAACTATATTGTCACCTGCGGTTGTTCCTGCAATCCTTGTTGAAATTGCAAGCTTCTTATTAAACTTATATCTACCGAAACGAGCAAGATCATATCTGCGTGGATCGAAAAACATATTGTTAAATAATGTTGTAGCACTTTCTTTTGTCGGTGGTTCACCGGGTCTGAGTCTGTGATAGATTTCAAACAGTCCGTCCTCTACCGTTTTACCGGAATCTTTAGCGAAAGTTGCGTCTAGTCTCTCATCTTCTCCAAGAAGATCAACTATGTCACTGTCTGTACCGTATCCAAGCGCTCTTAGAAGCACTGTTATCGGAAGCTTTCTTGTGCGGTCGATTCTTACATATAGTATGTCTTTTGAATCAGTTTCATATTCTATCCATGCTCCACGATTTGGAATCACTGTGTTTGAAAACAGGCTTTTACCCGTTTTATCTTTCTTTTCTACGTAATAAACACCAGGGGATCTAACCAACTGGCTTACTATTACTCTTTCAGCACCATTGATAATGAAGGTACCTGTAGGGGTCATAAGCGGAAAGTCGCCCATGAATATTTCCTGTTCCTTTATTTCTCCGGTTTCTGTATTGATAAGACGGACTTTTACACGCAGCGGGGCCTGATATGTTGTGTCTCTTTCTTTACATTCCTGTACGTTGTACTTAGGCTTCTCATCAATTCTGTGATCTACAAATTCTAATACTAAATTCCCGGTATAGTCAGTAACCGGTGATACATCAGTAAACACATCGGTTAATCCTTCTTCCAGGAACCATTTGTATGATTTTTTTTGAATTTCGATCAGATTTGGCATTTCGAGTACTTCTTTTATTTTAGAAAAACTCATGCGTTCGTTAGTACCCAATTTAACGGGATGCACCATCAAATTCACCTCTTAAATTTATCTATATCCGACGATTCTTCAATCGCCCGCGCCTGTGCATCAGGTCAAATTCTTGCAAATATATTATCAGCATGCTATAATCCATGTTGTAACCACCCTTACTCAATCGGGAAATTCCGATTAAAAGGGGATTGCGTTATGAGAAAAGCACAAACTAGCGCAGTATGTAATTCTATCAGTATCAGACCACTTTGTCAATAAGTTGGAGCTGATTTTTTTTATTATGTATTTTATAGTCAATTGTAAAACTAAATGCGACCCCTTAAAGACCATGCAGTTGCAGTTACTCTTGCAAAGCTAGGAGTTGCAGTTACTCTTGCAAAGCTAGGAGTTGCAGTTACTCTTGCAAATCAACATCAGCAATATGAAGAGCAAAAAAGTTGTTTTTTAAAAGAAACTCGATGTGTGTCAAGGGCGCGGACGCGCTTGTTTACCCTTGACACACAATTGTCGACATCCTTGACATGGTGTCATGCACATGGCACTTGCCTTGCGGCGAGGATGGGGGTCGGGGCAAAGCCCCGACGTTCCCTTCTTTGATTTATCAGTCACAATCAAATAAAATATCTAAATAGCGTTTATCTACGGTGGCGATTGCAAAAAGGAGATTGCCTATGAAAAACTTTAAACACTTCAATATTAGCGAAAGAACAAAGATCGAGCAGTCACTGAAAGCAAAGAAATCTCTTAGGGAAATAGCTGACTCGCCCAACCGTCATCCCTCTTGTGTCACGTGAAATCAAAAGCCACCTCATTGTCAGGGAGACCGGTGCATACGGCAGGCCGTTCAACAACTGTCTGTTCAGGTATGACTGCGGCCAGATATGTAACAGACAGTGCGGAGATTTCAAGGAAGATATATGCACTTTGCTTTCAAAGACGCCATATGTCTGCAACGGTTGCTCTAAAAAAGGCAGATGTACCTTGAGAAAACATTTTTATTCAGCGAAAGATGCACAGAATGAATATCACTTGGTTCTCACGGAAACACGCAGCGGCATTGATGTTGATGAAGACGAAATATCCCGTATCGACGGAATTATCAGTTCCCTTGTTTTTAAGGGCCAGTCCATACATCACATCTGTGCCAACAACAAGGATGTCATAATGCACAGCGAAAAGACCATTTACAACTATATTGACTATGGGCTTTTATCAGCTATCAATTTGGATTTACCAAGAAAAGTCAGATACAGGCCGCGGAAGCAACTGAAAGTTCATTTCAAAGTAGACAAAGCATGTCGAATAGGCCGCACTTATGAGGACTTCCTGGCATTCATTGATGCTAATCCCGATACTCCTGTTGTTGAGATGGATACGGTGGAGGGCAAAAAGGGTGGCAAGGTTTTACTTACCATACATTTCATCGAACCACAGCTTATGGTGACATTCATCCGTACGGCTAATACCTCCCGGTCCGTCACGGAGATTTTCCAGATGCTTTTGCATACGCTGGGACCCGAAGAGTTCCGCAGGCTATTCTTCGTCATTTTGACGGACAACGGTAACGAGTTTTCGAATCCTGCTGCAATTGAGTTCGACAAAGATGGCAACAGGCTGACGTATGTTTTTTACTGTGACCCATCCAGTCCTTATCAAAAAGGGGCGATTGAGAATAACCATGAACTCATAAGGCGGATTGTGCCAAAGGGAGAAAGTTTCGATCCCTACGAACAGGACAAAATATCCAAAATGATGAACCACATCAATTCTTATACAAGAAAGAAGCTGAACGACAAATCTCCCTTGTCCGTATTCAGCTTCCTTCATGGATCTGATGTGGTTGAGAAGTTGGGTTTGGAGCATATCCCGTCCAATGATATTATTCTGAACCCTGATCTTCTCAAATAACCAAAAACGCAGTCACCGCCGGCAGATTAAGCGCCTGTCATAATGCACATACAAGGGGTCGCATTTACTCTTGCGAAAAGATGAAAAATTCCCGTCCCCGGGTTTCTTGCACCCAAAAAGCAGTGGTTCTCGTTCTTATGTGTGTAATTATACCAAAAAACCTGGATAAAATAGCCTTTTTAAATAAAACAGATCATCAATTTTTATATTTTTTTGTTTTTCGTTGCAGTTACTCTTACAAAGTTGCATTTACCTTTTCAATTGACCTTATGTATTTTATACCCACCTTAAAGCTAAAATATAGCTTGGCAAAGTGATTGTCTGATATAATTTTATTAGAATTTAACAATTCCAGTAATTCATTAGGGAGATAAAAAGATGTACAAAATTACAGGTGCTGATTTAAAAAAAATAATTCCTATATTAAAAGAAGACAAACTGACCTATCCCTTGGCTCTTGGAGTTCTTGATGGAACTTTCACCGGCTATGCATATATAAATAACAAAGAAAAACCCAGCAAAGCTATTATATTTCATACTCACGTTGGATTTATGCATTATCTTGGTAGCGAACCCGATTATAGTGAAGCTGCAGATATCGGCAAAATAGTATTAAGTTATAGAAGTGACAGAACTTATTGCAACTGGGTGGAATTTGCTCACTGCCCTACATCTGTTGCAAAAATAATAGAAAGAAAATATCCCGATGTTGATTCATTTCCTAGAATCTCCTGGCATACGGATCCTAAGCTCTTTTCTAATGCACCTAAACCGACCATCCCCAAAGGCTGTACAATTACCCTTATAAAAGAAGAACATTTTGATAACAAACCCCTTAAACATGAAACAGAGCTATTTTGGGACTCTGCAAATGAATTTATAAAAAACACTTTTGGGGTGGTGGCTCTTGATGCTGACAAAAAAATAATTGGTGTATGCAGTTCGGTTTCAAATTCTGATAATTTTCATGAAATTAATATTGAAGTTATTAAAGACAACCGCAGACAGGGTATCGGTTATGCTGTTGCCTATCGCTTTATTCAAGAATGTTATAAACGCGGTAAAAAACCTCACTGGGATTCACTTGAACGAAATCTACCTTCCGGGATTCTTGCAAAAAAACTAGGTTTTTTAGAAGTCGGCAAATACCCACTCGTATCCTGGACATATAAGTAAAAGCCACTTTAAACAAATGTTCATTAAAAAATTTATTAAGTTAGAGTTTCCAGATATCTTTAGCGTATTCCGCTATTGTACGATCGCTTGAGAATTTACCGGAATTAACCATATTCTTTATACACTTAAGGGCAAATTCTTTTTTATTTCCAGCGTCTCGATTCAGCCTCATTCTTGCATCTACAAATGCTTCTAAATCATGAAGAACGAAATAATAGTCAGGAGCATGCCATGATGCACCCTTCGTAATGGAATCATAAAGTCCCTTGAAAGAACCGTCCATATCTTCAACTGTCCCATCAATCAATGTTTCAACAACTCGTTTTACCAAGAGATTATCCCGAATTATTCTATTAGGGTCATAGCTTTCTCTAATTGAGTTTATTTCATCAACATGCGCCCCAAATATATAGTTGTTTTCCGCACCTGCTTCTTCAATAATTTCAATATTTGCACCGTCATATGTTCCGAGAGTTACAGCCCCGTTTAACATAAACTTCATATTGCCGGTTCCCGATGCTTCTGTACCTGCAGTAGAAATCTGAATAGATACATCTGCCGCAGGGAAAAGTTTCTCTGCATATGAAACATTGTAATCTTCAACAAACAGAACCTTTATTCTATCATTCACTTCAAAATCATTATTTACAATATCCGCTATTTTGTTGATGAATTTTATAATTGCTTTGGCCCTTTTATAGCCGGCAGCTGCTTTACCTCCAAAAATAAAGGCCGTAGGCTTAAAATCTTTTAATTTTCCATCTTTCATCATAAAGAACAGATACAGTATTGAGAAAATATTCAATAACTGTCTTTTATACTCATGTATCCTTTTAATCTGGATATCAAAAACCATATCAGGATTCAACTGGATTCCCTGCTTTTTCATAACATAAGCTGCAAGCTGTTCTTTTTTAATGCTTTTTATTTTTTTGAATTGATTTATAAAACCATCATCAATATAATTTTTTAGTTTTTTCAACTCAACAAGATCAGTCATAAACCCCTCACCGATGAGAGATTTAAGATATGAAGATAATTCCGGATTACACAGCCCAAGCCATCTCCGTTGAGTTATGCCATTAGTCTTATTTTGAAGTTTATCAGGGTATAATATCAACCACCTGCTAAAAACTGAATTTCTCAGAATCTCAGTATGTATTGCAGCAACACCATTAATATGACCGCTTACATACACTGCCAGTCTGGCCATATGTATCATATTTTCGGATATTATCAGGAATTCTTTCTGCTCTGAACCTTTTATACCCTTTAAAGATAATTCCCTTTTGAGCTTCCTGTTAATTCTTTTCGCAATGTTAAGATGCTTCGGTAATATCTCTTTATATAAGTTTACTCCCCATTTTTCAAGCGCTTCCGGCATTATCGTATGGTTTGTATAATTAAATGTTCTTCTGGCAATATCCAAAGCGTAATTAAATTTTTCTTTATATTCCATGTGCAGAATTCTTATAAATTCAAGTATAGCCACTACAGGATGCGTATCATTCAGCTGAAATACATTATATTCCGGAAATTTATCAAAGTCTGTTCCAAATATATTTACAAAATTCCTGACAACCGCTCTGACCGATGCCCCTGCAAAGAAAAATTGCTGCCGGATTCTGAGCAATTCCCCTTCCCTGTTTGAATCATCGGGATAAAGCATGTCACTTATTTTAAAATCTGAACTTCCTGCCGGGGCTTCACTCTGCCATAACCTCAAAATATTTATGTGCTTGCTCCCATATCCGATTACTGGCATATCATAAGGAACAGCACTGACTGTTCCATCTTTAAAACTAATATCAATAGACTCATCATCCCGCCTGACACTCCATGGATCACCGAATTTCATCCAATTATCATTTTCCTCAACCTGTTCACCATTTTCAAATACCTGTTTAAAAAGCCCAAACTTATATCTAATCCCATAGCCCTGCATGTTTTTACCCATTGTCGCAGCAGAATCCAAAAAGCATGCCGCAAGACGCCCAAGCCCTCCGTTACCAAGAGCATAATCGTCTATGTCTTCAAAACAAAATTCATCGATTCCGTGTTTCTTGAGAATATCTCTTACATCCTCTAGAATGCCCATTGCCAGAAGATTATTATCAATCATCCTCCCCATCAGAAATTCCATTGACAGATAGTGGCATGTCTTTTCTTTTTTTAATCCTGTAAATTTAATGTGCTCCATACACTTATTTGAAACCTTCTCATATAAGTGCTTGATGTCAATGCTGCCCGAGGCATATTCTGCTGCAACCACATCGATACTTTTAAGTAAATTATATTTATCCATTGTCAGTTCTCCGTTTTTTTGTATACTTGCTTATTTCTTTAGACAGCCCCCTGGGTATATTCTGCATCCTCCACTCCCAGTTACCTGCCGGAGTTGAAGGAGTATTCATCCTTGCAGTTCCCGTCAGCTTTAGATAATCCTGCATAGGGATTATTGCTGCCTGTGAGTCCGACTCCATAACCTGACTGATTATCATATCGCAGACATTATTTCTGTTTATACCTGGAATGTGTTTTTTAAGATTTTCACTATCTTTATTACTCAGCTCATCATACCAACCAATCAACGTATTATTGTCATGGGTTCCTGAATACACATATGTCTTATACCGGTAATTCATAGGAAGATGTTCATTTTTTGAATCTTCTCCATAACCAAACTGAGCAATTTTCATGCCTGCATAACCGGTTTTTTTAATCAGCCGTCGTACATCATGAGTAATAAACCCCAGATCCTCAGCTATAATCCGCGAATTGTCAAATATGAAATTTATTAATCTGAACATTCTGAACCCCGGACCTTTTTTCCACTTCCCCTTATGGGCATCTTCAAATGGTTCCTTTATAGCATAATATTTTGAAAACCCTCGGAAATGGTCAATCCTTATAATATCGAATTTTTTCAAAGCCATTTCAATTCTATTAATCCACCACTCATATTCAGTTTGTCTGTGATATTTCCAGTCGTATACAGGATTCCCCCATATCTGTCCGTCGTCACTCAACTTATCAGGGGGAACACCAGAAACATTCTTGAGATGAAGGGATTCTCCTATTTTAAATAACTCTCGGTCAGTCCAGACTTCAGCGCTGTCAAAAGAAAGACAAATTGGTATATCACCAATAATTTCTATTCCAAGAGAGTTAGCATATTTCTTCAATTTGAACCACTGCCGAAAAGCTAAAAACTGCAGAAATTTCTCCAGTTCAACTTCATCGTTATATTTTTTTAACACTTCATTAAGTTTCTGTGGATTTCTGTCGATTAAATCATTGTTGAATTCCCTGAGTGTAAGCCCTTTGGTTTTTTTAAGTAGCACAATAAATAAAGCATAATCATCAATCCATCCAGCATGTTCTGCTTTAAATTTATTATATTCATCATCAGCTCGATTGAAATTTTCAAAAGCCTTTTTAAAGATGCTGTCTTTTATCTTAAAAACCTCATCATAATCTACTTTTTTACGATTTCCGCTGTCACGAAATTTATCAATAAAATCTTTATCACAAAGACCATCTTCCACTAACTCAAGTGGATTTATTAGATATGGATTAATGGCCCTTGAACTGTAGCACTGATAGGGAGAATTTCCAAGACCAATATATTCGATGGGAAGTATCTGCCAGTAAGATTGGTCGCTTTTCGAAAGAAAATCTGCAAATTGAAAAGCTGCCGGGCCAAAATCTCCAATCCCGAAATCACTGTTTAAACTTGTAATATGTAATAATATACCCGCTTTTTTCATAAAACCTTAGCTTCTTCACATTTTATAATTTTACAAGAACCATTCATCCTTCGAACAAATGGCTCTTTGATAATTTACTAAAATTGTTTTTTATCCTTTTTCAAATTGTTCTACCTTTGATTTAAGTTGCTCTTCAAAGGCCTTTAAAGCTCCGAATGCTTCCTCTTTCGTTTTCTTAACTGTGTATATATAGAATTTCAATTTAGGTTCAGTCCCTGATGGACGTATAGCATACCAAGTACCACCATCAAACTTAAACTTCATTACATCAGATTCAGGAACATCAACCAAAGATTTTTTCCCGTCTGCTAAAACACTGTGTTCAGAGGTTAAATAATCTGTAACCTCCAGAAGTTTTTCATTTCCTGCTTCAATCGGATAACCTTTTCGCCAACCATTTATTACTTTTTCTTTGAGGTCCGCGCCATCCACTCCTTTATATACAACCGAAAACTGCATTTCTCTATAATGTCCGAATTCTTCATATATTTCATTTAAAACTTGTAATAATGTTTTTCCCTGCGCTTTATAGTAAGCAGCCATTTCAAATAATATCATTGCTGTACTGACTGCATCTTTATCACGCGTAAAAGTTTCAGGGCAATATCCTATACTTTCTTCATAACCAAAAACAAACTTCGCCTCGCCGGTTTTATCAAATTCATTTGCTTTGCCGCACACATGTTTAAATCCTGTCAGTGTTTCATAAACCTTCAATGCGTATTTTCTTGCTATGGCTTTTCCTAAATCTCCGGTAACTATGGTAGTAACCATTGCGTCTTTTTTCGTATACATTCCTTTAGCATCTCTTTGAGACAGAATATACTGAAGCAGCAAAGCTCCTGTCTGGTTTCCATTCATCGGCACATAAGAATCATTTCCATCTCTTACCATAATGGCTATTCTGTCTGCATCCGGGTCAGTGGCAACTGCAAGTTCAGAATCATGTTTTTTAGCATATTCAATAGCAATCTTAAAAGTTGATGTGTCTTCAGGATTTGGATAAGGAGTTGTTGGGAAATGTCCATCAGGTTCCATTTGCTCATCTACACAAACAATATTTTTAAAACCTCTTTCTCTAAGGACTCGTGGAATAAGAGTTGCTCCGGTTCCATTTAGTGGTGTATATACTGCACTTACACTTTTATCTATTCCCTCATCATTTAAAGTAAGACTTTTCACTTCATCAAGATACATCCTGTCCATTTCTTCACCAAGGATGGTTATTACTCCCTTTTGAACTCCCTCACTGAACGATGGAATTCCTTCAGGATCAAACAGTTCTATACCTTTTATTTTGTTTAGAATTTTATCTGCAATATCATCAAGAATCTGCGAGCCTTCCTCCCAGTAAACTTTATATCCGTTATATGCCTGTGGATTATGACTAGCAGTTACATTTACCCCGGAAATGGTGCCCAGTTTTCTTATTGCATATGATAGTTCTGGAGTGGGACGCAAATCTTCAAAAATGTAAGTTTTAATGCCTTTAGAATAAAAAATCGCCGCGCACGTTTCTGCATAAACACGGGAATTAATACGACAGTCATGGGCAATTGCGACACCCTTATTTTCGCCACCTGCTTCCAAAACAACTTCTGCTAATGCTCTGGTTGCCTGCATAAGAACATATTTATTCATTCTGTTTGTTCCGGCTCCCATTATTCCCCTCAAACCGGCTGTGCCAAATTCAAGTGTCTTATAAAAACGATCTTCTATTTCATCTTGGTTGCCTTCTATTGCCGTGAGTTCTTTAATAGTATCCTCATCTGCCTTTTCCAGCCATTCATTGTACTTTTTCATATAATTCATAACGTGCCTCTTTGAAATCAAATTTTGAAAATATCACTGCGGGTTCATCCAAATTAATACTTAAAAAAACCACCAGGATTTGTATTCCCTAATACAATTATATCCGATTTTATAGTTTTCAGTCTAATTTATCGAAACTTTTCGGAATTTCTTTATTTATATTAGTAACATTTTTGCGTTTTTCCCAGATATATACTACCAAAGATGCTACTGACCCTATGAAAAGCAATATGGAAAATGCCAGAAATATTGCCTTTCCTTGAAGGCATTTTCACATTTTTGCTTTTTCTAGTCCTCATATCCAACCCAACGCTAAACTATTGCATGATTATATATTATCTCCCCTTCAGGCTCCACTAAAATTCATCACCCCTACAAAATGTTAAAACTGACAAATTATTCGCAATTGATTTAAGTTGTTTTAAATGGAAATTAACACGTTTGCTCTTATAATCTGACACGGGAGATTTTTCATCAGACAAGGCTTTCAAGGTTTTATACGAACGACGTGTATACGGCATACACAAGTGAGTAGAAAACCGCAGAAAACGCAGTAAGTAAAACTTTAAATAAGAAAAACCACCGAATGAAATAACTCATACTCGGTGGTTCATTTAATAAATGTTTTACGATGATGGAAAATCCACCAGTCAGCTTTATTTTATTTCTACAGTTGCGCCAACAGCTTTAAATTTAGCTGAAATTTCTTCAGATGCTTGTTTATCAACGCCTTCTTTAACTGTGCTTGGAGCTGTGTCAACAACTGCTTTAGCTTCTTTGAGGCCAAGACCTGTGACTTCTCTAACAGTTTTAATAACTTTGATTTTTTCTGCGCCGACTTCTTTAAGGATAATGTCGAATTCAGTTTGTTCTTCAACT
>Ga0307988_1000555_pt1 | contig 25480 bp, 20 predicted proteins | sample EllFjometagen183_FD_203166 | JGI IMG/M metagenome (GOLD analysis project Ga0307988, IMG submission 203166) | Marine microbial communities from Ellis Fjord, Antarctic Ocean - #183 | ecosystem: Environmental > Aquatic > Marine > Unclassified | place: Southern Ocean | collected 2014-10-08 | reverse complement strand
ATACATATGTTTTGTAGTGACTGCTCAACTCTTTCTGTAAACACCTTTTGTCGGTATTTTGCAGGACAAACAATATGGTACAATATCAGTGTCTTGTTGTGCCGTTTTAATATATGTTCACTCATAGAGTTTTTTATATCACAAAAACGGCAACCCCACAGCAGAGCTGCGAGGAATTCTTTTGATTAAAATACTGCAAAGTTAAAAACTTTTGCTTAAATTTTGGCAACTTTATTCTCATTTCCAATTCTCAAGCATATTCACCAAAAGTCTCACACATACACCTGAAGCGCCCTTTGGTGAGTAGGGTTTATCTTTATTAGACCAAGCTGTTCCGGCAATATCAATATGGACCCAGGGAAGATCTCCGGCAAACTCCTTTAAAAAATATCCGGCTGTAATGGTACCTGCTGCTCGACCGCCAACATTTTTCAGGTCAGCAATATCGCTTTTTATAAGTTCACCGTATTCTTCCCACAATGGAAGCTGCCAAACCTTTTCACCTGTTTTCACCGAAGATACATTTATCCTGTCAATAATCTCATTATTATTACCCATTATGGCTGACACATCATTTCCAAGAGCAATAATACACGCTCCTGTAAGAGTGGCCATATCAATAACTGCATCAGGCTTAAACCTTTTCGCATACGTTAATGCATCAGCAAGAATCAGCCGTCCCTCTGCATCAGTCGATATTATTTCAATGGTCTTACCTGACATAGCCTGAACAACATCACCCGGTTTAAGGGCCTTACCACTTGGCATATTCTCTGTAGCAGGGATAAGACCGACTACATGTACCGGAATATCCAGTTTTGAACATGCCTGCATAACCGCTATTGCTGCTGCACCGCCTGACATATCCGTCTTCATCTCCTGCATATTTCCAGGAGGTTTAAGTGATATGCCACCGCTGTCAAAAGTGATGGCTTTACCTACAATTACAACTGTTTTAGGTGCTTTAATCCTTCTCGGTTTATGTTCAAGAATAATGAAACGGGCTGGCTGATCACTTCCCTGTGCAACTGACAGAAAAGCCCCCATCTTAAGTTTCTTTGCACCTTTTTCATCAATTATCCGGCATAAAAGTCTGCTTTTCTTTGAAATAGCTTTTGCCCTGTTTGCAAGGTAAGTTGGCGTTGCGGCATTCCCCGGGCTTGAAACAAGATCTCGGGCCAGACATACTGCCTCACATACTGTTTCTGCCTTATTGACATCTTGCTTTGCTTCTTTGAGTTCTTTTTCAGTATCTGCAATCAGAGTAATCTGTTTAATTTCATTATTATTGTTAGCTTTATTCTTTGATTTATACTGATCAAATTTATAAAGTCCAAGTACTGCGCCTTCAACAACCGCGCACACCCTGTCTTTAGTATCTTTTTTCATCATTCCCGCAAAAGAAACAGGCACTGCAAAGCTTTTTATCCCTGTACTGCGAATACTCTGCGCACACCCTGCGATAACGCCTCTTAACTTGTCAATGGTAAACTCTTTTTCCTTACCGAGACCTGCCAGAAGAATACGTTTTGAATTTATACCCTTCACCGTATATAAAAGCTTCTTTTGATTATATTTACCTTTAAAATCTCCGCTTGAAATAACCTTTTTTATCAGACCGCCCATGCTGGAATCAATTTCAAGAACTTGTTTGCTCAAGCTTTTTTTCCCCTCAAAAATACCAAGCACGATTACTTCATCTTTAATTTCACAGAGGTTTCCCTTAACAGCCCTTATCTTCATTTTATCTCCTGTATAATAATAAAATTATAATTATCTGAAATAACAAATAGAGTTAATATTTAAAACATAAAACAGTCATTAAATCAATATCTTCACAACTTCTTTTTAAAAAAAAACAGCTGAGAAACCTTTCTCAGCTGTTTTTGAAGTTACAATATTAAATCTTATTTTCAACTTTTTAAACGGGTAATAAACTTTGGTTTAAAAAGAGCAATCATACTTGGGATAATAAGAAGAGCACCAAGCATGTTCAAGAGTAATATAATTGCAAGTAGAAGCCCCATTAACGCCTGAAACATAAGCTTTGAAATAAACCAGAAAACAATTCCAGCTACAAGTGTGGTTGCAATATAAACAATGGCTTTACCTGTTGTGCCAAGTGCAATAGTTATAGCCGATTCCAGTGATCCACTTAACCTGTATTCCTCAACAATTCGACTGACAAGATAAATGCCGTAATCAACACCCAAACCTATACCAACAGATGCGACCGGAAGTGTAGCCGTTGTAAGAGGAAGAGGCGGGTTGTTAAGAACCATAAAAGAAAATGCAAGTACATTTGAAACTACAAGAGGGACAGTAATAATAATACCGGCAAAAAATGATTTGAAAATTATTGAACAAAGTATAAAAACAATTGAAATCGCAATAATGAATGTCCATATCTGATAAAGTGTCAGAGCCTCATTAATGGCTGCCTGAATTCCCACAGCACCGCCGGCCAGCCGGTAATAAACTCTGTTAGCCCCTTCGGGCAAAGGTTTTTCAGGAATCGGCGCTTCCTGTGCCCTGAAAAAGCCATCTACCCAGTAAATAAACTTGTCAAAACCTTTTCGTTCCACATCACGGGTCAGCTTACCGTATGCCGAATGATTTCTGATATAATCATTGATCCTGTCAATAACGATTTTGATCGTTTCTGCTGTTTTATCCCTGCAATATATCACCACATTGGTTGAACGGTCGTCATTATCAATATACCTATCCCACGAACCCGGACCCGCAGAATCAATAATATTTCTAAAAATCAGCAACAGTTGCCGTTCATAATTCGGCACAAACTTCCAGTTAAGGTCATTTTGACGCATTTTCATGTTACGTCCGGGTATCGAGCCCAGAACCGACATTGGAAAAATAACCCGCATATCAGGAGTCTTAGACATGTACCTTGAAAAATCCAGGATATCATTTATAACATCAGCATTTGCTATTGCCTGATTCTGATCCCCTTCAATCACCACGTACAAAGGATTCAACATGGGAATCGCAAAAGTAATCCTGAAAGAATCCACATTATACCTGTGCCAGGGCCAGAACACTTCAGAGCCGGGCACTGCATTTCCAATTGTAAGATCATTCAGATTGAAACTTCCCCATATCAGTAAGATAAAGGATATGATTAACACCGGATACTTTCCCCAGCTTACTACCCAGCTGCCGGTGCCTCTTAGTGTTCGATCAAGTAAACTTTCCCCCTCTTCGGATGTCCTGATGGGCATGTAAGACAACAGGATAGGTATCATAATCATTGCAATTATAACTGTTGCAAATGCCCAGAAAGCGCATGACAAACATATTTTTTGAAGGATAGGTATCGGACAAAGAGCAATGACAATAATCCCTGATGCATCAGTAATTATACCTGCAAAACCAGGTGCAAAAAGTTTTTCAATTACGCTTTTACATGCTGTTTTTACATCTCCTATTTTGTGTGCTTCCTCAGTGTATCGCTTTATTACCTGGACAGCATGAGAGGCTGCCATGGAAGCAATTAAAAAAGGAAAGACCAGTACCAGAGGGTCTAGGTTAAAGCCTAAAAGACTTAAGAATCCAAGGCCCCAGATGGCGCTTACTATTGCAGCTATAATCGGTAGAATCATTCCACGTTTTGACCTGAAATAAATAAAAAACATGATCATCATTGCAATGATTGTATAGACAAGCACTTTTAATACATCTTTTATGTAACTGTCAATATAGCCCAGATGCATGGGTTCACCAGAAATAGCAATGATGTGATTTTCATCCTCGTACTTTTTACGCAATGCCCTCAGCTCATTAAAACAGATTTTGTAATCAATATCCTCTTCAAAGAAATCAACGGTGATCAGAGTCTTCTTGCTGTCAAGAGAAACAATGGCGGGATATGCCATAGCGCTGCCGTAAACATTGCGACGAAGCTCATCAATCCCCTCTTGTGTTTTTGGAACTTCCGGATACATAATACTCTGGATCGCCATTCCGGCAGCGCTCATATTCACGTTCTTCAGCTTATTACTGGCCAAAGACATAATTTTAAATCGGTCAACCGCGTTAAAACGCAGCAGGTCAAGACTGATGTCCCTGACCTTCTCTAGTGTTTCCGTATTAAAAATATCCTTATACTGACCGCCGTCTTTTTTATCGCGGACCTGAACCATGATATAAGCCTGATTCGCCCCGCCGAAAACATCCCGAATCTCATTGTGGACATTTATATATGCATGATTTTTCGGAAGAAGATCAGTAAATGATGTTTTCACCGTTAGTTTGGTAAGGGCATGATAAAGGAAAAAAGAAGTGATCAGCAAAATAACGATAAGGAATATCAGCCTTTTTTCTATTACCAGATCTGCGAAACGTTTCATAAAAAATCCCTGTCTAACCTATGTTTATATTATTCAGTTACCATACCTTTAAACTCCAGCGCTTCCGGCATCTGGAAAAACTCCATGGCATATGAGAGCCCTGAAAGAAATTCCCATGTTTTACCACCGTCTATCGTTTTAACGACCGTTCCAGCAGCTCCAACGACCCAGCCAATTTCAGGACTGCTGAAATAGACATCTCTGAACGGCTGCTTGGATTTAATAACTTCATCCTGAACCTCCCAGGTCATGCCGCTATCAACGGATGTAAGATACGCGCCCCTGTCTCCCACTGCCCATCCTTTATTGCCTTTCAGGAAAACAGTATAAAGCGTAAGATCAGTACCCGTAGGAACTAAATCCCATAATTTACCGCCATCACCGGTATATAACATTATTCCATCTATACCACAGGCCCAGCCCTGATTTTTATTTTTAAAAACAACTCCAAACAGCGACGGAGGCGGATTCTCCAGCTCTTCTTCAAAGGATTCTCTTTCAAAGACTTTAGGCAACTGCTTTACCCAGTTTTTACCGCCATCGGTCGTGTGCAGAATCACCCCTATCTCACCGACAATCCATCCTGTTTGATTGTCAGCAAAGGTAATATTGTTAAATGTCCTGTCAATTTCTTCCCGCTGTTTTTTCCAGGTAACACCACCATCATCAGTGTTGATAACTGTTCCCCATTCACCAACTGCCCACCCATGTTTTTCATCAGTAAAATAAATACCAAAAAGGTGTCTACTGGTATGGGTTTCCTGTTTCGTCCAGGTCTCCCCTCCGTTATTTGTATAAAGAATGGTTCCAAATAGTCCGACAACCCAACCCACATGTTTGTCCAGAAAAATACCATCAACAAGAATCCCTTTTTCAACACCGGTCTCCTGTTTTGTCCAGGTAACCCCGCCATCATATGAATGGTAAATGGTGCCATAATTACCGGTTATCCAGACATTCTCATCGTCCACAGCTATTACCCCATGAACGTTTTCCCGTGTTATTGATTTAATACTAAATTTTTTCATTCTGGAACTTGATCTTTTACATCCGGAAAAACAAAGCAATAGCAATCCCAGCATTACAAAGATCAATACCGTAGAAAAGGTCTTACGCATAAAAGTACTCCTGATCAATTAGAAATAATGACCGCATAGAGCGGTTACAAAGAAGGCCTTAATTAAAAATTAGAGGACATCAACAAAAGTGCTCGAGATCCTAGCCCCCGGCACCTTATAAATATCTAAATGGACAAAATACTTATTTCCATAACCTGCAGTGAAAGTTCATATTTTATAAACATTAAAAAAAATGGCTGGCAAATTATTTTTTATGGTTTATTTAATATTTAAACTAATAAGTTTTTTGCAAATTACTCAACAAAAACAGTTTTCTTTTAACATTATGACTTACTTTCTGAACATCATTCCTGGTAAACCCTGAATGCGTTCTCTGCATATCATGCATCTGAAAACCCACTGAAAAACTTTTCATTTCATCATTTGCTGTTTTAACATCTCCTGTTGGCTGCTGCATAAATTTCCAGTATTGTCCGAGCTGATCATACATTTCCTGATACTGGATCATATATGTCTCCGCATCAATATACCAGACTCTCTTTCCGTAAAGATAATTAGGATCCTTATGTTTAACCTCCACAACATACATATTACATCGTTCCATATCCCATCCGTCAGCCTGTGCCTGCCCGGCCACGCGAGTAACATTTTTCATGTCCTGATTCCTCGCTACCAGCAACTCTTTTTTACCTTTTAAATCAAAAGATTCATTATGTGACAAATAACCATCCCACATGTTTCCGTCATCATATATCATGTCTGTTCCATCAATAGCATTTGTCCTCTCTGCCTGTGACAGTCTCTTTATTCGCCTAAACTCTGAATAATAAAGATAAGATGAATAGTCTTTACTTTCATCAATAAATTTCATAACGATCATACGGCTGTTATACATTTCAGGAGGAAGAACGAAATGAAGGAACTGCCCCTTATGATAACCTTTAGGATTCTTTAAAATTGCAGGTTTTGGATCTACATCAACCCTGTGAATAAAGTACATTTCTTCAAATATTTGATCTGCAGGCCTGTCAGTTCTGTGCCTTGGATCAATACTTGGAGCCCACCACCTTATTTTGTAGGTATCACCACGAGTATTACACTCCATGTTATATGCTAACTCAAGGCCAGTTTTCGGTTCTGGAAACGGTATCCCCGCAATTTCAGCATAGTTTAAAATCTTTCCATTTGGATCAGTCTTAACCAGAGGCGCATATTTTTTGGTAGCCGCTATCATTCCTTTTGTCTCAATAATCTGTTTATAAGGAACAATATTAAAATAACTGCCTTCAGGAGGAGAACCCCATTTTCCGGGGTCTTTATATATCCCGACAAGAGTTGGGATCATAAACTCTGCAACCTGATCAATGTTTGTCTTATCAATTTTTTTACCGGCCCATGTCTTTTCCCACTCTCGAACCTTTGCAAGCTCTTCAGCACTGTATGAAGCAACCGGGTAATTAATTTCCGCTGCTCCTAAAAAGAATGGCGTAACAAACAAACCTGCCGTCAATATTACAGTCAATATCAAATTTTTAAATTTCACAAATATCATGCTATGGCCTCCTATATTATTAATTCTATATTTAAAATTCATACCGTATCCTCATAAAAGCAGCGTCATTGTGCGAAGAATAATTTATGTATTCATCATGTTTGCCGCCATACATGGCATAACCTCCTTCAATACGCCAGTGCCTGCCGGGAAGAGAATACCCAATAGATGGTATTGCCTGCCATCTTCCAATCTGGAAATAATAGTTCCCTATAAAAACCAGTACAATCTTGTTATAGAACATATCCTGCTTAAAGTATAAGGTGATATTGTCGGCAACAGAATCAGTGTTCTGATGCCATCTTGAACCAACAGCATCTGATCTACCCTCATGGCTAAGCACTTTGTCCCACTGATAAGTGATCGCAAAGTCAAGCATCCTGCCACAGGCAATATTTGACTGGGTAAACCAGGGGATATTTAAGGCTTTCTGCATCTTTATCCCGATATCAAATATATTACGCTCTGTCACACCTGTCGGCGCCTGATCATTACCATTTGTGCCCTTATTAATAGGGTGACCAAAATCCAGTGCCCATTCGATAATCCATACCGTATCCCAGATCTCAGGGCAGTAACGCTCGAAAGTTCCGCCGATCATGTCATAGCGTTTCGCATCATAGATCCTACCATAGTCGCTCCAGTCTGCGCCTTCGGGATCCGGGAAGAAACCCCAAAAAGCAAACTGACTTAATTCGCTTGGGGATGCTACCGCTATCCAGTCATCCTGAATGGAGTTCCAATAAATAAATGTCCAGTCCACCCCATAGGTAAACCCCCTGATCCTGAAGCCGGCTTCCCAGTTGCTGGTATTCCAACCCGGTGAATCACGGGTCCATTTCTCCCTGTTCCATTCATAAATTCCAATGTTTGCATCATGGTCTGCAAACCTCGGGCCCCAGGGCGCTGTCCCAGGCCAGGTACCTTCATGGGCAAGCTTTATCTGTTTATAATCGCCGGGATTAAAAATCACTTCAAATAGGAGATTTCCGGGAAGCTCTGACTGATAAAATGCTCTGATCATCCAGGAACCCTGTTTAATCTCCTCCCAGGTGTTTATCCCTGGATAACCGCGCCGAAAATCAGGGGGGTTAACCACATCCGTAACCTGAGCGAGATCAAGAGAACCCCAGACAACGATCTGTTTACCTAACCTTACTTCGAACGGACCCTTCTCAATGCTGGCGTATGCTTCGGTCAGAATATCATCATCAAAACTTTCAGGATAAGACCAGCTCTTCTTGGCACGTTGAGTCAAGCTTCTATCATATTTTTCATCAAAATAAGTAGCTTTCTGCCAGTAGCCCTTGAGCCCGGCAAACAGCCTGATAGTCATATCATCATCATCTCTCACCGTATAAAGCGCTTCAAGAAGCGCTGAGGTCTGAAGATGTGCAAGATTATTGTCATGATAATACTTGTCTCTCGAGGTCATACTAGTCCGGTAATACGCAACTTCCTTAACAAAACCTTTCAGAATTAATTTACCGTCATAAAGCTCGATTTGAGCCTGTGCTGGTTGCTGAGTAAATAAAATTGCGGAAAAACAGAGAATAAATAGATAGGTTGAATATAGAATAATCTTTTTCATACCGTGCCCCCTCCATATGATTTAAACTTATTTATTTTTGAATTATATATGATTTATAACTTTCAAAATCAAAAGTCACGAAAAAAATAATAAATAAATTATCAATATATTATATATTTTCAAGTGTCTATAATTATATATTTAATAATACATGTAAATAGGGGAAAACATGCATAGGATGTTAGGGAATTCATGCACCTACAAAGGCCAGGGGGATATTCCCGGCATATCCCGGCCTCGACTTAAACCTTCAAGACTTTGTAATAACATCATTTTTAATTTAAGAACCTTATCCACACATCACATACCCAGCTCTTTTCTGAACGCATCAAAAACTGCAACTGTTACCTTTTCATTTGAATGTTCTTTTGCATAATTTTCCGTATTTTCAACAGCGACCTTTCTAAAAGGGGACGGCACCTGTTCAAGCATATCCTTCGCTTCATCATCCCATTCCATATTAAAAGTCAGACTCTTGATGGGCACTTCCTCATCTTCATCAACAGGCGCTTGAGGTTCTACTTCATCAAAAACTTCGGAGAATTTAGCCTTAAACTTTGTCGGCGTAAATTTATCAGCTACTTTCTGAACAATTTCAATGGTAACATCCGTACCATTATCAACCGCCATCTGTTCCGCAACCTGGTGCAGTTTCTTAACCGCGGTTGCCCGTATAAAGTGCGGCATCATCTCTGAAATTTTCATCAGCGCCTGTTCAGCCTTTATCTCCCAGGGCACAACCCCCCCTGATATTTTACCTTCCATCTCCCCCTTGGTCTCAAGAAAAATACCCATATACACTTCATTCACAAGACACTGAACCAGATATTTTGCCCCGCGATACCCCATAAAAGGACAGTTCTCCGTACCCATGTATCCTATTGTCGGTATATCTGCAAAAATAAAATTCTGAAAACCCTCATCCATACTGATCTTCTTGTCATAAAAATTACCGAAAACAGCCATAGGCGCAGTTGAAATCAATTTGTCACGTTTTTGTTCGATGGTCCCGTTTAAAAGCACTTCATCACATACCACACCAATCCTTTTCGCAGCATCCGGATTACTAACAGAGCAGGCCACCACCTTGGTTCCGGCTTCACTGGTGTAAAATTCACTAATTCCCACCGCATAGGTATTATTATTGTCAAAAGAAAGAGACGCTGTCATTTCAAAAGTAACCGTAAAAAACATATTTGAATTTGCAAACTCAATAGCACTTTGCATCTCTTTTTTAACAAAAGAAGTATCACTGCTCTTAAAGAAACCAGCTATCTTTTCAAGCCACAAAGATGAGTTTTCAAATCCAATAGGAATAATGTCATCAAAATACGGGATTCCGAATCGTTTTTCCATCTCCTTTGCCGTCTTTATCCCGCAGTCGTACGGATACATACACAGATTAAGCGCCGCTTTAGGAGCCCGCTTTATCTCCGCAACAGTTGCACCTGCTGTCATTACTGTATTTACCGTAACACCAATTCCTTCAAGCATTCTCTTAAGCTCACATACATCTGCCATCCAGTTAAAGGTCGAAAAGGTAGGGCCGATAATATTTACACTGTTTGGCAATTTCTCTTCTGACGGGTCCATAATATCAAGAAGTTTTATAAAGGCTTCGTCCCTGCCGTCACTGGCAATACCGCCGATAGGCGGCCGGATAATAACGGTATCCTTAAACCCGACCTTGTTCGCAACCCCTTCAACATCATCCTGTGTCACCTCAACACTGGGTGCGGTAACAACAATAATTGCAGCAGGATCTTTTGCAATGAACTTTCTCATGACCTCTTCAAGCTTTTCTTCAGCACCCTGCATCACATTGGCGTAGGATAGGTTTGTTGAATAAAGATCGACCTTCCAGTCATTAACAAGCATATTGACATGCTGATTGATATAACAGCCCGGAGGCGAATGAAAAATAGTGATAGCATCTTTTATCCCGCATGCGGTCCAAAGCGCGCCCTCAAAAGCTGATGGTGTATGAATCTCCTGCATCCTGAATTCTTTTGTGTCTTGAGTCATGATTAACCTCCATATTTAGATACAAAGCCCTGCCATTTTTCATACACAGGCTGTTTGATTGTCGTTAAAAAATTCGTACCCAAATCAATTGCATAATCATATCCATAATCGCATAAATACATCATGTTAATAATTGTCGGCACAAACTTTCTCACGGTTTCAACCTGCGCCTGAAACTCACAGGAAACAAAAGTTGGCTTAATCTCCTCTATAAGATCCTCTAACAAGTCAAAATCTTTTTCAATAAAGGTCACCCCGTAACGGTCTTCCATAATCGTTTTTTCCTGTTTGTAAAGCTGGTTTTTCATGCACGGGACAACAAAGACCTCCATACCCAGCTCTGCCATTATCTTACCGATCGAAACTTCATTCCCGGGACCGGTTACCAGAAGCATTCGATATCCTTTTCCTGCAAAAGATGCTTTGATTCTATCAAATTCAGGACGTACGCGTTTTTCCTCTTCATCAACAATATCATGCAACTTTTGGCTATTCTCACGATCAGCCACTCCCCGCAGAAAATTCGAAGTGCCTTCCAACCCCACAGGAATCTCAATAAAATGAGTTTCGGTCCCGAACTTCTCCTTGATCTTTTTGCTGGTCAGATGGTTGGTAATATGAATAGAGTAGAGACTGTCAGCACATACTATCTTTTCCATCTCGTCAATATGCGGCGCAGGAAAAAGAAAGGTTTTAATTCCGGCTTTCTTTATGGGGATGTCTATGGGAGCCATATTCCCTGCATCCTGTCCGGTGCGCCCGATAATACCCACTGAGCCCGGAACCTTTTCTTTTTCTTTAAATCCGCCCACAAGTGCTGCCCACGCAGCATCGGAACCAAGAGGCATTGACCTGGGATAATTAAACCCGCTTTTACAGGTAACAACCTTAAGGTCCGGTATTTCATCTTCAAGCTCAATAATCACACCTTCAATATCCTCAGCGATCAGCTGGGGGACACAGGTATTAATAATAGCAATCATTTTAGGCTTATATTTTTTATAGATATTCTTTACCTGCTGTTTAAGACTCTCTTCTCCGCCAAATACAACATCACTTTTATTAATAAGTGTGCCGGCAGTTAGAAGCTGTGCTGGCCTGCATGACATTGATCCTACCTGGTTCTGATACAGGCATGGCTGGGGCCCGTGTAAAAGCGGTATCACACCTTCAATCTTACCCAGGCTCGCAAGCGCCTGTATAGTTGAACAGCAGTGTTCATATGATTTTAACGGCATTATCCTGCACCTCCCTAAAAAATTTAATTATCTTTCATTGCGTTTGACCACCAGGAGTGAAGATCCTCAAAGGTCATTGAAGTCGGTACTGAAAAATTCTTATTATCCCACATACTGTCTGCAAGCTTTTTAAACGCAGCACATTCAAGAGTATCCGGTGCATGCTGAAAAAGAGTAACGCCTTTACCTGAACATTCCTTTATCTTCTCACTGTACGGAATAAACCCTGAAACCTGGGTTCCGCATTTTTCTGCAAACTCTGTGAGGATCTTTTTCTCATTTTTAAGCTCTCGCAGATTTCCAATAATCCCACCCAGCCTGGCACCTGAACGTGGATTAAACCTGGCAACTGCCTTAAAAATATTTGATGCAGCAAACAGAACCTCTATCTCACCGCTTGACACAATATATATTTCATCCGCATATCCTTCACGGATTGGCATCGAGAACCCTCCGCATACCACATCACCCAGCACATCATACAAAACCACATCAAGATCAAGTTTATTAAAAACATCTAAATGCTTCAGGGTCTCAATAGCCTCAACTACACCTTTGCCACCGCATCCGACTCCCGGATCCGGGCCACCGCTTTCCGCGCAGTATATTTCGCCTTCACATTCACTGTTAAAAGTACTTTCAAAAACGATCTCATCCATCTTTATTGAATCTACCTTAAAGTCCCTCTCTCTCAGTGTCTCAAGCACCGTATTCGGCATGGCCCCATTTAAAAGAAGACGGGTACTGTCATGTTTTGGATCACAGCCCACATGCAGAACTTTCAAACCCTTTTTAGCAAACGCATAGGATATGTGAGACGAAACCATTGACTTACCGATTCCTCCTTTGCCGTATATTGCAAGCTGTCGCATTGTTTCCTCCGTTATATATCGTTAAATGGTTATATTATTTATCACCCTTCACTCTTCACTTCTCAGTTAATATAGGGCAGCCACCAATCATAAAGTTCCTTAAAACTAATGGTATTAGGAATAACAAGGTTTTTGTTGTTTAAAATATCTTCAGCGATCTTTCTGTAAATACCTGCCTCTTCACAGTCCGGCGCACCTTCAAAAACAGATTGCCCTTCTCCGCCGCACTCCTTTACTGTCTGGCTGTAGGGAACGATTCCTATAATATTTGTACCCACAAGATCTGCAAAATTATTTACAATATCAAGTTCATTTTTCATCCGTCTCAAATTCACAATAAGCCCACCCAGCTTTGAACCAGACCGCTTATCAAACCGTCGTATGGCTTTTGAAACATTTGTCACCTGGTATAAAGATTCAAGTTCCCCGCTGGTGACCACATAGGTCTCCTTGGCATACCCTTTTCTAATGGGAAGGGAAAAACCGCCGCAGACCACATCACCAAGGATATCGTAGATAACAACATCTACTTTGAGCTCATCAAAAACGTTCAAATAGCTTAAGGTCTCTATTGCTTCAACAACACCCTTACCCCCGCAGCCGATACCCGGCTCAGGCCCGCCACTTTCAGCACAGAAGATCTTTCCGCCGCTTCCAAATGTCATCGGGGATTCTGTGATAATCTCATCCATTTCCACTTCATCATAATCATACTCTTTGCTTCTTAGCACATCCAGAATCGTAGAAGGGAAATTAGTAAGAAGCTGATTTGTGCTGTCATTTTTCGGACTGCATCCCACCTGAAGCACTCGCAATCCTTGTTCCGCAGCTGAAATCGAAAAATGAGAGGCAATTGTCGATTTCCCGATACCGCCTTTGCCGTAAAAAGCTATCTGACGCATGATATTCTCCTTATGCTTCTTTATTTTCTTTTACCTTGGTTAGTATAGCTGAAACATCTTTTAAAGAATCCACCAATTTCATCCTGTCCTTTAAAGTAAGACAACCAAACATCTTCGTAAGTTCATCCGCTCTTTTTTTAAGCACCTCTTTATGCATTTTTTTACCCTTGGCCGTCATCTTCACCTTAACCACACGCCGATCGCCATCATCCCGGACCCTTTCGAGAAACCCCTCCTTTACAAACCGATTCACAGCCTCTGTCATACTCGGCATTTTTACCTGGGCCATCTTACAAAGCTCTCCCATACTCAATAAACTATCTTCACTAAAAGCAGTCATCGCTTTAAGCTGTGACATATTCACCGCAAAACCCAGAATGCCCAGACTGCTTCTGACCATTTCGCTGGATATGCCGGCAAAAAGGTTTTTCACTTCAAGCATTCTCATTTCTATTTCTATAAGATCTTTTACAGCTTCTTTTTCTTTCAAAACAGCCTCCTGCATATTCAATTAAGTGCTGACCGTACTAGAATAAAATAGTTCATTAATTAATATTTCATTACTGAAGTATTTAGCACCAGAATAATATTTGTCAAGTATTTTTATATCTATAAGAGGGATGAAATCACAGGACAGGGTACAAATTAAGCTTTGGAACGGATTTAAAAGAACAGAGAATATGGAGAAAAACTCTTATTTATTGTTTTTACTTATTACCCTGTTTTTCAAAAGATATTTAGCCAAATCTTTTCCCTCCTGATCCACTAATCTCCATAAAATTGAATTCTCCTTCATACAGGCGGTCAGCCTTTGTCTCGATTCTGATATCTGGAAAGGCAATTCTATAGAAAGGGCCTTACTGGGACATTCTTTTACACAGGCAAAACAGTCCCAGCAGTCTGAGGGTTCACGAAGAAATACTTTTCCATCTTTTCTATACAGCAAATCACCGGGACATATCTCCTCGCAAATACTTTCCAACCGGTCGGTACATCCATTGCAAAGGGTCAAATCGATACGAACTGTCATAGATTTTCCTGTTAGATTAATTCATAGGGATCATTTAGCCTGCGTTTAAAAACACTGATCTTATTATCGATGATCCGGGAATTTATAAATACCCGGAAAGAACCATCATCTCTTTCCGGATAATCAAGTCTTGTATGATAACAGGGCCAGCGGGTTTCCTTACGCATGTCCATATGCTCAAGCAATGTCCTAGCCAGCAATATTCTGTCAATGGTATCCTGTACCCGCATTAATTCGTGGCCATCACCTGCTTTCATATGATTGGTCTTTTCCGAAAGAACATTAAGATATTTTTTTGCAAGAATAAGTTTATCATGATCCGTCTCATAATTCTGGGTACATCCACCAGCATATTCTTCCATGATTTTATGCAGACGCTCCTCAACTTCACTAAAAGAATTGGCTTTTTCAGGACAAATTGGAGTAAAAAGAGTTTCAATCTCACTACTGTGCTCTATTTCTAACCCGGCCGGCAAAAAAAGGTCATTCCACCTGCCAAGGATATCATCAATGGCAATTTCCGCCTCAGCAAAACAGCCGCTGAGATATTTTTTTGGCGCACCTCCGGCAACATCACCCGCAGCATACAGGCCTTTAAGCGTTGTTCTTCTTTTCGTATCTATCCAAAAACCAGCCATTCCATGTCCGCCATTAATATAGGGTTCTGAACCGCAGATCTCAATACTTGTTCTTTTATTATTATGTTCTCCAAGTAATTCAAGAATAATTGACGGAGACATGTTCAAATAAGACTTAATTAAAGATGTATATTCTTCCGAACCAAGCCTGCTGATATCAATATAGCATGGCCCCTTTCCGTTTTTCTGCTCTTTAACCGTATAAAACAACCTTTCACTTGTGTTTAGATTTCTTCCCATTTCCTTTTTTGCTTTTTCAAGAAACACCTCTCCCTTTGAGTTGCACTGCCTCACGTTACGGCCCAGAACAAGCGTGCCTGTGGGCGCAACAACATCTTTAGTCCTTAAAGCAACAAAACGCATTTCAAAAGAAGTCATCTCTGCACCCGCACGAAGCCCCATTGCAAGCCCGGCTCCTGCATTATAAGGGCAGTACCATGTTTTGGTCCTTTCAAGACCGGCGTTTGAAGGATGATAAATCCCGCTTGCCCCGCCGGTACAAATAAGAACAGCCCTTGCTTCAGCTAAGACAGGCTCAAGCGTCCGCACATTAAATCCTGCCGCACCGGTTACAGCTTCCCCCCCCCTGCTTTTCAAAAGACGATATACAGGGGTCCGGTTGTAAACCTTAACACCGCATGACATCACAGCTTCGAAAAGCAGCGGTTTAAGATATTCACCATCCATCAGGATTGACCGGGGAGATCTATTCTCATAACCTCCGCAATCATTTTTATGCATAGGAACACCCAGATCCTCAATCAATTTTATCATACGGTTAAGTCTCTCTCCAATTGAAAGGATAAGGTCTGAGCGGACAATGTCAAAATTATCATTTTTAACATATTTAAGATATTCATCCGGAGTTGAATCAACAAGACACGCATTCACCGCGTTCAGCCCCTTAGCGAGACATCCAGACCGCCTGACATGAGCTTTTTCCAGAATCATCACATCAAGATGAGGCGCCTTCTTTTTTGCAAAAATAGCTGCCATGCACCCGGCCGCACCACCGCCTATAATTAAAATATCGGTTTTAATGTACCTTGTTTTTTTCAATAAAATCTCCGTAAAAATGACATGACGCAGAAAAGTCATGAATCAAGTAATGATCATCAATAAAAAAGAGTAATAAAGAATCAAACGCCCCTGTCTTTATCCGGCCAAATAAACTTATGCAGCTGCGGCGTCATCCTGACATTAAGATTATCTTCAAGAATCCATGCCGAAAGAGTCTGTGGAGAGAGTTTTTGAAAAACCGGGGAAAAATGAATATTTCCAGGTGGAATAATAATATCATAAATTAAGAACTGATCTTTTGCGTAGTTGTAGTCTTCTTTTGTTTCAATAACAAATTTCAATTCATCGTTTTTATTCATTTTCTCAAAATTACTGAAAAGATTTTTTTCGTGCTCCCCGCTTGAAGGACATTTGACATCAATTATTTTTATACACCGTCCATCAATTTCCCCAACATCAAAACTTCCGTTTGTCTCGAGCATAACCGTATATCCATCGTCAAGAATCTTTGAAATTAAAGTTGGAGTCTCTTCCTGCAATAGAGGCTCACCTCCGGTTATTTCAACGAGATGACAGTCAAATTCCTTTATGGCTTCCAAAATCTGCTTCACTTCCATTTCTTTGCCATCTTCATAAGCATATTTGGTATCACAGTATGAACACCTTAAGTTACAACCTGAAAGTCTAATAAACACAGTGGGACATCCGGCACGTGATGACTCGCCCTGAATACTATAAAAAATCTCATTTACTTTTAAAGTCATTTTAATATCTCTCTATAATAGCCCGCATATTATACCCGAATCATTGTCCCCTTTAAAAGGAAGACGTTCCATGTCTTTAAGCCCTGCCTGCTGAAGCATACTAAATATTTCTTTCTCCGAATATGACTGACCCTCTTGTGTGTTAACCAGCATATTAAGAGAAAACATAGAGGCAAATAACGGTCCATCACATTCATCATCAAGAATGAAATCATGAACATATATTTTACTGCCAGGCTTCGCTACATGAACAGCTTTTTCCACCAACCTGACACAGTTAACAAAATTCTCTCCATGCAGAATATGAGATATCCAGACCGCATCATAATCGCCATTGAGCTCATCCGTAATAAAATTTCCAGCTTTAAAATCTATCCTGTGCTCAAGCCCTGCTTTCATGATCATTTTATCTGCGAAAGGTTTTGAATCGATCAGGTCATAAATAGTTGCCTTTAGCTCTGGATTTTCTTTACAGAAATTAATTGAGAAAGTGCCCGAACCACCGCCCAGATCAAGCAGATGATTGCATCCGCTCAAGTCTACAGCAGCTGCCGCCTTTTTTGAATTTATAGAAGCCAGAACATTCATGCCTAATAAAAATTCCCTGCGTTCTTCTTCCGGCATTTCAAGTATATTCTTATTTGATTTTCCGGCCTTAACTGTTTCAACCAGTGCTGACCAGCAGTTAACACAATGATAAGAATGAAGGATTATAGAACCAATATATTCAGGAGAGTCTTTTACCAGAAAAACCTTACTTTGCTCTGTATTTTTAAAACAATCGTTTTCCTTGTTCAAAAGGCCCATTGCAGCAAGGGCATTAAGAAACATGGTTACAGCTCTTTTATCAGCGTTAAGCTTTTCAGATATTTTTGTAGGATCTTTAAAATTATTTTCTATTAAGGTAAAAACATCCAGTTTGACCGCTGCATGGAGAGTAAATGACTCCCAGTAAGAACCTGATGTCTTAAGGATTTTTTCTGATGTCCAGATATCTTGATTTTTCATAGTAATAACAATCCTGCAAATAGGGTGTGCTCTATGCTCTATTTCGGGCACTCATCAAACAATTTCCCCCAGGGTGATTCATTCTTCCATTTTTCCACAATCGGCATCCCGTTCTTTTTATACCAAAACTTATCATGATAACTTTCAGAAGCATATATAAATATATTTACCAGCGGCGTATGGAAAAAAAGATTTTGCAAAGCTTTCAGCGGTGAATCATGCCACAGCATTCTTCCCACACCTGTAGCAAGATTAACCCCCACATCAAAATTCCAGTTTTCTTCTGCAGCATCCACATCACCAACAATTTCAATTTCAGAAGGATCTCCAATCCCCAAACCATTTTCATGAGACAAAGCAATGCAAGGAAGTTTACGCCAGTCAAAACCCATCATTTTTGCTGCCACAGCATCAATTGCGACCTGGTCTGCAGAAGCAAGGATAATATTCTTGTCATGGGGAACCACTGTTCTCGGACCCGGCCCTGATCCGGCTGTTGTCCCGTCCATAGTTGCAAACATTCCTGTATGTATCTCCCTGCCTATAGCAAGCAAATCAACCAGAGTTTCATGTATCCAGGTATGAGTATAATGGCGGTGATAATTTAACAGCCCACCGAAAGCATTCTTTAAAGCACCTGTATAAGTAGTATAAGAATGCGTTTTTACAGTGGGCATTTGAACAATGTTTTTTCCCTGAAAATAATCAGGAATTCGGATACCATCAGGAAATATCTTATGGAGAGCAAGCGTCTTGAACTCGGGTTTATACTCTACCCATTTCATGTGATCATCATTAAAGTTAAAAAGAACAGGGATATCATATTTCTTATACACAGGTTTGAATTTCAAATCCTTTTCACCCTTTTCCGGGATTGTAACCACGGTATGGTTGTGTACAGCAACAAGATCATCACAACCTGAATCCTTGAGCCCGAGTATCGTACCCTCAAGCTGCCAGGGGGTTGTATTAACAGCAGGCATTACATTGTGCCAGGTAATATTATCCTTAAGGATCGTCTTTGCAGAAGGATCAAGCGCCTCCTTCATGCCGGCAAGATCACATAACTTACGATAATCATCAAGTACCGTTTCAGGCTTTGTCCGAAGTATTGCTACTTTTGCTTTTGACATTTTTCTTTCCCTTATAATTAACTGTTAATACTTTAAGTCACTTACTATACAATCTCTAACAAAATGCATTATAAATCAATAAAAAAAACCCGGCAGAAGTAAAATGCCGGGTTTTAAATTTACAGACTTAAACCTGAATTTATTTAGGAGGTATAATTGTATCTTTACAGGCCTTTGCAACTCTAAATTTAACCACGGTTTTTGCTTTGATCTTGATTGCTTCACCCGTCTGAGGGTTTCTACCCATACGTGCTTTACGTTTCTGCAAAACCAGTTTGCCTATTCCGGGAAGCGTAAAAGAACCCTTCTTCTTTGTCTCTTTACATGCAAGCTCTGTGAGTGTTTCGATAAAGCCGTTAACATCCTTTTTTGTCATTTCGAGTTTGTCAGCAAGCTCGCCTATGATTTGTGCCTTTGTCATCGGTTTTACGTCTTTTGCCATTGAAGATCTCCTCCCACAAAAAAGTTAAATTAATAAACAAGTTCATACTTCTGAAACAATATATAAAATGCATTTGCTTTAATCAAGCAAAAAAATCATTTTTATAAAAAAAAGACCCGCTCAGAAAGAACGGGTCTTTTAAGACAATCAAGTAAAGTATTAGTTAGAAATTATAGCATGTTGAGAAAGTATATCTCATACCATTGTCATTAGCATTAAAGCGCTCGGTCTCAAGATACATGACCTCTAAACCCATCTTCACTGCGCTTGTTACCTGATACCAGCCATTGACAAAGAAAGTCTCATTCTTGGTATATTGTTTATTCCCAAGAGTGTTACCCACACCGGCTTTCCCTTTCATATCACCATTTTCTGGATCATCGATACCATAACCTATAGCCAGGTTAACCTTCTGGCTAGCTTTATACTGCAGAGCAGCGAATCCGCCTTGAGCATCAATCGCGTTAGGACGTCCTTCGTTTCCATCTGCATTATTATCATTAATCGCCATACCATAGCGCAGGAAGTCTCTGCCCAGACCGGAACCAATCCATGGCTCAGCAAGGAAGGTAAAACGACCGCGTTTGATCTTGAATTCAAGAGCAATCAACCATGTGTCTATACTGGTGTCCTGTCCGCCTGACTTTGCCATACCTGTCTCATCAGCACCCTGAGCTTCACCATTTTTGTAACCACCGCCAATTGCAAGGAGTCCACCTTTACCCAGAATTCCGTCTTTATAGCTGATCTTTGCAACTGCCCATGGCATTCTATTTTCTTCTTCATAATCGATTCTTCTGTGCTTCATAGCACCCAGCAACAGCTCAATGTTGCAGATCTGTTTTCTAAGTGTTACCTGAGGAATTCTCCACCAGAGGTTTCCTGATTCTGTCAGAACACCAAATTCAATGGTTGGCGGGTTAAGAGATGCGATGGGAATCCAGTCCTGACCTACTGTCAGACTTGTTTTCCAGTCATCATTTGTAAGTTTAATATAACCGAGACGCATACGCGGGATCAGGTTATTAACATTATTATCACCATAAAAATCGATCTCAATACGTGCTTCGCTCAGCCAAACACCGTCTCTTCTTTTAACCTTTAAACCAATACGTGAGTCGCGGGGATTAAAGTTCGTTGAATCATTATTAGAATCCGGGTTCACTGAACCGATCAAGTCTCTGTCAAACTCAGCAGTATCATAGTTTAAATCAACTTTTACACGGCCATAAAGCTGCATGTCGTATTTTCCAAGAACTGCTCTCATACCGTTTGCATCGCCCTTGGCGGCTGATTTTTTAAGCTCTGTGATCGACTTCCTATCTGTGTCTACCTTGATCTGCTCTTCCTGTACTGTCTCACGAAGCTCTGAATTTTCAGCCTTTAGAGATTTGATCTCCTGTTCCATCTTCTCAAGACGGCGCAGGATGTCGTTTTCTGTCGCTGCAAATGAGCTTGAACAGAATGCGACTACTGCCAGTAAGGCAATACTCACCACAATTAATTTAGACTTCATTGTTCTTCTCCTCTGTTACGTTAATAAAATAAAAATTTGTTACTTCATTCTTAACCGTTTAACCTTATTATCTGCAGTTAATCCTGCAGCCGATTTATCACCTCCTTAATAATCTTTATAAATGTCTAATTTTTGTTTATAAAATATTTTCTATTATAAATTAAATTTACTAATATATGATGTTGTAAATCCAAAGTCAAGCCAATTTTGCTTTGTAAAACAGCAACTTACACCTGACAGCCAATATTTAAAAAAACTTCAAAAACGTATAAATCCAAAACCTTTTTTCGTTTATATACAATAAATACTGATATCAAATTATCACCTGATCTTCAGAGATAACCAGAATCGTGATTTTCTAAAACCTTTTATAATTTTCTACCTAATTATTTATCGGAATACAAATTAAAATATTTAATTATATCTTTTAGATAGATAAATAAAATATAAAATAAATAATGCCGTTACACTTATTATTTTTTTGTGTATCAAAAGTAATTTTACTGTATAATTCATAAGACAAATTAAATTCTTCACTAATCACTTCTCAAAAAAAGATTTTACTGGAGACAATAGACAATAAAAATCTACTGGAAAGCAAATACATGAAAATTAACAAGTTAATTCTTACAACCATTGTTTCAGCTCTAATAATCCTTGCCGGCTCAGCAGCCGCTGCAAAAGAAGCAAAAGTAGCCCTTTTTGAATTTGATGTTAATTCCAATGAAGAACTCGGCTACCTTAAATCCGGCATTTCAGCCCTTCTTCCCTCCAGGATATCTGTACCCGAAAAAATAAATATCATAGAAAACTACCTGCTAAAAAAAGAACTGACTAAAAACCCCGAAAAGACTCTGCCCAATTTAACTTCTATTGCAGAAAAACTGGGTGCGGATTTTATGGTTTTTGGAAATATTACCAAGCTAGGCGAAAACATCAGTATTGATGCCAGCCTTGTTGATATTCTTAACGACAGGAAGTCAACTCCTGTGTTTATACAGAGCATAGGCGTCGATAACATGATACCCGAGATCAATAACTTTGCAAAAAATATCAAAGGGCTCATCCGTGGAGAGAAGATTGTCTCCATTCCTGACGCATACGACACAGATGATGACCTATACTCAGAAATACAGAACGTCCCCACTATAACAGACGAGGAACCCAGATTAAATAAAGAGCCTGTTTATGAAGCCCCTGTTAGAAGAAAACCTCGCAAAAAAATTACTGCGGCGCCAAAACCTGTTTTTAAAAAAACGCTTCCCCTTTTTAAAGATATGCCAGCCTTATCCCATGTTATAAAACATACCCCCCTACATTATCTTGCGACTGGAGATATTAACGGTGACGGCAAGCTGGAACTGCTGGTGGCCGGGGAGGCAAACATTCTTATTTATCAGTTAAACGGCAATACCCTTATCCCTGCTGGAGAAATTAAAACAAAAGTAACCACAAGTATTATCCGTATTGACACCGCTGACTTAAACAACAATGAAACAGATGAAATATATATAAGCAGTTATGATGGCCGGGCTCCTAACTCACTGGTAATTGAGCACCGAAAGGGCAAGTATGAAACTCTTTTTGAATCAAAAGTATGGTTCTTCAGAGTGATGGATAACAATATTCTCATGGGGCAAAAAGCAGATACTTCCAGGATCTTTTCCGGTGCCATACATGTTATGGAATGGAAAGAAGATGAAATTATTTCAAGAGAACAAATAGTTCTGCCAAACGGTATTTCATTATATGGATACACTGAAAATGACATTGATGAAGACATCGATGATGAATATATCGCCTTCCAAAGAGGTCTGTTCAGCGCAAGATATCAACTGGTTATCCTGTCCTACACCGGAAGGATAGAATGGCAGGACACTGAAAAATTTGGCGGCACACCGAACACCCTTACAGAACTTCCCTTTGGCGATGATGATACAGAAAAACTCCTCCCTGTTCCTTTAAGGATTCTGTGTGAAGACTATAATAATGACGACAGGTTAGATTTAATAACTGCCAAAAATTCTAAAAACAAAAAAGGGTTCTTAGCTAAAATGGTACACTACAACCAGGGAGAGATCATGAGCCTTCAGTGGAATGGATCTGATCTGGAAACAAACTGGACAACGGGAATAATCAAGGGCTATGTAACAGATTACATCATGGCCGATTTTGACAATGATAACAAAAAAGAACTGATCATGCTGTCTGTTTCCGATGAGGGGTTCTGGGGCAAAGCAAAAAATACAATTAGAGTCTATAAACTTTCAGAATAATCTATGTTTGAAACAATCCTGCCTCTGGCAGACAACATGCATGTCTTTATACCTGGTATAGTTCTGCTTGGTATATTTGTAGGTTTCTTAACCGGCCTTTTCGGAGTAGGCGGCGGTTTCCTTTTAACACCCGCGCTAAATATTCTGTTTGGGATTCCCTATACAGTCGCTGTTGGCAGCGATCTGCTGCTGATATTCTGTACAGGCTCTGTATCTGCATTTAAACACTGGAAACTCAAAAATGTTGATATGAGGCTGGGCGCAATACTGGCCTGCTCAGCCGTTGTCGGTGCAGAAGCAGGTAAACGACTGATGAATCTCCTTGAAAAGGGAAACGGAGGTTCAGAACTTACCATAAACCTCTTTTCGCAGGAACATTTACTCTTAAACCTGACTCTGGATATTCTCTTTCTGATCCTGCTTGGTTCAGTCATGCTGACCATCCTCAATGAAAAACCGGACTCAGAAACAGGCGAAACAGACACCAGAATTTCAAAGTGGCTTCATGAACTGAAGCTTTCACCTTTAATTTCACTTCCTGCCAGCGGCCTTACAACGTTGACCTGCTGGGCACCTATTGCTATCGGATTCCTGGTGGGAATCGTCACCGGACTTATGGGAGTCGGCGGCGGATTTATCATGTTTCCTATTCTGGTATATGTGATCGGCGTCCCAACCTCAATCGCTGTGGGCACCAGCGCTTTCCAGATACTTTTTGCGTCCGGCTATGGCGCTTTCGCACATTTTTCTGCCGGTCATGTGGAATTAAAGCTTGTGGCAATGCTGCTTTGCGGATCAATGATAGGGGTTCAGATCGGAGTTTTTGCTTCAGGACGCATTGGGAACAAAAATATCCGAAAATATTTTTCATTTGTTATCGCACTGGCAATATGTATGATCCTCTACAGCCTCATAAAAAATCTCTTTTTCTAAAACACCGGATCAGCAGTTCAACATTTCTCATTTATCTGAATTTTTAATGCCAACTAAATTCAAAGATTTTCAAAATAAGATTGACTTATAATCATAACCATTACATAAACAATACATAAACAATACATATTAATTTTCGGGCAGTCTTAAAAACAAATAAAAGGAGATTAACCATGACCATGAAAACAAAAGCAGTTGTATTTATTTCAATGTTAGCCCTGGTATTTTCATTAGCAGCCTGCAATCAATCCGGAGAGGCTGAAAAACCGATTCAAAAAGCTGCTGAAACGCCAAAAGAATCAGTAATGGATACTGCAGACAAAGCCGTTGAAGAAGCAACAGAAGTGGTAAGTGAGGCAGTAGAAGAAGTCAGCAAAAAAGTGGAGGAAACAGTAAATAACACAGTAGAAGGCGTTAACGAAAAGGTGGAAGAAATTAAAAAAGAAGTTAATGAAGCCGCAAGTGATACAGAAGAAGCCGTTAATGAAAATATTGATGCGGCCGGCAAAAAATTAGATGATGCTTTAGGCTTTGGAACAAAAGAATAACCCGAATCAAGCATCAGGATAAATAATAAATTAAAAAAGGCGGAGACTTTAAGTCTCCGCTTTTTTTAATTTCTAATGAACAGTAATTATCCTCACACATAGGACGAAGCCTTACAAAGGTTCCCAAAGGGGGCCATAGAAAATCGGGGCCCCATCTTGTCCGTGCCGCAGTAATAGGTTTTTTAAGACTTAAGGCGACGGATGTTTAAGTCCCGAAAAATCGGGACAAGTTTGTGACACCGACCGCGAAAAAACCTATTACAAGAAAATCTCGTTTTACAGGACCAGACAAAGAATGCCTTTTCTTTGTTACTTTCTTTGGAACAAGCACGGAAAGTAAGGCAAGGGTTTTTACAATAATATAATTCCTCCCCAAATCGCTAAAAGCAATTCAGGTTACACCCTGAAAGCCATGTTTTGAGGGTGTAGGAAATTCTGTGTAAATGATTAATTGAGGTATAATAATTAATCATTACAAAGGAGGACTACACATGGCAATAAGAGATGAATTACTGGACGAACTTTTAAAGGAGTACAAAGATC
>Ga0307988_1000554_pt1 | contig 25497 bp, 18 predicted proteins | sample EllFjometagen183_FD_203166 | JGI IMG/M metagenome (GOLD analysis project Ga0307988, IMG submission 203166) | Marine microbial communities from Ellis Fjord, Antarctic Ocean - #183 | ecosystem: Environmental > Aquatic > Marine > Unclassified | place: Southern Ocean | collected 2014-10-08 | reverse complement strand
AATCATTTATAAATTACAAAAGGATTTTTTTTATTATGTCAATGACCAAACGCAATCTGGTAGTAAAAATAGCTAAAGAGTCAGGCATCATCCAGAAAGATGTCACAAAAATTGTTCAGATGACCTTTGATGGCATAGCGGATGAAATTACTGCCGGGAATACGGTAGAACTGCGTAATTTCGGAGTATTCAAAACGGTAATGTGTAAAGCCAGGATAGGCCGTAATCCAAGAAGCCCGAGAATAGACATTGTTATTCCGGCACATCAGGTCATAAAGTTCCGCGCAGGAAAAGAATTAAAAAAACGAATCGAGGAGTTAAATCCTGGAAGCCTTAAGGGTTAATGAATGACAGAATATAAAGAACAAGATTTTTTTGAAGGTTTTGATTTCCCAGAGGAGGAAGTAGAAAATACGCCGGACGACAATATCCCTGCAGTGGAGTTCCTTGACCAAATGTTGTTTCGAATTAGTATATATCGCTTGTCTCAGTTTAACACAGAAGAACAAAATGCAACAGCGGCAGAGCTTGCAGAACATCTGGAATACATAAAAGAGCAATTGCTGGACAGCATCACCTTGGATAAACGTGGAGATTACGAGAAAAGATATAGAGATATTCATAGACTGATTAATGATTACCGTTTTTATATTAATGCTTTCGCAAGTCCGATTCTAAAAGACAGAGATTTTGTGCAAAATCTTTTTCGACTATGCAAAAAGATGGAGATAAAACTAAGATATATGACTCCTCTATATGAGGGTGCACGGAAACGTCTTCCGAAAATTCATAGGGCTCACTTTGCCAAAATGCCGGAATGTGCGAAAAAATACTATACTGCGAAAATCAAAGCATTGGAAGTTAAATAATCAATACAGAAAATAAAAAAACAAAAGATGAAATAGAACCATAACTTGTTTAGATATAAAAAAAGTATTTTCTCAAGAAAAATTATAAATAATCGCACCTCAAGAGACATCGGGGGAGCTGAAAGCTCCGCAGGATTAAGGGTAAATCGGTGAAAAACTAACGAAAAAACAACCTACATTGGGCATGTTTATTTTGTTGTCAAGAATTTTGCAATGTTGTTTTTTTGATAATTTATTTTTTTAACATATATTTTATAGATGCTTGTGTGCTTCGCTCTAGGGTTTGAAATCCGCGTTGTGTCGCGGAATTGGAGTGTACTCCTTTTATACTTTTTTAATTTGACTTATAGCATAAAGTGGTAGGTTAGGATAAAGAAGAAATGACTGTATTGTTTAATTTTGGAGCATGGACAGGCTTAAGATTTATTGATTGCGTAATGAGGGCGACCGTTCGGGTTGCATAGGTAAGTGGAGTAGAGATACTTAAACCACTGTATTTTGACAGAATACATCTCTATTCGGACGTCTTGCGGTAACATGACTACCGTTTGATGGTCAGCTTTCCGGAGTAAACGGGGGGACACTGGAAGACAGGCTTCCTTAGCGGTTCTTCTGAGAAGGCAAATATGGCTAAGACTTGATTGTTTGAACTTTAGTGTGGATTCATGAACAATCTGATTGCCTCACCTGTTAACGGGGCAATGAGAACTAAGTGTAGGAATTTTTACGTACACAGAAAGGTGCTACGGCACCGAGGAATTAGAGGCTGTCGAATATAAGCTCAAAGTCCGTTCTCAATCGGCATACGTTGTATGCAATAGCACGAAATAAGAGCCTAAGTTTGCTGGACAAACACCTATGTGACTACCGGTGAAATTCAAGATGATGATACTGAGTCAGTAAACAGAATGCATTTTGAATGGCAGAGTTCCCGTAGTAGCTATGAAACGACTAATCATCGTGGAGCAAAGGGGAACAGAGTATTAAGTTCAAATCGAAGGACCAACGAAAGGACAAGACCCTATGATCGTGGGACATCGATTGAACAGACTGGCAAGACTTGCCAGCGCAGACAAGGATAAGCGATTTGATCGCTTATTCCGAGAATTGACGAAACCTGATTTTTTGTCGTATGCGCATGAGCTGATTAAAAATAACAAAGGCTCAAAAACTCCCGGCGTAGATGGACTGACCAAGTTTAACTGGAGCGATAAGCAAACCAGAAAACTAGCGGCACAACTTCAATCCGGTAAATATGAACCTGCTCCGGTTCGTAGAGTGCTCATTGACAAAAAGAACAACCCAGGGCAGAAACGCCCACTGGGAATACCAACGTTTTCGGACAGAATTGTACAGAGCGGAATCAAGATAATTCTTGAAGCACTGTATGAGCCCATTTTTATGGATTGTTCGCACGGGTTCAGACCAAACCGAGCATGTCACACTGCCTTAGCGCAGATTTATGACAGTCCCAAGGTGCGGATCGACTGGGTAGTTGAAGGTGATATTAAAGGTTGTTTCGACAACATAGGTCATCAAAAACTACTCATGTTGTTGCAAAAGAGAATCAAGGATGACCGTTTTTTGAAGTTAATAGCAAAATTTCTGAAAGCTGGTTATTTTGATCAGAAAAGATGGAATCCGACAAAAGCCGGAACACCACAGGGAGGAATTGTATCTCCGATATTAGCCAACATATATCTGCATGAACTGGATAAATATGTTCAATCGGAATTTGGAGCAAATCAAACCTCTAAGCAAACTAGTCGCGAGTTTAAAGCTCGGATTAACCCCGCATGGAAAAAGGCGAGTGCAAAATGTGACTATCTGCGAGCAATGCTTAAGGGCAAGCGTAAGCTTACACGCCCTCGTGAGCAGGTCGAAAAAGAATTGCAAAGTGCCTTGAAACTCCAAGCAACGATTCCTTATGCAACGGAACCAATAAAACCACGGATTACCTATGTCAGGTATGCGGATGATTTCGTCATTATACTGCGCAATTTACCGAAAACCGAAGCGGAGAGAATCAAATCAACGCTAACTCAATGGGTGACAGAAAAGCTTAACCTTGTGCTCAGTCCAGAAAAGACTGCAATTACGCACATCAAGGAAAGCTTTAAATTTCTTGGCTATAAAATTATGGCAAAGAAAACCAAATCATGTCAGCCTAGAGTAAAACTTGTGATTCCCTACGTATCGGCCCAATTAAAACTGAGCGACATCAAAGAAGCCTGTCGAAGATTGAGCACATCGGAAACGGAAGTTATCCGCAAACTTAATAATATATTGAGGGGGTGGATGATCTATTACCGGAGTGTTACTGCACCGAGCCAAGTTATGAGTTCGGTTATATCACATACATGGTTTATATACGCATCATATGTCAGCAGAAAAAATAACTGTAACATAGCGCAAGCTGCCAAGCGATGGATTAGTCGATGCCCTGCATCGTCCCTAAACCCGAAAGGCGGTCAGAAATCATGGACGGCAGAGACAGTAAATGTAAAAGGCGAAAGGGTAAAAAAATACTTAATATGTGCCCCTGTACCCAAACGAAGTCTTCATCATGTTACAATGGGGATTCGACGGGGAACATCCCGCTCGAACAGGTAAATAATGCATGCAATGTCAGTTATTAATATTTGGCGAGCCGTGTGCAATGAAAGTTGCTCGCACGGTTCTGAGAGCACTTGGGGGAAAAGTGCCGGCTATCCGGTAACTCGCCCTCGTTTGACTCTATTGAAATGGGAAAATATTGATTTCAACAGAAATATGATAGTTGATTGCAAGCCTCAAAAAACTGCTAGGAAGACCAATAAGACAATTACGGTTCCTATGCATCCAATGCTTCGCGAGCTCGTCGAAAAAGCATATAAGTGGAAAGAAAATGATTATGTTTTGCCAAAACTTGCAGAAAGGTATGTGAATAACCCCGGCTATGTGAATAGTGCCGCTATGAAAGTTTTTAAATTCAATGGACTTGAAACAAGCAAAAAGATTGAGGGAGTACAGCGCAAAATGAAAGCAAATATTTACGGTTTTCATTCATTTCGACATTCATTCGTGTCATTTTGCGCCAAAGCTGGAGTTCCATTGGCGGTAGTTCAATCAATAGTGGGCCACGGTAATCCAGCAATGACCAGGCATTATGTTCATATTGATAATGAGGCAGTCAAACAGGCGATTAATGCCCTGCCACAAGGTAATCTGCTTCTTGAATCGCAAACAGGAAAAAACATCGAAGAAAAATACAAAGAAGTTATCGCCTTACTGAGGTCAAAATCTCAGTTGACAGAAACAGATATGCAGATATTGAAAATACTTCAATAATTAGAAATGAGAATGTAGAAAATCTTGAATATATCTGTGAATCTGTCCGAAAGGACGCGCCCGCCAAAGCCTGAATTGCCTGACAAATCAAACTCTGTAGTAGAGCTCGGACACTACATGTTTTTCGAGTAAGATACTGTTCAAATGCGCCGCTACGCGGCTTAAATTTTACCCATTGGAGATGAGCGAGCAACGTTTGTAACTTGAAATAAGATGCACTGCCTTGTCAACAAAACAGTTTTTCAGGAAGGTGTTTCCTAGAGTTTATGGCTCGGAAATAAAAATCAGGGAAAATATTACTGTCTCACAAGTATTGTTCTTGACAAATAAACTTGTTTATTGTATTATAAGATAAACAGGTTTATTAATATTTTAAAATAAAAGAAAATTGGTGATATATGAAAAAGACTGTAACATTAGCAGATGTAGCCAATGCCGCGGGTGTATCCAAGACTGCGGCTTCGATGGCACTTTTTGGCGGCGCGAAGACTATCAAAGTTAGCCAGAAAACCAGTGATAGGATTCGGAAAGCGGCCCAGGAACTGAATTATTCCCCAAATCGCGCGGCGCGCGCTCTTGGTTCCGGAAAAACTCATTCAATCGGCATTATGTTTGGTGGTATTTATGATTTATTCCATATGGAGTTGGCAATGAATATACAACAGAGATTGCTAACGCACGGGTACGTTGGTATTTCGGTCGTTTGGAACACTGACCAGGATTTTGACACCTGTCTGCATTCAGTTTTGAATCATGGTGTAGATGGTATTATTACTGCACATTCTATAGATAAATTTTCCAAAAATATTCCGATTGTACTTTTCAAAAAAGGACATCAAAGCTATGATTATGTCAAGCTAAACAAAGAGGATAGAGTTAAACGTTCAGTGGCTTACCTAGCTTCTTTGGGGCATGAAAAAATTGGCTGCGTAAATGACTCTCAACAAGCATTTCTCACAGCTATGGAAGATATGTCTTTCACATTAAATCCCGCTTGGATTGTCTCCAGTGATGGTTATTTTGAGTCTGGAATAGAAGCTGCGTACCATTTTATGCAGTTGCCTAGAAAACCCACCGCGATCATTGCCCGCAACGATATGGTTGCAATGGCTATGATTTCTACATTTCAAAAACAGGGTATTATGGTACCAAGAGATATTTCTATTATTGGCTACAATAATATAACAATGACACAATATATTGCTCCCATGTTAACAACTTTTGATACCCGGTTACAGTTATCCGCTAAATTGCTAGTAGAAGCAATGATGACCAGGTTAAAAAAACCAGAAAGTCCACAGATTAAACAGGAAATTGATCTCAAATTGATCATAAGAGATTCCTGTGCTCCATTAAAATAGAGCCAGAATGAAAAGTTCCCGCAGCTCATACCGGGAAGAACAGTTTTTTGGGGAAAATCTTTGGGTCTTCATACTGTGTGAATTCGCTCAATGAACAGCAGAAAAAAATTAGCGAGCGTGGCAGGGTTGCACTACGGCTCTTCCGTGCTGATTGAATTGTTCAACAATGAAGCTTTGACGCTTGATTTTTCTGAAAATACAAATAAAAAGTTGAGGGAGGGGCACTTTTTTTTCTCTTTTTTTTAGAAAACGCTTGACAAATAAAGCGGTTTATCTTATAATATGTTATTAGACAGTAAATTGATTTATCGTATTTAAATGACAACTTTCATCCAAAAACAGGAGATCAAGATGAAAAAAAGAATGTTTAACAAAGCAGATTTTACGCTTATCGAATTGCTCGTCGTGATTGCGATCATAGCAATCCTTGCTTCAATGTTGCTACCAGCACTGAATAAAGCCAGAGCAAAAGCAAAACAGATTAACTGTATTAACAACCTGAAACAGATTGGGTTAGCTATGACTTTTTATGTCGACGATTATAACGGATATGTGCCAATAAGAAAATCTTCTTGGTGTTATACTCTACGACTTCAAGGTTATATGGGAAAGACAAATTACAGTAATGCAACACCTTGGTGTTGTCCTAGTTTTTCACCGTATCAATTATCTCAGGCAAGTTCTTCTACCTATACTTATGGAATAGTTGATGTATTGTATTATATTGGACATAAAAAATTCTACTACGGTATTGGAGGTGGTTCTTTTTTAATGCTCAAACTGGAAAATCCTTCAATTCAGGCGTTAATCGGGGATTCGGCTAGAGGGGATAGTAATGGTTTTGCACATCATCAAAATTGGGAGATAACTGGTCGTCAAACTAACCCAACTCTTTCCTATATTCATGCTCGACATTCTAATGGCGCAAATTTTTTGTTTGGAGACATGCATGCAGGAACTGTGATTGGCAGTGAAATAAAGACGAAATTCATGTGGTCATATCCATATTTCAACCAGAGTGGAGCATGGATGCCAAGATAACTGTAAGATTGTAATACAGTTTAAAATAATAAATTAATTAGTAAAAATAACAGGAAAAGAATTTTTATGAGAAGTATAATAAACATAATTGGAGGGGTTGTTTTATTTTACTCTATGACAGCATCTATGAAAGCCTCAGAAATGCTCTGGGATAATTTTCAGAGCGGCAAAATAGAAAACTATATAAGTAGAGTGGGCAAGGTAATTGAACTTGTAAAAGAAGAAGATGGAACTTTCGCTCTGAAGATACCATCAGCAAAGACGCGAATATTTCTAACTACCTTAAAAACTCCTGTTAAAGGAGGTGAACGATATAATTTTTCATTTATGAGCAAAGTTGATGGACCATATATATTTGAAAAAAATCCTCAAATTGAAGAGCTCATGTTGATGAGTAATAAAGACCGGAAAAGTAATGGTGTTGCGCCTCTGCCAAAATGGTATATTCTTTTTCAAGATAGTAATAATAGAGGTGTGCGTAGAGGATATAATCAATTTTATACGTGTATGCTGTTTTCAAACAAACGATATGCGGAAGAGTTTGTTGTACCTAATGGAGCAAAAACAATGACAATAAGCTTTACAAATGGTAATAAAGACACGTCTCTTCGTATAAGTGATTTAAAGCTTAAGAAAATTGATAATCCGAAGACCCTGAATATCAATGGTGACTTTTCTTTGGGAAGATACAATTATTCCGGTTGGAACGACAATTATAAATTCTCATGTAGGCTACGGGAGAATCCTGAAAAAAACGGAGCTTTTCAATACGATGCTCATAAAGGAATCTCGTATGGAGACTCTATCTGTGCTGAACCTGGCAAAAAATATAATATATCCTATCGCTTCGGCAGTGTGAAAAATAAAACTGCCAGGCTACGCATCTACTTTTACTCAAAAGACAGAAAAATAAAACTCCTCAGACCTTTCGTTAGAATTGCCGTAGTATCCAAAGGTAAAAGCATTGAGGGAACAAAAACCTTTGTCACTCCTCCCAAAACTGTTAAGATGAAAATTTACCTTAATGGCGGCATTTACGATTATGTCAAGGTTACAGAATTCAGCGACAATCAAAATAACTAATCCCAACAACCCAAAAGAAAATAGTATGCGATATATTGTACTTACCCTGTTTTTCCTGTCTGCCCTTAGTGTAAATGCAGCTGATTTGAAGCTCACAATTGATGGCAATCCTAATGCTGAAATAATAATCCCGGCCGATGCGTCTGAAATAATAAGATTTGCAGCAAAAGATTTGCAAAAAACTATTACTGACATTAGCGGTGCAAAACTTCCCATCGTCACCGTTGCCTCCAGCACTGATAGCAAAATTTATCTGGGACGCAAATTTGCTGAAAATAAATTTGCTAATGACCTTAAATTTCTCAAAGGCAGTGACGGATTCGCAGTTCGTTCAGAAGGTAAAAATATTTACATATTCGGTTCCATTCCTTCAGGTACGCGAAATGGCGTTTATTCCTTTTTAGAGCAAAACACCGATATTATCTGGGCACGTCCAGCAGATTTTGGCACAATATTTTCAAAAGCCCCAACGATTCAGGCAAAGTCAATTAATTTTAGAGAAAAGCCTGTATATCTCTTGCGAGGCTGGCAAATTGTTTCTGTCGGAAATAATTCAAAACAATCAACACATGACTGGCTTATACGTAACAGATGTAATTGGTCTGATTATGGCGTCAAAAAAGCATTTGGCGGCGGGCATAATCTTCATATTTTACTGAAAAAATATATAGTGGATGGTAATGATTTTGTGGGCATGCGAAATGGTAAACGAAACGTAAAAGGCGCGCCGCAACCCTGTTTTACCAATCGTAAAATGTGGAAAGCATTTTCTGAAAGTCTTCTCAATTCAATAAAAGATCATCCTGAATATAATCAATTCAACGTAAATATGAATGATACTGATCGCACTTGTGAATGTCCCCAATGCGCAAAAGCATTAACTTTACCTGACGGTAGCGTTTTGGAACCCGGAGAACCAGCGTTTCGATCCACACAGTTTTATATGTTCCTGAATTATGTTGCTAAAGAAGTGAAAAAAAAATATCCTGGGAAAAGACTAAAAACCTATGCTTATGTTTTTACAATTGTGCCTCCAAAGATAAAACTGGAAGATAATATTGATATTCAGTATGCCTGCTTAACAAGAGATTACAAAGGATCATATTTGGCCCCATCAAACCAAAAGTGGCGCAAATACCTTGATGATTGGGCTAAAATATCTTCAAACATGCGGGTGCGAGAATATTATGGATGGAGCACGTATCCACGCCCTCTTTCTTATACTGTAGCAAAAGACCTTGCATACCTCAATAAATTGGGTATTAAAAAGATTCATTCTGAATTGAACCCGGACATTGATAAAACCCCGTGGAATTCTAAAACCTTTATTTTGAGTGAGGTATGGGATTGTTCACCGATGGAATGGTGGGTTATCAGTAATCTCTACTGGAATCCTTTTCAAAATGTTGGCGCGCTTCGTAAAAGATTCATTACTAGAGCATACCGTAAGGCTGCGCCGGCAATGACAAAATACTATGAAATTATTCGAAGAAGCTGGTATTCGGACAATGCAAAAACCAATTTTGCCGGCTATGCAGTTGATTTGATGATTAGATATATTTTAAAAAAAGGCAATGAAAAGGCTTGCCGCGATGCTCTTAAAGAAGCCGCCAAAAAAGCTGAACACCCCAATGTAAAAGAATTGGTAAAAAGAACCCGTAAACTATTTGAAAAGACAATAAAGCAGGCAAAGGCAAAACTACCTTCAGAAGTCAATGTCCCATACGTGAAAAAGGCTTCTGCTTATACTTTTGATTTTAATTCACCTATATGGGAAAAAGCTGGGGTTATTTCGGAGTTTAAGCTAATGGGGACAAAGAAGGACTGTACTGCAAAAACTTCAGTCCGGGTCATGCACGATAAAAAAAATCTATATATTGGTTTCGACTGTCGACAGTCCTCTCTGCAAGCTGTGAAGGAAAACAAAGATAACACAAAAGAGAAATGGGTCAAAGGCGATCATATAGAGATATTTGTGGAGGATGGAGGAAAATCATATTATCAACTTAATTCTGACTATAGAGGCAATAAATATGATGCCCACGGTTTCAATAGCAGGTGGAACGGCAAATGGAGTGTAAAAACAAAAGTCACCTCCAAGGGGTGGAAATCAGTTGTAGTGATTCCGTTTTCTACAGTAAAAATTAATCCTGCAAGAAAAAAACGAATCCGAATGTTTTTTTACCGTCAATGCCATCAGGGAGGGAAAAGCGAGGATAGTTCTTGGAAGGGTGGCAAAGTACATCGGCCAGCCAGTTTCGGAGTAATTAATTTAGAAAACTATAAATAATAAAGAGATTTTTTATGAACGTAAAGATCAGAAACAGAAGTATCCGGGTAATTTTATTAATAGCAGTAATTATGCCATTTTTCAATGCGTTCTCTGTATCGGCAGCAAAGAAAAAAGGAAATAATTCGATATATTTAATAAAAAATGGTTCAGCAAATGGGCATATTTTTCGACCGCAGTTCAGTGGTAGAGCGACTCAATTTGCCGCACAGGAATTACAGGAGCATTTACGCAAGATGACAGGCGTGACTATGCCGTATGCCTGGTTTACAGATAAAAGGAATAATCTGCCGGGGATTATACTTAAAATTCGTTCCCCAAAAGAATGGAAAGGCAAGGAGTCTTCTCAGGCTTTTACTATCAGTCAGGACAAACGCAAACCACGAATAATTATCGAAGGCAATACCAATTTGGCGGTGCTGTACGGAGTGTATCAATATCTGCACAATTTAGGGATTCGCTGGTTTACTCCTGGAGATATTGGCACAAATATACCCAAAAAAGATATAGTGCTGATTCCCGGCAAAAAGAGTTACACTCCATCTTTCAGAGCTCGTAGCATATGGCTTGACTTCAGCGCAGGGAAATATCATTTTGGTCCGGGACCTATCGGTAAAAAAAGAATGAAGGAATTCGGTTTATGGCAGATTCGTAACTGGACTCCTGGGAGTAATGGATTTGAGTTTGGTAAGGTTTATGGAGGTGGTCACAACCTTATGCTCCGCGCTCTTGCCGACACAAGCTTTGAAAAGGAACCTGAACGCTACTCATATCTTATGCGTGATGGAAAATTCAAGCGAGTCAAACGGCCGCAGATATGTTTTTCCAACGAAAAAAATGTACAATGTGCTATTAAAGATTGCGTAAGAATTTTGAAGGAACGCGAGATCGATCCGGAGCGAGTAAAAGACCTGGATTCAGATGTCAATAATATTGTCGGAATGGCTCTTTCTGATGCTGCTTCAGGACTTTGTCAATGTGCTAAATGTAAAAAAATCGCTGGCAGTGAACCAAATTCAACTGATCGCCTAGTCTGGGATTTCATGAATAAGGTTGCACGAGGTGTGGATAAAGCAATGCCGGGGAAGAAGATCTCCGTTTACGCGCCATATCCACCTCTTTCAAGACCACCTGCTGATGTAAAGATAGAGCCTAATATTATAACTTTTGGTTGTCGACGTTTCCCGCAAATTGACACAGCTGAAGATCATGCACGTTATCCATTCGTCAAGGATTTTATTAATGATGTTAGAGCCACCATCAAGGCCGGTGCGGAATTTGCCCCGAGGGATTACGGGTTTTGGGATCACACCCCACAGTCAAGTAGCGTCCTCGATGCGATAAAAGCTTATTATAAAATGGGCGTTCGCTATTACACTATAGAGGTGATGCAGGTTAATGAACAAAACTGGCCCGTATGGTGGGCGATGAATCAGTTAACCTGGAATGTTGATCAGGATCCACAGGAACTCTTAAAACAGTTCTTTAATGAATATTTCGGAGAAATTACCGGAAAAGTAGCTTACGAATTGCAACAGGAAATTGATAAGAATACCAAGAAGGTGCGCTACATGGGCTATGGTTCACTTGGAAACACTTCTGATATTATGACGGATAAATTTATAAGAGAGTTTCGTGGTCGATTAAACAAGGTTTGGCGAAAAGTACGCAATACACCGGGCAAAGAGCGTTTACGCTTTTCCCGCTATATCGACTCTATGGAGATGCAGTTTCAAATGGCGGAGAGTTACCGCGCATACTGCAAAGCCTTAAATCTCCGCAGTGACGATGCGATAAAAGCTTTTCGTAAAAAAGCTCAAAAGTATGATGATTGGTGGCGTCTTAAAAATCTTACTTATGTATGCACTCCTGACGCGGTCAGACGTGGTGGCGTCCGCAGATATTATCGAAAGATGGCACTGGTCGACTTCAAAAATCTGAAGCCGAAAGCCATGAAAAAGCTTGCCGGTCCTGAATTGAAAAATATCTCTAAACTTGACCTCAACTATTTATCTTCTGAAAATATTAAAAAATCTAAAGCTAAAACGCAATGGTTTAAAGAACTCTTTGCTTCAAGCAGGTATGATGGACCAATAAAAAATATACCTCCAAATCTATTTGCGTTGCCTGAAGTTTGTAAATTCTGGATAGACTATAATAATGCAGGATTGAAAAATGGTTGGGAAAAGCCGGACTTTGACGACAGTAAATGGAATGATCTTTCCAGCTGGAATTATATCGAAAGCCAAGGCTTGCTTTATGTCGACGGTTACTACTGGTATCGCAATAAATTTAAAACCCCGAAATTCCCTGGCGGAAAGAAAATATTTTTACGAATCGGTTCGATTGATGATTCCGGAGAAGTCTATCTCAACGGGATAAAAGTAGGAGAACAACCCAGCGCACATGATTGGGCAAAATCGCTTGAATTTGACGTAACAAAAATTATCAAACCAGGCGAAGATAATGTTCTAGTAATTCGTGGATATGATTGCATGGCCGGCGCGGGTGTCTGGCGGCCAAGTGCTATATATACAAACTAATTTGCTAATAGAAGGATAGGAAACTTATGCCAAAGAAAATATTAATTATAGGTGGAACCAGATTTCTGGGGCTTGCAATTGCGAAACCTCTTATAGCAAAAAAATATGAAGTATATGAGATGAATCGCGGAACAAGAGCTCCGGCAAATGGCATCGTTGAACAGATAATTTGTGACAAAGCAGATCGTGCGACATTTGCAAAAGTCTTAAAGAGATGTCGTTGGGATGTTATCATTGATACAATTCTTACCGATGAGGATATTGAATTTGTCATTAAAACTATCAGTACCAATGTTGGGCACTTCATTCATACCGGTTCGCTTGGAGTATACGGTGATGCACGACAAATTCCGGCGACAGAATCCATGCCGATTTCAGAGTATGAAGGCGAAGAAGTTGTATTCAATTATAAAATCAGACAGGATCAGGTTATTATGAGAGCGTTTCAGGAACAAGGCTTTCCGGGAACAATTATGCGGATGAGTTATATATATGGTCCTGGAGATATGTTACTGAATGGCTGGGGTGGACGCAATAGTGAATTTTTCAGAATGCTCTATAATGGCAAAACAATTCCGCTTCCAAACGATGGTCGCGCTTTACTACATCCTGGCCATGTAAAAGATCTTGGCCGGTCATTTCTACATGCAGCTGAACGTCCTGCTTCAATTGGACAAATATACAATATTTGTGGTCATAATGCTTTAATGATGAAGGATTATATCGCTATAACAGCTAAGATAATGGGGGTAAAAGCAAATATTGAATTCAAGTCAATTAAAGAAATATGTAAGTCTTTTCCAACAATTACAAATGAACGTGGAATGAAATTTTCTTGCCAGCACATGTGTGCTTCTATCACCAAAGCTGAATTCGAATTGGATTGGCGGCCTGAAATTTCGCTTGAAACAGGTCTCCGGGAGAATATAGAATGGATGAAATCCCAAGGACTTCTAGACTGATATATCCGCTAATAAATAAGTTATACTCAAAAAAATAATAGAAGGAGCATTATATATGCTTGTTAAAACAACAAATTATCCACCAGCAGGCTGGAACAGTTATGACTGCTACGGTGTTTTTATTAATGAAAAGCAGGCTCTGGAGAACTTGGACTACTTTATTAAGCGGCTTAAGCCGTTCGGCTACGAATATTTTGTAATAGACGCCGGCTGGTATATGGATCATAAATTTTCTTCGGATTACAATGAGGAAGACTATAAACCTAACATCGATAAGTATGGGCGTTTTGTGGCATCTCCAGTTAATTTTCCTAATGGTTTGAAGTATCTAGCAGATGCCTGTCATGCAGGAGGAGTTAAATTTGGCGTACATATTATGCGTGGAATTCCACGTGTTGCCTGTGAGCGCAATACTCCAATTATGTATTCTTCATGTTCTGCAAATGATATTGTTGATAAGGATTCAATTTGTACATGGGGGCCTCTCGGGTATGGAGTGGATACGACAAAACCCGGAGCTCAGGAATATTACGATAGTGTTGTGGCATATCTCGCTGAGAATAGAATTGATTTTATAAAAGCAGATGATATAGTCGAATTTCCTGACGAGATCGAAATTTTGGCTAAAGCCATAGATAAGGTGGAACGCCCGATTATCCTGAGTCTTTCTCCCGGAAACGAGACTTTTGCCGGTAATTGGGATACTTTTAAACAATATGGTAACATGGTGCGTATAACCCGTGATATCTGGGATTTAGCCACTCATGCGAATTTAGTTCTCGATCTCTGGGAACGCTGGGAGAATTATGGCGATAGTGATTGTTGGTTGGATCTTGATATGTTACCTTTGGGGGGAATTCAAGTCCATGTGCCGGAAAACACTACGGAAGAGGCTTGTCCTGTACTCGGACACCATCGCCAGAGTAACCTGACACATGCTCAGAAAAAGACATTTATAACTCAACGTGCCATGGCCGCTTCGCCATTATTCTTTGGTGGCGATCTGCCGTCAACTCCGAATTCTGACTTCGAATTAGTCACCAATGCAGAGATATTGGCATGTAATCGCAATGGGGTTGTTGGGAAAAAAATATTTGGTCAACGCCACATTGATATCAGACATGTAATAGAAAAAAAACAGATGGAACATGGCTGGATAGGCATTTTTAATCGTCAACCCTTAGCAAGGAAAATTACTGTTACTGCTGCTGAAATGGGCTTTAACAAGGGTTTCCCTGCAAAAATGCTTGATGTGTGGAATAATTGTAGAATTAAAACAGAAGAAAATACTTTATGTATCTATTTAGACCTCAATGATGTTCTCTTTATACGTTATTAAATGGCAAAGTGTAATAAAAAAGGAATGAATAATTATGAAATGTGGAGCAAAAGCTTATCTTGATGTAAGGGTTGCGATGCGTGATGGTATAGAACTTGGAACTCATATTTTTTTGCCAGATGAAGATGGACCGTTTCCGGTGATGCTTATGCGTAATCCTTATAATGCTTTAAGAAGAAATGATATGGTTGAATGGACGAAACGCGGCTATGCTTATGTTTTGCAGGATGTACGTGGACGCTTTTTAAGCGATGGAGAATTCTACCCTCATTTTTATGAGGGAAAAGATGCTGAAGATTCACTGAACTGGATTTGTAAGCAATCTTGGTGTAATGGAAATATTGCAATGTATGGCGGATCATATAAATCTGCTACACAAATTGCAGCAGCAAAAGTAGGAAATCCAGCACTAAAATGTTTCACTCCAAGTTGCATGAATGCCGAATTCTACCATGGTTTTTATTGGGGAGGCGCGCTTCGTCTGAGTTGGCAAACCAATTGGACTGTAAAACCAGAAGATGATGCTGATCAGAATGAAATCAGATATCATCTTCCACTTAAAGATACAGATGTTTTAGCAACAGGAAAGCAAGTCCCCTTTTGGAGGGATTTATTGGAACATCCCCAATATGATGAATATTGGCAAAGGATTTCAACTGCAAACCGCTTTAACAAAATACAAGCTCCTGCTTTTATTCGTACAGGCTGGTTTGATCTTTATGTCTGTGATATCTTCGATTTGTACAATGGAATACGTAAAAATGGCGGTAGCGATGAGGCTCGTAATTATACTCGTATAATTGTCGGCCCCTGGCCTCATAGTATTAACAAAAAAGATGTAGGCGAAAAAGACTATGGAACTGATTATGCGATTGAAGATCTCTTTCAGCAAGAACTTGAATTTATTGAATACTTTACACAGGGGCCTAATCAATATAATATCGAAACCGCGCCTGTAAAGCTGTTTATCATGGGAATAAATAAATGGCGCGACGAGTATGAATGGCCATTAGCTAGAACTGTTTGGACCGAAAAATTCCTTTCAAGTAATGCTAATGCAAATACTTCTTCCGGCGATGGAACGCTTGTGTCAGAACCGTCAGGCTCCTGCGACTCATTCACATATGATCCGGCAAATCCAGTACCAACCAAAGGTGGAGCCTGGGAGTTTATTAACATGGGCTCTTGCGATCAAGCCGAAGTGGAAACAAGAAATGATGTATTAGTTTATACTTCGGATGAACTCTCTGACGACCTTGAAGTTATCGGACCTATCGAAGTTAAGTTGTTCGCTTCGTCCAGTGCGGTTGATACTGATTTTACAGCAAAACTTGTTGATGTTGATCCTGACGGCAAGGCGATGAGCGTGACTGATGGCATTGTGAGCGCGCACCACTTGCATTCAGATGGTGATGGAGTACCGTTAGTTCCCGGTAAGGTCTATGAATTTATAATAAAATGCAACCCTACCGCATATGTCTTTTTGAAAGGTCATAAATTACGCCTTGAGATTTCAAGCAGTAATTTTCCGGCCTTTGCGCGAAATTTGAATACCGGCGAGGCGATTGCGACCGGCACTGAATGGTGCGTAGCGGAACAAACGGTTTACCATTCAAAACAATACCCGTCACGAATAATTCTTCCAATCATACCCAAATAGAAATATTGGTTAATTTTATAAAGTTGAGAAAAAAATGAAAATAAGTTCTAGAAATTTCCCAAAATTAATTATTGAAGATTCCGAAAACGAAATCTTGTGTTTTGCGCATGATGAATTACTAAAATACGCCCGGATCATGTTTGGCAAAGAGTTATGTTTCAATGTAAAAAGCTCATTTTTCATTGGAATTGACTCAAATGATGAAAAGATTGGCGCAGAAGGTTACCGGATAAATATTAAAAAGGATTCTATCCGTGTGAGTGGCGGTTCATCGGCTGGGGCTCTTTACGGTATTTACTGTTTTTTAAAGGATTTTTGTGGCTGCTGCTTCGCTGCTCCCGGCCTCAATGGAGAGTATATTCCAGAGTTGAAAGAGCTTGATTTGCCGGAAACTGAAGTTACACAAAAACCAATACTACCTTATCGAGGCATGCAGTGTATTCACCGCTTTCAATGGAAAGAAATAATAAATGTTTTCGATTGGATGGCAAAAAACGGTTTTAACTATGTCATGTACATGCCGGTTGCAGAAGATGTCAGAAGCAATTTAAAAACTGTTGATCCGGAAACCGGAGAAATTAGAGACAATGGGAAAAGTCGCTATAACAACGATGAGTTTCGCAAATTTTTACTACCTGAAATTCGTAAACGCGGACTGAAACTGGATATAAACCATCATAATATTCTGGCAAGCTGGCTACCTCCTGTAAAATACTTTGAGCTGCATCCAGATTGGTATCCACTTATTGATGGGAAACGTCAAGCAAAAGCACCTCAACTCGGGATATGCATAAGCAATCAGGATGCCATAAATCAAATCATTGAAAACGTGAAAAAATTTCTCCGAGAAAACCCGGAAACCGAAATAATAGGGATAATCCCCGAGGATGGTTACGGAGGAGGTTGCCAGTGTGAGAATTGTGTAAAACTTGATCATCCCGAAGAAACTATTCCAGAAACATTAAACCATCGATCTCCGGAAGGCGAAAACAAGCCTCTTATCCATCGCTATTCATTGCTGCTTAATCAGGTGGCGGAAGAATTGTGCACAGAATTCCCTAAAATTAAAATTGGTGCTCTTTATTATGTTGATTTGCAATGGCCACCACGACATGTCAAACTCCATAAGAATATCTTACCGATGATTGCGATATACTGGCGATGCGGCGCGCATGAAATTGAAAATAGTGATAAATGTGAGATCAATAATTTTTTTCATAATCTGGTGAATCAATGGAGCAAGGCAACCCCTAATGACTTTATACTTTATGAATACTATATGGGAATGAACGCCCAAGCTTCATTGCCATATCCTATTGGGAAGGTAATTATTGAGGAATGGCCGGAATTGATTAAGCTTGGAGTACAGGGTGCAAGTATTCAAGCTAATCCGCTTAATTATCGTGCATATGGAATTAATTACCTGGCGTTTGCTGCTGCTGCCTGGAATGAAAAAGCCTGTTATAATGCTGTTTTAAATTACTGGTTGAAGGGTATGTTCGGCGCAGCCGCTCCTTTTATAAGCCCCATATATGAGGCACTTGATCGAGCCATGGGGAAAGTAGCACTTGGAACTGACCATGAATGTATTAAATATACGGCTCCCGTCGTTGGTCATATTCTCCCAGATGCCAACAATATAGCTTATTTTATTGATGAATTAACAGTCGAATTTATTGATAAATGTGTAAATAACGCTAAAAAGATGTACACTAATAGTAGAGAAAAGGCTCAAGTGGAGGAATTCGTTGCTGTGACTAAATACTGGAAATTGGCGGCTGAGTATTTTTATCTGAAGCAGTTAGCTCTTTCAAATGATTTTATTGGATTTACAAACGTTGAATTGGAAAGTTTTAAGGATAGGTTTGAACAAATGGAAAATCATCGTTTAAGTATTGAGGATACTGGCTGGGCAAAAATGTCTCGTCCACTTGCATTTCCAACTAATATAAAAAAAATACAAAACATGAGAGATTAATATGAAAAAAATTAAGATAATGATTATTGGAGCGGGTGGACGTGGTAATAAATATGCGACTTTAGCAGCAAATATCCCGGAAAAGATTGAGATTGTTGCTGTCGCGGAACCCCGTAAATTTCATCGAGAAAAAATGGCTCGTAAAAATGGAATCCCCCTTGAGCATGCATTCAAATGTTGGAAGGATGCCGCAAACCATAAGAAAATTGCTGATGCTGTTGTAATTTGTACACAGGATAAAATGCATGTGGAACCGATGCAGGCATTCGCAAAAAAAGGTTATCATATACTCCTTGAAAAACCAATGGCTCCGGATGCAGAAGGATGTCAAGCTATAATTCAATCAGCTATCGATAATAATATAATTCTAGCGGTCTGTCATGTCATGCGTTATACAAAATACACACAGACTTTAAAAGAGATTGTTGATTCTGGGAAAATCGGAGAAATTGTAAGTATCCAGCATCTTGAACCTATCGGTTATTGGCATTATTCCCACTCTTACGTCCGCGGCAACTGGCGACAAGAATCAGAATCTTCTTCTGCATTATTAGCTAAATCATGTCACGACCTGGACTGGATTCGTTACATAATGGATTCTCCCTGTGAAAAAATTTCATCCTTTGGCTCTCTTAAATATTTCCGTAAAGAAAACAAACCCTCTGATGCCGGTGAGCGCTGCATAAATTGTAGCATAGAATCATCATGCCCATATTCTGCAAAGCGTTTTTATATGGATCGCCTTGAAAGAAAACAGCTCGGTTGGCCGTTGGATGTCATGAGTCCTGAAATGACTCTTGAAAGCGTCACAAAGGCGTTACAGAAAGGGCCGTATGGACGCTGTGTGTTCGCTTGTGACAATGATGTGGTAGACAATCAAGTTGTTAATATGGAGTTTGCAGGTGAACGCACGGCTTCATTTTCAATGATAGCTTGTTCACGCTATGGAGGACGTCGTACCACTATTTTCGGAACCATGGGTGAATTGACTGGAGACGGTTCAAAAATTACTGTTTTCGACTTCCTGACTAATAAAACCACTGAAATCGATACAAAAGCAGGTGATACTGGTTTTGCTGGTGGACACGGAGGAGGAGATTCGAATGTTCTAAGTCATTTTATTGATGCGCTTAGCACAGGTGATACAAATCAGATTTTGACTGGACCTGAAGTGAGTTTGGAATCGCATCTAATGGTTTTCGCTGCCGAGAAAGCGCGCAAAGAAAATATAGTGGTTAATATGAGTGATTTTATCAAAACACTATCACATAAAATAAAACAGTAAAGATGAAAGTATATATACAGACATACTTGGAGGGATGTGTTGAATTTTATTTTTATCAGGACTTCAAGGACAAGTTTTAATGTAAATCTCCCTATGGAGAAATTTGGAAATAATTATTGATTAAACTTTGGCATAGGAGGTAAAAAAGTAGATAATTAAACAATCAGACAATTAAAATGACGTGCCATATGGCCTCATAGTTGAGGATCGATATGGCAAGTTGGCGTAGTTTGTTAACGAAGCAATGTAGCTTGAATAAAGCTTAATTCTTCTTAAGAGGCACGTCGGTATAAATGGTGTTTTTACACCGTTTACCGGCGTGCCTCTTTTTTTGTGCATTTTTTAGCTTTGCGAATGGACTCCGTCATGGATCTAACCCAACCAAGAAAAGGAAAAATCGCAAAATGAATATACAAAACAGTAGCATCGAAGACAAAATACAAATACTCAATCCTGTTTACAAAGACATTTTTAATTTTTTAAAAACTGGTGGACGCACAATTACAAAAGCTCTTCGTAAAACCCATGGAGCAAAATCTTCCGACGAAATCAAGGCAATACGAGAAGAATTATCTAACGTATTGAACTCGGCCAATCCGGTAGTTCCTGAAATCGGGCATATTCGTATTTTAGCAAACGCTATTCAAAATACGAAAGTACAACTTAATGATACCAAAATTCTTTTTCATTCCAAAGGACTCCGGCAAACACGTAAATATGCATCCGACCTATTGGATGAGGCCAAGATAAAATATCGCAACGCAAAAGGAGGAGTGCCTATGGGAAAATAAAAAGCGGTAAGGGTGAGCCGTGCATTCTGCGAATTTGCCTAACCAATAAAAGAAGGAACGATTATGAGGAAAGTAAATCAAGAAAATGTCGCTGGAGTTTGGTCGGCAATGCCTACTCCGTTTACAGATGACCTGAAGTTAGATACGGAATCGATTCCGCGTTTAGTAGAACATCATGTGCGGCTTGGAATTCAAGGTGTATTGATTGCAGGTCTTAATGGCGAAGGTCATTTGATGACTAATTCTATGAAAATAGAACTGGCTGCGGAAGTGGTTAAAAGCAATCAAAATCAAATGCTGTTGTCAATGATGATCATGGATAGTTCAGCAGAGTTGATGCTTGATAATATCAAACAAGCTGAAGACTGTGGTATTGATATTGCAATGATTGGTTTTCCGTTTACTCCAATTGATGTTGAATTGGAATATTTACGAAAACTGTATTTGTCGGTACTTGAAAAAAGTTCTCTGCCGATCAGCATCAGCTATATCAATAGATTTGCATCTGATATAGATGAAATTGAGCTCTTCAAGGAACTCATCATGCACCCGAAAGTTATTCAACTAAATGATTGTTCGGATAGTTCAAACAAAATTGATATAATTCTCAATGTGGCGGAAGAGCGCAAAAATGAATTATCAATTCTCTCCGGTAATGTATTTAGTTGCGCGTCATACGTGATACTTGGCTATGATGGATTTTTGCTAAGCAGTGCGTGTTTTACTGGTTTTGTTGCCGGGAAAATCCTGCAATTAGTCCAGGCCGACAGAATAACAGATGCATGGAAGCTTCAGGATTATATGAATTCATTGCTAATCGATGTTTTCGGTCTGGATTTTGAACATTACCTGACTGGTCAAAAACAAATGATGGTGGAATTAGACATATTTAATACTGCCAAAACTCTTCAGGATTCTCAAATTAGCGAAGATTTTATTTTTACGATAAAGGAACTCGTCGAGCAGGAAAAAGAGTTTTTATTGCCTTAATCAACATCAACAAACCAGTCGTGCGAAATATTGTATTTCGCACGACTTTAAACATTAATTAAATCTAAGGAAAACAAGAAAATGAAAAAAATACTTATAGCACTAATGATCTCAGTAGTAGTTGCCGGTTGTAATTCAAGACCGAAAAAAATCCGCAAACCAGTAGCTAAGGTGGTTGCAGGAACAAATGTGCCAACTCGTGAAGTTCCAAGCGTTCGTAGTTATGAAATCGTCCAAGAATATGGTCTTGGTCGGCGTATTGACCCGAATGATCCCAATATCATGTACGGTCCCTGCAAGATGTATGTAATCAGGCGCAGCCCGACTTGGAACCTTGCACCTCGCGGGCCGGTTACTAATAAGCCTTTCAAAGAGCGTATACATCCGCTCAAGGTCAAGTTTGAAAACATGAAAAGACAGCAGGCTTTGATAAAGTACAGAAACAAAACAACGGGAAACATCGGTCTGGAGTTGCTCAAAGTCCGTAAAGAACTCCAAAAGACAAGCTCAAAAAAAGTCAAAAAGAATTTGACGACGAATATTAAGCAACTTAATGATGACCAGGGTAAAGTCAAAAGAAAAATGGCTGAACTCGAAAAATAAAAACAGGAGAATAATATAATGAAATTATTAATTTTATCGACAATCGTTTTAGCCTTGACTGGCTGTGGTTCAGAAAATCATAAATCCAAAATCTACAGGAGGAAAATAGAGTTTCATAAACCGAAAAAGCTGAAAGTCTTGTACGCTGAACCCGAAGAAACTCCACTAGAGAAATATTATAAAGTCCATTTAATTGATGCAGATATTGCAAAAGTTGAGCTTAATACTTACAGATTGATTAAGATGAACGCCGATACACAAAGATGGATTGTGCTTGCATTGCAAGAAATAAAAAAAGCTCAGATGGAACTTGCCAGAAGAAAAGCAGAAATAGCTAAAACCCAAAAACAGCTTCAAAAAATAAAGGAGATGAGAAAAGAACTGAAGAAAATTGAAGTTCGTATAGAAAAAGAAAAGAAAAAACGGCAAGAAGAAAAAGAAAAACGCCTAAGAAGTTAAAAAAACTGCAATTCCCAGTCTGGCGTTGTTGGTCAGGCTGGGAGTCGTACATAAAGGAGAAATCACTATGCCTAATCCCAAATATGAAGATTATTCAGAATTAATATTTGACTTGCATTCCCAAGGTAGAAAAGCCACGGAAATAGCCAATATTCTCAATTTGGATCCCAATGTCAATATAGAAGCGGACGAATCTGGTATACGTTCGTACGTAAAAAGATCGCAGGGTCAAAAGAACGAATCAATGAAAATCTCCCCTGATCCATCTGAAGAAAAGATAAAACATTTATCCGCTCTGCTTGAAGAAATGGAGAAAAAGAAGTCGTTTCTGCAAAAGGAAGCCGTTGCACAGGGGAAATTGCTGAATAATTTGGAAAATGTAAAAGATGAATACGAGGAAATTATCGAAAGATATTCAATCCTTAATGATACACTTAAAGAAACAATAATAATTACAAAAGAGGATGTCAGCAGAAGAAAGCTATATTATATGATCGCGGCAGGCTGGATTTTAACGATATTTCTTGCTTTGCTTGCCGGGTATTATATCGGTCGTTGTTATGCCAAAACAGCTTTCCATTATCTCCTGACTTTAACCGCTCTTCCAGCCGGTATTTTTATTGGCATGGCGATTAATTATTGCAAAAAGAAGCTAAACGAGCCTGATACTTCAGACGTGTACAGACGTGCACGCGAATTAGCCTCAAAAAAACAATAGACGTGCACCGTGTAAGCTCAAAACTAAAACATACACGTGCACCGCGTGCACGTCATTGCAACACCTGATTACAAAAGCAGGGTAAAAATGACTGACGTGTACGAGACGTGCACGTATTTTAGCCTCAAAATAACATCGTGCACGACGTGTACGCGCATACCGTGCACGCCATTGAGACACTTACAAAAAATGAATAATAAAAATAGCAGACGTGCACGAGGCGTGCACGACGGTGAACATCTACATAATAAATGACTTATAACTTTTTACTCAAGCGTTCGCGAACGCAATGACCCCAGAATGGGGGATATTGCGTCTGCTAAAACAATGAAAACCAATTTCATTGCTATCAAGAGAAATAATATACAAACCCAACAACACTAATAATAGGAGTAACAAAATTATGTTTACAATGGCAAAAGTAAAAGACAATAGTACTACTGGACACAACTTTATGTTTGATCATTTATCATCCAACGACTACTATTCTGAAAATGAAAAAGTAATTGGATACTGGCATGGAAAGTTGGCTGAAACTTTTGGAGTTTTAGGAAACGAAATCGCGGCGGAGGAATTTGTAAAAATCCAGAAAAATGAAAACCCATGGCGCGGCGGCAAACTAACGCCAGCTGTCAGAAATGGTTCTTCTAGATTTTTCGATTTCCAATGTTCGGCGCAAAAATCAATATCCATCATGGCGGTCGTCATGAACGATCAGCGGCTATCAAAAGCACATAGCGAATGTGTCAAAAAAGCTTTAACAGAAATGGAAAAATTTGTTTCATGTCGTATCCGAAAAGGAGCGTTTCACGGAACAGAAAAATTAGAAGTAGCCGGCAACCTTATCGCCGGACTTTATAACCATAATGCAAGCCGCGCGCTTGATCCACAAATCCATACACATTGTGTTGTCGCAAACGTCACCTGGTGCGAATCAGAACAGCGTTATAAAGCCCTGTCTGAGTACGAGGTGCTCAAAGCTATAAGATACTGCGGAAAGTTCTATCAAAATGCCATGGCAAAACGTGTCCAGGAACTTGGATATGATATCGAATTAAAACGCACAAACAGAGGTATAGAGGGCTTTGAAATAAAAGGTGTCGATAGTGAACTGCTCAAAAGGTACAGTCGCCGCAGGGCAGAAATAGAAGAGGAGATAGAAAAATTCAAAAACGAGACCGGACGCGAACCAACACCAGCAGAAATCCATATCATCGCTAAAGAAACCCGCGAAGCCAAACTTACGGAAATCACAACTCCAGAAGTTTTAGAATCACAAAGGCAAATGCTTTCCAAAAAAGAACTATCGCATCTGCGTTCCATAAAATATAATGCTTTGAAAAATAATCGAAAGCTGCAAGAAATATCATCAGGAAAGATAATTCAGATTTTCAGCAAGACAATAGATCATCTTTACGAACGCAAATCCGTTGTCGTCGGACACGAGTTATTGGCTGAAGCATTAAATCAGGGAATGGAAAACGCAAGGGCTGACGAGTTGAAATTAGCTTTAAAAAATAATAAAGAATTAATTCCTTTGACAGAATCCCCTGATCCTTTGAAAACATATTACATCACGAAAAGAGGCTTGGCTCTGGAACGCGAAGCTATACTGCTTGCCAATGCTGGAATCAATATTTTCAAACAACTTGGCGAGCAAGCCAAAGTGGATACCAGTAAACTTTTACGCATTCAGCAGGATGCTGTAAACGGCATTTTACAATGCCAGGATTTCGCCTGCCTTTTAAGGGGGTATGCAGGCTCAGGGAAAACGACAGTTTTACAGCCTATTCATGACGGTCTGATAGCTTCCGGCAAAAATCCTTTATATTTAGCTCCCACCCGTGGAGCGGTAAAAGTATTAAAAGGAGACGGCTTTAAAAATGCCACAACCGTGGCATCATTTCTCAACGAACCGGAATTTTCCAAAGATACTGTTTTAATCGTCGATGAAAGTTCACTGGTCAGCGCGGCGGTCGGCCATAAATTAATGTACCTGGCAAAACAAAATAACGCCAGAATGATTTTCGTCGGGGATCGCAGGCAACATTTATCAGTAGAAGCTGGGGATTTTCTAAAAGTTCTCGAATTTTACAGCGACATCAAAAATTTCGAATTATCTCAAATCATCCGCCAAATCCCCAAGCATTACCGTAAAGCTGTACAACTCATGGCAAATAATAAAACCGCTGAAG
>Ga0307988_1000553_pt1 | contig 25508 bp, 21 predicted proteins | sample EllFjometagen183_FD_203166 | JGI IMG/M metagenome (GOLD analysis project Ga0307988, IMG submission 203166) | Marine microbial communities from Ellis Fjord, Antarctic Ocean - #183 | ecosystem: Environmental > Aquatic > Marine > Unclassified | place: Southern Ocean | collected 2014-10-08 | reverse complement strand
TTCTGTCATATTCATAAACCACTGCTCTGAGGCATAGGGCTCAATAGGTACATTTCCCCGTTCAGAATAGCCGACCTTGTGTATATGCTCTTCAATCTTTTCCATCAGATCGAGTTCTTTGAGCTGCTCGATCACAACTTCACGTGCTTCAAAACGATCCAACCCGATAAATTTTCCAGGAACACTCTCGTTTAGAGTTGCATCTTCATTGAAAATATTGATAAACTCCAACTCATGACGTTTACCCATTTCCCAATCATTGGGATCGTGAGAGGGTGTTACTTTCACACAGCCCGTTCCAAAATCTTTGTCTACATAATCATCTGCAAAAATGGGAATTTCACGACCTACAAGGGGCAGAATAACCTGTTTCCCAATAAGATGTTTATAACGTTCATCATCGGGATGTACGGCCACTCCAGTATCACCCAGCATGGTTTCCGGGCGGGTGGTAGCAACCACGAGGAAGTCATTGGAGTCCTTTATTGGATAGCGCATGTGCCAGAGATGACTGTTACGCTCTTGATAGATAACTTCTTCATCAGAAATAGCTGACTTTGTAGCAGGGCACCAATTTACCAGTCGTTTTCCGCGATAGATATATCCCGCATTGTATAGCTCAACAAAGGAGTGGAGTACGGCTTGATAATAGTCATCATCCATGGTAAAGCGCTCGCGCTCCCAGTCACATGAAGCACCCAACTTTTTGAGCTGCTCGATGATAATACCACCATATTTATCTTTCCATTCCAATGCATGATTCAGGAACTCATCCCGACCGATGGCATGTTTGGTGATGCCCTGTTCCCGCAGCATGTTCACAACTTTTGTTTCAGTGGCGATCGAAGCGTGGTCGGTTCCTGGAATCCAGCAAGCTTCACGGCCTTGCATGCGACGCCAGCGTATGAGAATATCCTGCATGGTATTATTGAGTACATGTCCCAGGGTTAAAATTCCGGTAACATTGGGCGGTGGAATCACGATGGTGTAGGGTTCTTTTTCAGGATCTGGTTCTGAATGAAAATAGTTCTGATCCAACCAGTGTTTGTACCACTTATCTTCGATGAGTGAGGCATCATAACGTTTACTGAGTTCTTTTGTCATTTGTACATTAACCTTTTTTTATAACCGCGAAGTGCGCAAAGAACGCAAAGATTTTTTGGGTTACCGGGTTGATTGAGTCATCCTGCATGGCGGGCAAAGCTCGTAGAGCGCAACCTGAAGTAAAGCGAGGGATCTCCCTGGCGAATCAGGGATTTCTAGCTAACCATCGTATTTAAAAGCCCAGGAATTTAGACGGGGGGACAGGGTGGTGTAAGGGGAAAACCATATTGTTAACCAAAAATCTTATGTTTCGATTCGATCAACATTGTCTTTAAAGGGTTGGGCATAGTTCCTTTTTTTTAAACCCTTTCCTTCAAGGGTACTCATTGCATTTTCCAGTCTTTTATCAAACATTTTTTCCACCTAACGCCTCGCTTGAGCAGCCTGTCATAGTTGACAACCAATTCCCCACGTCATTTCCGAATGAACCGTTTCAAATGATTTTGGTAATTTCCTGGAGCGTAATTTTACACCCATGCTGAGCGAATATTTTCCTTCTGAACCCAACCGCACATTTAGGAGTGGATGTATGAAACCAAATTGTCTTACTCCTTTTTCATACATCCTTGGCTCCAAGAGATATCCTGCGGCAACAGATACACCCACGTATTCAAACCAATAATCCCAACCTGGTCCCAAACCATAACCGATATAAAGTGGCAAATCATAGTCGATTCCTTTAATAAACGAACCGTCTATCCTGATCAGAAAGTGTGAACGGGTTGATTTTTTGTAGTCCAGTAGAATTCCTAGGCGTTCGCCAGCAAATAGTTGTGTTCTCGTTCTGACGATAAAGGTTTCTTCAGTTTTCTTCTCAATGGGTATTCTGGTTGATGAAATGACGTTCACATAAGTACCGTCATATCTTACTGTTGCTGATAGGGGAGAGAAAAATTTAGATAACTGGTCTACATGTACTTGGTTATGGACAACAATTGAGTCCATGACATTGTATGAAATTCCTCTTCCATCTAACCCAACAATTCCATTATCTGCTATTGTTTGGATTTCAAATTCAAGAACATTGCCATTATTTATAAATACTTTCCACGTGTCACCCTCAGAAGCAAATGAAGGTGCAGTAAATAGTGAGAGGATTAGAATCCAAATAGAAGTTCCTGAAATATTGGTATAAGGTTTATCGGTGTGTCTATAATTCATTCGATTCAATGCTCCCCGTCCAACCTTTTATGCTTATTTGATCTATGATCATTCATGACTGTATCACGTCTTGTACTTAAGCTGCCAGCATTCGTATTCAACAACTGTCCCCGCCTACTCCAGGATGTACCACTTGCTGAGCCTAGCCTGTCCTCGGTGTATCGAAGGGAAGTATGACACATAACGTGCAAGTGGAACGGAACGTGGTTTTAGTGGGCCGCTCGAAGCAGTACCTTATTAAGCGCTGCTATTAGAACATTGTATTATTATTTTCAGATTTATCAGGGATGTTTTGCATAGCATCCCAATGCTCAACTATCTTTCCATTTCCATCAAATCTAAAAAAATCCATAGTCACATACTCATCCCCACCCGGCCATATTTGGTGAGTGTGAAGTGCTACTAAATCGCCTTCAGCAACGGAACGAACAAACTCAATACTTTTATTCGGGTATTCTTTTGCCATTTTTTCGAAGTACGCAATGAGTGGTTTTACACCGTTCCCAACAAGGGGGTTATGTTGAATATACTCACGCCCAACAAACTGGTGGCACGCTTTGCTTGGATTCCCCTCATAGGCCATTCGATAAAAAGCAATAGCATTTTGTTTATGCTTATCTGTTTTCGATTCCATTGATATGCCTCCTGTTTAAGTAAGCTTTGAAAACTTCCATAATACACATAACCCGTGATAAATATCTGTGCAAACCATACGCCTAACAAGTTGTTATACCAATTTCAGTTCAAGATATCCCCCAAAAAAGGGCTGGGAAATTACCCTTCGAGATCAGGGAGACTAAATAGCGTGTCTTACTGGGCCAGTCGAAGTATGACACAGACCACGCAAATGGAACTGAATATGGTATTATATGGCAAGCGACTGACCTTGATAACAATGAAGTATTGTGAAGCTAGCGAGCCTTCAAAATATTTTGATGATCATTTTCCCAAAAGGCTACCGTATCGGCAGAAAATTCAACCGTCGCTTTTCCATAGGTCCACAAATCGCCATCAATCACATCGGGGACCCCTTGGAGTGCAATCACCTCTTCTCGAAAGGAACCAATTTTAAAATAGGGGTTGGGAAAAAGCCAGATACTGTCCAGGGGCATTCCCGTTTTTAAAGGGGTGGTTGTAGATGAATTCCAGCCTATCACTTTGCCTCCACCAAACGAAATAGTGGAGTACTCATAGTGCCACTCCCCTCCTTTAATTTGATTCGGCGGTCCTTGAACTTCGGAAACCCAGGCCTTATCTGATCCCAGTGTGAAGAAAGTGTCTGCGACTGTCTTTTCCAGAGGAATAACTGCTTCGACAATTTGATTTACTTTCTCTTTGGCTCTCCTGACTTCCCATTCTTTTCGCAAATCTGATTTCTCATTTGTAAGTATGATTTTTCTGGTGAGTGACTTCAACTTCTCTTCAGGTGGGTTTATCAGAGAAGACCCCAGCATAAAGAGAAAACTTACCAAAAGCAGAAGAACAAAGACAATCACGAGACTTCCTTGATCAATATGAAAACTGGAATCCACATCAGGTGTGATTGGTTTTTCCTGCTTAGCCTGTTTTGGTTTAGGGGCTTTTTCCTTTTGGTCCGGTTCTGCTGGCTTAGGCCTTTCTTGCTTCTTTTTTTGAAAGGGTTCACGTTCCTGATTCGAGGGTCTATATCTGGCACGACTCTGCGACTGTTTCTGTTGTTCCCGCCCAACATGGAGAAAGTGCCCATGTTTTTCCAGATAAGTGACTGCAACGGTTCTGGCCTCGTTGATCACTTTTATTTGAGCCTCAGTGCGGGCACCCAATCTCTCATCATTTTGGAATCTATCAGGATGCCATATTCTGGCTAAATCTTTATAGGCCTGTTTAACCTCTTTTTCAGTGGCTTCATTGGTCAGACCCAGCTGCTGAAGAGCAGCGGAAATTGACATACCTTTTGGCATGGACCAGGTCCTATTTCTTAATCTTGATTATTAAATTTTGCATAAGCTTAACAATGTATTCGACTTCTGCGAATTATCGGTACCAAATATTGCGGGTTGCGGGTTGCGGGTTGCGGGTTGCGGGTTGCGGAAAAAATTATCCCGTGGGGATCACAAAGCTATTTCTCAAAGCGAATTAAAACACTCATGCCTAAACCGAGTGGTATAGAATACCATTCCCCTTGACTGGTTTTGCGATAGTATGTTTTTCCACTTAGAAATCCTGTTCTGACATGTAAGCTACCTTCACCTAGCTTTCTCACATACTCCAGGGAAATTACGAAATCATCCTGCACTACGATATGATAACTACTTAGATCTATGACGATATCTTCCCCATTAGTAAAATCCGTCAGGGTGATATATATAGGCTCTTTAAGAATGTTATTGCCAGGATCTCCCCCGTCCATTTCATAGACATTCAACCGATAAAAAACAGTGTCAAAAGTGGTTGCCAGGCCATAGAGGCGAAAATCTTTGAGTAGCGTTGGTCTCTTTTTTATGCGGACCCGAATACCCAACTCATAACCCAGGCTATCATTTTTAAAACCAGCCATGGCATTTTTTAAGGGCTTGGGATTGCCCACCAATTTTTCTGCATATTCCCTGGGGTAAACCACAACATTCTGCATTTCCAGGACTTTCGGGATTAACTGGACTTCACAGTAAGTAGAACAGGCACGCCCCATCTCTAATACTGAAACATCGTAGTTTTCATAACCAATAAAAGAATAGCGCAGGATTGCGTCAGGTTTTGCACCCGTCAGATCCAGCCAAAAATCGCCGTTCACGTTGGAAACTGTCCCCCTCTCACCCTTCAAAACGCCGATATTTACATAGGGGATAGCTTCGAGCGTCTGGGCATCAATGACTCTACCACGGATCGTCTGACCAATCCCCAAAAGGGGTAGCAGCATTGCTGTCATCACAATACTTTGTATGAATTTAGCCAACATAAGTGACTGAACGCCTATGTCTCTAGTTTGTCCGTAAATGTCTTCGTTGAAAACTCCATGTACCTATTATAAAATAGAGCAGTGTTACTAAGATAAAAGCCGTGACCTCACCTAGAATCTCACTTAATCCATCACCCATAACGCTAATTTTATTCAAGGCACTGATGGCATGTGTCGGCGACATCAAACTTTGCCAACTGATGCCATATCCCATAAGGTCAAACAAGACTTTGCCCTGCAAGGGAAAGGCTGCTCCAGTAAAAAACATAAATAAAAATATCGGTAAATTACCTATGATGAGAACATCCGTGACTGAACGGGTGACTGAAGCTAGAATTAGACTAAAAGCAACTATGCTCATACTGGTCAGAATAGCAAGCAACAAAAAAAGCATAAAGGAGCCCCGCATTTCAAATCCCAACCATACTGCAGCAAGCAGGGTTAATAAAATTGAGATAACACCCACTAGAATCTGAGTGCCCCAGGGCCGTTTCTGAGTTGTTCTTTAACGCTCTTTTTGAAAATGGACCAGATCATGCTTATTCTACTTTTAATCTCTAAGCCCCCGTCCTGTGAGTTGAATAAAGACATCCTCCAGTGTGTTTTTTCTTAATTGAATCTCACTGATTTCAAGCTGATACTGTTTCAGTATTGTTGTAATATTTGGGATTGTTTCCAAAACATCTTTAGATCGAATCTGTAGTCTGTCCTGTAAAAATGTAACTGTCTCACAGATGGTTGAGAGGGTATCCCTTATCTGCTGAATGGCTTTGTCATTCGGAGGCTGATTTATGAGTGAAATTTCCAGGAGATCACCTACACCCATAGATTTTTTCAGTTTTTCAACAGTCTCCAGCTTTAACAACTTGCCTTGATCAAGAATAGCAACTCTATCTGTCAGACGTTCGGCTTCATCCATATTGTGAGTAGCAAGAATGACCGTTTTCTTAATTGCCAATGACTTAATCAGTTCCCGTACAAGGATACGACTTTGCGGGTCCAAGCCCGCTTCCGGCTCATCCAGAATCACTACAGGGGGATCATGGATCAAAGCCCGTGCAATATTCAGTCGACGTTTCATCCCCCCAGACAGTTTTTCTGCCAGGACATTCTGCTTTAAGTCAAACCCCAAAGAGTTGAGTAATTCTCCGGCATGATGATTGGCTTCACGAGAGTCCAAGCCGTACATTTTGCCCATAAATACCAATTGTTCTCTACTGGTGAGTCTAGGCCAGTAAATATTTTCCTGAGGACAAAATCCGATCGACTTACTCAGGTTATCAGAGTGATCTTTCCAAAGAATCTCCCCACCATCGTTGTATAACAAGCCACAAAGCATACGAATAACAGTCGTTTTTCCAGCTCCATTGGGGCCAAGAAAACCTAACATTTCACCCTGTTGAATTTCCAGTGACAGGTCATCTACAGCAACCAGGTTGCCAAAGCGTTTTACTAGATGGGTAATTTGTCTCATTTATGATCCGTTTACCTGGAATATAGGTCAGATCGCAAGTTTGGGGTACATGTATTGTACCGAGCCAGGTACTGTGGGGTGGAGCTGTTTTGGGATTTTGGTATTAGGAAAGGCTACTTAGGATAAGTGGTTAAGCCAGGGTGTTTAAGATTGCACCTGTTTCTGGCAATCCAGCCTGGGCTAGACTAATGCGCAGGTTGGATTGTTCATATTCATTAAGGTTCGCAAAATCAGGGTGGTGACTCTGAATATCCTGAACTGCTTGTATGTTATCCAACTTAATGTCACCCGGTTGGATGCCTGGGGTGTAGGGCAATTTTTTAAGCTGGTGACTATCAAAAAGACCAGATTGGGGTGTATTGACACCCATAATTTCAGGAGGTGGCGCCGTTGTGATATTGCTCTTATCCACGTTGATCCCTGTGATAGAAAAGTTGTTCCATGCTTTCCTTATCGACGAAACGGGCTAAACCTTAAACGTTTTTGGGACTATCTCGCTGTATTAAAAAGATTCTCCGAGAAGAATTACAGATGAACCCCACCTGTATCGACGTCAGTATTCAGTAGACTGGGGGAAACTTTGAAACCGATTCAGGTGAGAGCTTCTTTAACTATTTCCCATCAACATCTTTGCTTCAAGTTGTCCTGTGAGTTGCCAGATTTTCAGCTCATCCAGATAGGCGCTATATTTGGCCTGGATCAGGCTAATCTTGACCCGGCTTAAATTCAACTGAGACTCACGGAATTGAGTTGAACTGACAACTCCCAGTCTAAAATATTCATTGGTTTGCTCAAAGTTTAGCTGGGCAGATGCCAGGTTGTTTTGTTTGAGCGCTAAAACCTGCTGACTCTTTATAAAAGAGTTGTGGGCTGATGTAAGATCGCTCAACACCTGACGCTTGGAATCCAAGGTGCTTAATTCACTGTTCTTCTGCTGAATCTTTGCATTTTGAATATTTTTACCCTTGCGGCCATCATAAATATTCCAGGAGAGGGTCAAGCCAGTTGACAGCGTATTATCAGAATCACCTAAACCGAAATCCATATCTGGATTTATCTGCTGTAAACCATAACTCCCGCTCAAATTCACAGAAGGCATGAGAGAAACCTTTGAGTTCTTCACGTTAATCTGACTCTGAACTTCTTGATTTTGGCTAATCAACAAACTGCGATTGTCTTGTAAGAGCAATGCTTCAAGGGCTTCGGAATCATAGTTTCCAAATTCACGCTCAACCTGGACTGGTTCATAGCGACGATCAATCTCCCAGCCTAAGAGTAAATTCAACTTTCTGAGAGCCTCTGAGTAGGCGAAATCTGCCTCAAGTACAAAACTGCTATCATTGTCAAAATCAACACGAGCGGCCAAAGCCTGTAACCGAGAACTCATACCCAAATCATTTCTGTCAAGAGCCTGGGCAAGTCGCTCACGAGAAACCGACACCTGTTCTTTCAAAATTGACAGGTTGTCATGAGTCATTAGTAAATTGAAATATGCCTGAGAGGTTGCATAGAGCATGCTCTCGGTAACCAGGCCCAATTGCAATTCGGAGGCCTGGGCTTGCGTGTTCAGAAGCTTGTAAGTATTCAAACCCTGCATGCCCTTAAATAGGGTATATCCGGCACTTAAGACTGCTGTATTTCTGGTTGACTGAGTATTCACAGTACCAGCAGCTGTTTGTACGGGAATATCACTATAGGTTGCACCTGAACTTAAATCAAGTCGGGGTAATAAGCCGGCGTTCCCAAGATTGGCATTATTCTTTGAAACTTGGACACTATTTCCTGCCTGCTGTATACTCAAGTTGTGAACAGCAGCCACGCCAATTGCATCTTCCAGGGTGAGTTTCGTGGCTGTTTGGCTATAAGCACGGGGAACAGAAAGAAACAGAAGTGATAACGCAACAGCAATTGAAGCAGTCCCTCTAACTAAGGGCTTGGTGTAAATTCTTCGTACTTTGACTCCGCTCAGCGTGACACTTCTAATATTTCTAAGTACTGCAAAATGATTAACTGTTTTCATTGTTAGACCTCACTCCCTTCTGCAAACTGGGCATCAATATCTAATTCTTTGACGGAGCTTTCGATCTCCTCGGCTGTAGGCATCACTCCCGTTTTCCATTTAACAACATACCGTCTCATGACATTAAATATGCTCAAAAGCACAGGTAACACAATCAGGGTACTAAAAGTCGAGATAATCAAACCGTAGGCAACTGAAATAGCCATGGGGACGGTCTGTTGGGCGTCGGGATTATTCGCAATTATGAGGGGCATCAAGCCGGCAATTGTCGTCAGAGAGGTGAGTAAAATGGGTCTGAAACGGGAAAGGCCAGCTTCGAAGAGGGCTTCCATATAGGCCATCCCCCGTTTTAAGCGACGATTTAGGGTTTCAATAAACACAATGGAATCATTCACCAGTATCCCTATCAATGCCACAACTCCAAAATAGGAAGGCATATCAATGGGGGTATCATGAATGGCATGACCCCAGCCGATCCCAATGAATCCCAGAGGAATCAGCATGAAAAGAATAGCTGTTTGTCCAAATGATCTGAAAGTGAAAGCAATCACGGAAAACAGAAGGACTAGAATCGCAGGGAGAATTTTACCCATTGAATCCGTGGCCTCTTTCATCCGCTCCTCACGACCCCCAATGGAATAATTGATACCGGGATATTTATTCAAAATGGCTGGCAAAATCACGGTTGTGACTTCACCTTTAATCTGACCCAGGTCAATTGACTTATTCAGGGCATCGGCCTCTACCGTTACTTGACGCTGACCATTTAGATGTCGAATTGCACTTAGGCTGGTCGTGTAACTCAAGTTAGCAATATCCCTTAGCTGGAAAGTTTTACCTGTAGCTGTGCGAATCCGCATGGTCTCTAAATCACCAATGGAGGAGCGGTCTGATTTGGCATAACGTACCCAAATTTTGACTTCCTCGGTACCGCGATTGATGCGCTGCACTTCAGCACCATAAAAACCGTTTCGAACCTGACTCATAACGGTTTGAATATCTAAACCAAGTAACAGGGCCTGATCTTTTAGCTCAACTTCGATTTCTCGCATGCCCTGTTGATTATCATCGATAACATTTTTTAGACCAGAGAGATTCTTAAGCTCGGCTTTAAAGTCTTCTACGGCATGATCCAAAATAACCGGGTCATCACCCAATAGAGATATGGAAACGGCCTTTCCAAAATGAGATGATTCAACATAATTGATTCGCTCCACTTCAGGCATGGGTCCAACAGCTTCACGCCAAGCGTTTGAGAACTCTGTCGAGAGAAAAGCTCGCTCCCGACCATCAATCAGGTTGACAGATATTCCTCCTTCATCAGTAGCCGTTTGCTGGTTGATGATACTGGTAATGACTGGTTTACCCTCATCGCTTGAAAATTGTTTTCCGACCTCAATCGCCTTCTCCTCCAACATCAATAGGGTTGCGTGAGTAACCGCTTCAGGTGTTCCAGGGGGCATTTGAAGACTGACATCAGAGTTGTTTTGGTTTTCGAAATTACTACCACCCATTTGGATCACACCACCCAGAGCCGCTCCGATGGTTATTAGAAATACACCAGTGACAATACTGAGGGTTAGTAAGCGGTTTTCAAGTGCTTTTCGATAGACCGGTGCATACCAATTATCGCGCATAAGTGCTAAATAATGGGTTGATTTCTTCTCCAACCAGCTTGGTTTCCGATCGGCAGCCAAAGCTTTGGAGTGGGCAATATGAGCAGGCAGAATGAGCGCTCCCTCAATCAATGAGACAAATAGAGCGGCCATTACCACAAAGGCCATTTCCTTAAAAAATTGTCCAAACGTTCCTTCAATCAGCATAAAGGCTGAGAAGGCGATCATCGTGGTAATAATTGCAGAGGTAACAGCCGGGAGCACTTCAAGGGCACCATCAATAGCCGCCCGAATACGGCGCTTGCCTTTTTCATGATGTTGATAGATGTTCTCAGCGATCACGATCCCATCATCCACCAAAATTCCAACCACGAGAATCATACCAAACATGGAAATTCGATTCAGGGTGATATCAAAAAGAGCAGCCAGGGCAAACATACCCATAAAGGAAATGGGGATGGATAAGGCGACCCAAAAAGCCATGCGAGGGTTGAGGGCCATCGATAAAAATATTAGCACGAGGAAAAAACCGACGACCCCGTTATTCATAAGTATTGCCTGCGTACTGCGCACAGAATCAGCCTGGTTAGCTAAAACTTTAGCCTGAAGCACATCATTTTCAAAATTGAATTTTTCAACATAACTTTGAACTTCATTGGCCACGTGAATGATATCTTCTTCACTGGTATACTTAACTTTGATTAAGGCAGCCGTTTTTCCATCAACGAAAACCACATCTGGGTCTTCTGCCCACTTGTCTGTCACATCAGCTACATCGCTAAGATATAGAACGGTCCCATCGATTCGTGAACGGAGAACAATATCTTTTAAATCCTCAGCGTAGTATTCCTTTTGTCGCGTTCGGATACTCAGGTCTTCAGATTCCCCTCGGATATTACCACCGGTCAGGTCAATATTGGCATTTCTGATGACCGCCACCGCCTGAGCCATGGTTATACCAAAAGTTTCCAGGTCCGTTTCCCTAAAAGCAATCTCGATCTCCTCATCTGGAAAACCACTGATCTCAATTTTGCTGAGACCAGGCGTGTTTAAGAGATCATCCTCAATGCGCAGGGCCACTTCTTTAATCAGAGAGAGATCAACATCCCCGTTGATCATAAAATCAATCGCATCCGACCGGAATTCCCACTTACTGGCTCGTGGGGGCTCTATCCCGGTAGGGAAAGAACTAATCCCATCAACCGCATTTTTGATATCCTGAAGGACGAGATCAGCATCCACACCACTGGTTAGCTGAGCCGTTACCACACCCACATTTTCACGGGACATGGAGGTTAATTTTTTGATTCCTGTCAGGCCTTGCAAGCTTTGCTCAATCTTTAAAATCACGCCCTGTTCAACTTCCTCAGGGGAAGCACCAGGATAAACGGTAGATATATTGATCACACCGGGATCAATCTGTGGGATCAAGGTTGATCGCAGAGATGTGAATCCAAACCAGCCCAGAAATAGGATCAGTAAAATGAGCACATTCCCAGCTGTGGAATATTTAATAAAATATTGAATCATACTTTTCATGAGATTTTAAACCTTCTCTATTACAGCGAAGAAAACGAAAAAAAGGAAGCCTGGTTAACCCACAGGTCCCTATTCATATCATTCGTTGTGAAACTCTTAATTGGTTCAGCCATACTCAAGCTGGAGCCGCAAAAAGATTTTTGATAATGATACAGAATCATATAACAATCGTCTTGAGTTATCAGGCAATTGATTTCTGATCAACCCTGGTCTTTTTGAGACTTCTTTTCAGCGGATTCTGGTGTTTTAACCTGCTTGGGTTCCATGCCAGGTATTTTTATCTGAGCACCATCATATAAATTCAGAGTTTTGGTGGATAATTTCGTGCCATTTACAAGGCCCGTGACAACAGCTAGCTCACCTTGTGTGGATACCACATCAACCACTTGATAATGAATCGTTCCTTCAATGATTTCCAGTACTGTATTTCCACCATGAAGCATTTTTCGAGGTATTTCCATTCCCTCAATTGCTGTTGACGTCAGCACATCGCCTCTCAAAAACATGCCATCACGTAATTCTGGGGCAGAGAGGCTTGCATAAATACTTACCATCTGATTGTTTTCATCCAAACCTTGATTGATCCGCGTCACAGTTCCCGTCCAGGAACCTGCAATATTTTCACTGTGTAGTTGGACCTGATCACCAATATGGATCTGAGCCACTTCCTCGATGCTCACGTTGGATTCAAAATTATAACGGGCGGGATTGATTAAAACACCCAGTGGTTGCCCGACCCGAACCAGGTTTCCTGGGGTGATACTGCTTTGAATGAGAACACCATCGAAAGGAGCTCTGATAGTGAATTTTTCCAGTCTTGCTTCCTGAGCCTTGATTTGATAATAGCTATTGTAAATCCCTTTATTGGCAACAAAGAATTTTTCACGCTCATTTAATGACTCTGGAAGCGCTTGTGTCCTGGATTCGATATTAAATGATTGAAGATAAGTGTTCCAGGATTTATAGCTCTGGGGATAATCAAATTTGAGCTCAGGTAACAGTGCTGCAACGGCTGTGAGCAGACTACTGCGTTGAGCTTTTAAACTTAATTCGGTCTCCTCCTGATTCACTCGCAGCATGACCTCACCCCGACGATAACTTTGACCAGTGAGAAATTCTTTACCACTGACTTTCAGCACGCCAGTTACTTCAGTCAGAATACTTACCTTTTCATGGGCAACGAGACGACCAATCACAGGGACCGTCAACTGGATAGAGTTATTCTTAACCTTCATTACTCCTACCGTTGGACGGGTATCCATGGGCGGTTTACGTTCTGGGGCAGATTTCAGTGATACCAAAAACATGGTAACGGTGATCGAGACAACCAGGACCACGGAGAATGATATGATTTGTTTTATACGGGGGGTCATTTTATAGCTCCAATTTCTTTATACTTTTTCCCATTGCGGAATGAAAATAATTTTTGCGTTCAGGTTAGACGGAATTATTCGACTTCTGTTACATAACTTAAGATAAATGACTGTTTTTAACCGATGAGCCTGTTAGAGGATATACCACTCGGGCTCTTATTCAGTTGAATTTCCGTTTCTTTTTAATGTGTCTATCAGGTGTTATCGGAAGCGCTGACTTCTTAAAAAACAAGGACATTGAGCATCGTCGAAATAACCGGTGATTACCCCCAAGTCCATGTGGTCAAGATAAGTTCAAGCTTTATGGAGAAATACCATCAGGATTTATATGGAATGGGTATTCGGGAGACCTTCAATAAGCCTGGACTCCAGGTGTTATCTTACAGGGAGATAAACCCGTTCACTCTCATTTCCGAGACGATCAATCGCGGTAACCGCAATTTTATCAAGTACTGCTGGAGGTGTTAAGCCGTCTGCTGATCGAATCATGGATGGCAAAACCAGAGATTCATGTTCAGATGTCAAAATCTGATAGGACCATTTCTCGCCCCGTTGCAGATAAACCACCCAATGATTCACATCTTCCCGCTCTCCGTGAAGCCAGTGGATGTGAATATTGCCATCCTTATGCTCCAGCTCTACCAGCGGTGTTGTAGGTGCCTGATCATCCAGCCAAGTTGAGGGTGGGATGAGTACTGGGTGTGTATACGGACCATCCATAAGAATTTTGGATATCCCGCCATAATTTCTCTGCAAAGCTTTCATTGAGAAATGGACATTTCCGGGTGCTTCCGGGACCATTCCACGGGTAATCATGATTTGACTAAAATTTTCCAGAGCCTGAGCTTCCGTTTTGATTTTGCTGGTAAAAAGACCGGGCCAAAGATTTCTATGGTGAGTGTTTTCAGCGGTCCACCAGCCGAGAAGTACGGGATAACTCTGAGGAATCTGGCGGGTTGGCCAATATAGTTGAGGGGTCCAATAATCGACCCAGCCCTCATTTAGCCAGAGCTTCGCATCGGCATAAAGTTTATCGTATTGATCATATCCTCTGATGGAGGACGGGTTTCCTGGTCGCCAAATTCCAAACGGACTGATACCAAATTTAACCCACTGTTTCTCAGCCTTAATTCCATCATAAACACGCTTAATAAACACATTTACGGCATCTCGCCGCCAATCTTTTCGAGTGAGTTTTCCACCTGCACCGATATAGGCTGCGTAGGGTTCATCATCGGGAAATTCACCATCATTATAGGGATAGAAATAATCATCAAAATGGACCCCATCGATATCATAACGACGGACCACATCCATGACCACATCATAGGAGAAATCCTGAGTTTTCTGTAGGGAGGGATCCATCCAGAAATAGCCACCTTTAATTCCGCGAACCAGCTCTGAATGTGTGTTTACAATCGAGTTCTCGTTCTTTTTCCCGCTGGGATGATGGGCTCGGTAGGGGTTGAACCAGGTATGCAATTCCAGGCCTCGTTTATGAGCTTCAGCCACCCAAAAAGCCAGGGGATCATAATAAGGTTCCGGTGCTGTACCCGGCTCTCCAGTCAAATAATAAGACCAGGGTTCCAGGTCACTCGCATAGAATGCGTCACACTGAGGGCGCACTTGAAATATGATGGCATTCAGGTTTAGGATAACAGCGCTATCCAAAAGACTGATAGCTTCAGCTTGTTGCTGTGATGTCGATAAGCCAGGCTTGCTGGGCCAGTCAATATTGGCAACGGTGGCTACCCAGGCTGCCCTGAATTCACGGGGTATCTCAAAATCGTGTGTAAGCACAACAGGAGCCTTAACCACAGGAACGACCTGGTTTTCTGGTGGTTTGGCTGTGGAACAGGTGGTTAAGATCAGTCCCGTAATCATGACGACTATCAGATGAATGATTCTGGGATATTTATTTGGATGCATGGATAATTCTCCTGATGGGAATGATCTTGGATACTGTTGTTTCGGTAGAGACGGAGCGTGCTCCGTCTCTACCGCCCTACCTTAGTTTTTAATTAATGGTGGTGGCCGCCGGCTCCATGCACATGGCCATGTTCCATCTCTTCTGCGGTGGCATCTCGGACATCCATGACTTCCACATCAAAATGGAGGGTTTCTCCAGCCAGGGGATGATTCATATCAACGGTTGCCGTCTTTTCGCCAACTGCAGTAATGGTGGCGATATGCATATTTCCTTCTACCTCTATTTGAAACTGGACACCCTCTTTGACTTCTTTCGGATCATGAAAATTCTCCATGGGGACTTCCTGGATCATTTCCTCAGAAAATACACCATAGGCCTCTTCTGGTGCAATAATAGCGATGAGCTTTTCACCCTTGGCTTTACCCTCTAGTTCTTTTTCCAGGCCAACAATTAATCCGCCACCCCCATGGATATATGCTAAAGGGTCTTTGTCTGAACTACTGTCCAAGACTTCACCTTGATCATTGGTCAAGGTGTAATCAATGCTAACTACTTTGTCATTTGCGATATTCATTTTTGTTCTTTCTATTTATTGTTCGTAGTATAAAAAAACTGTCTCACTCGGGGTGGGGAGACTTATAGGAATTAATTAAAACCGTTTTGATTGGAAATCATATAGTAAACAGTGGCCTACTCTTCCAAAACCAGACTAAAAGCCGTGGTTAATTTTAAGACATTTTTGCTCTCACGTTCCAAATTTTTCGCTAATTTCCGAGCAATATTTTCCATAACCTGGAGCCCAATAGGTGGATTGTCAGCACAGACTTTTTGAAAGGCTACTTTCTCCATGACAACCACTTCACAATCTGTGGAGGCGGTCACCGAAGCTGTTCTCAACGAGTCCTCCATGAGCAGAGCCATTTCACCAAAAAAGGGCCGATGTTCATCGGTTAATGTGATAAAGGTTTTGTCCTTGGTATCAGATTCATCATCTCCCAACAGGGTTAATTTTTTACTAATCGTGACCGTACCTTTAATCAGGATAACCAGGGTACTTCCTGTCTCCCCCTCAACCATGATAGACTCGCCCTCGGGACATGTGACTTGTCGGGTGGCTGGCCGATAAACAGCAATTTCCTGCTCCTTTAAACCTCGAAAGAGAGGACAGTTAATTAATTGTGGGATATAAGGCATAGGCTACTCAGTGTTTAGTTGTTTTCTAATATAATCTCTTGCCTGGCTATGCTTGTTGAGCTTTCCTCGACAAACAGAGCGACAGGGTTGTTCTTTTTTGCCACAAAATCTCAAAGACACGAAGAACCACTAAATGAATTTGTGTAGCTTTGTGTCTTTGTGGCTAAACTTGTCAAAACGCATGGTTGTTTTCATCATTATAATCATTTTTTGGAGCTCCTTCACTTCGGTCAGGATGACTATTTTAACAAAATCATTTGTTCACCGGATTTGAGTATATAATCCTTCTCCGGATTGATGCGAACTTTCATTTTCTGCTCTTCGTTTTGTCCTCGACCCGCCGCTTTCAGTTTTGCGGCTATAAACTGATCTAGATAATCCCCAGAATCAGAACTTAAAAAATCACCTATGCCAGTCGCAGACTCCTCTTGGTACACGCCCATCACAGCCATGTCATATACTTCGTATGCCTCGGCAAAAAGTTTTGCGTAGGATTTGCCAATTAGATGATCTGGAACGGGTTTGGTTGATAATCGGGACTGGTCTGCATTCAGCATCTCAGATAAAAATGCCGGGATACCGGGATTGTGTAATTGGCTGGCTCCCAAAAAGGGACCAAACTCATCTGCGATGATAATTCCATCAGCTTTTGCTCTGCGTAATTTCGCTTTATTTTCGTAATGCAAGATGTAGGCATAGACTTTGGCTTTGGGTGCCAATGCTTTGATAGAGTAGGTTGCCAGTGCGGTCTTTTCATCAGCTTCCGTTTTGCCCAATTTGATGAGGTTAGGTAGAATAAGAACGGCTTTTGCTTTGGAGACATTGGCCTTCGCTAGGATTTGATCCTGGGTGAAATCTCCTCTCACAAAACCTAAATGACTGGCATTTAATTTCCCCCGCCAGGCATCGATCTCTTCTTCTGATAAATCATTTACCAGTACAATGGGTGTCTGATCTTCACTATCCTGTGCCAGTAGTGACTCCAACAACTCATCGGCCAGATCATTCCAGCCACAAATTATATAGTGGTCTGTATATTTAATTTTTTCCAAACCCTTACCCTCTCTGATTTTGCGAGCTACAAAAATTGATGAAATGGTAGCTGTAAAGAATGAAATTAACGCCATGGAAAAGAACATCATAATTGAGGCAGCAATACGAGCCGAGTGAGATGTTGGACTCAAGTCACCATAGCCAACAGTGGTCATGGTCACCCAGGCCCAGTAAAAAGCATCAAATATATTGGTTATGTTTCGATCCTCGGATGAGAAATCTAAAAGAAAAACAGCAATTGCCCCGATAGCCAGGATTATCCATAGGATAAGAATCAAGCCCAAAACGCCTTCTTCTCGAAGTCGCTTTACCCAGGCTAACATTTCATGGAAAATTTTCATTCGCGTTAAACTAAGTCAAACGGGGGCATGTTGAAGATATTTGTTGGTTTGTTAGAAAGACAGTCCAAACACATCCTCTTATAAATTAAGGGGAAAGGAGTACTTCACCCAAGTCTAAGAATATCAAGCAGCAGCTCCGTTTCTTGCCAGCGCTTATGTTTGATCTTCAAACGCGTTAGTTCTCCCCCACATAGAATTCTATCCCTAATAATTATATGTGACCTAATTTATCTCCTGACTTATATTGAAGGAAATATTTAGGAGATTAAAACCATGCAAAAACTTTCAACAACTTTTATGATGTTCATCCTGGGAGCCTTCTGGTTTGGACTGGCCACCCCACAATCAGCGCTAGCCCATTGCCAGATTCCCTGTGGTATCTATGATGACTACGCCCGTGTTCAGTCCATGTTAGAGAATGCTGCCACTGTAGATAAATCTGCTCGGTTGATTCGCGAGTTATCAGGTAAAACAGATGCTCAATCCCAAAACCAACTGGTTCGCTGGGTTATGAACAAGGAAGACCACGCCCAACAAGTGATCGCCACCATCAGTGACTATTTCCTCACTCAACGTGTCAAACCCAGTCAAAAAGATTATACCCAGCGTCTGGAAAAACATCACGCTGTCATCATTGCTGCTATGCAGGCCAAGCAGAATGTGGATGCAAAACATGCTGAGAGTCTCACGAAAGCCATTCAAGCCTTAGCTAAATATTATCCCGAGCATAAGCATTAAACTTTCACTTCTCTTTTTGCGGATTTCATCGGTTCTGGCGGAGGTTCATGCATGAGTCAATTTGTAAAAACAAATGGCATTCGCCTAAACGTTCTCCAAGAGGACCCTAAAGATGGTCCCCTGGTTATCCTCTTGCATGGCTTCCCTGAGTTTTCCTATAGTTGGAGGAAGCAGATTGGCAGCCTGACGGAAGCAGGGTTCAGGGTTTGGGCTCCAGACCAACGAGGGTACAACACAAGCGATAAGCCAGATGGTCTTGATGCATATTCTCTAGATGAATTGGCTGCAGATGTCATCGGGCTAATTGATGCAGCGGGGGTTGAAAAAGCCCTTATCGTTGGTCATGATTGGGGAGCTAGTGTTGCCTGGTGGACCGCAGGAAAATACCCTGAGCGAATCCATAAAATGGTGGTGATGAATGTCCCCCATGGCGGTGTCATGCAGAAGCACCTCAAAAAAAGTTTGACCCAATTGCGCAAAAGCTGGTATATGTTTTTCTTCCAAATCCCCTGGCTACCAGAAACCCTGGCAGCTCTGAACTCTGACTTATCTTGAATAATGAATCCATATCTTATAGATGCTCAAATTTTGGACAGCAGACATGCCTAACAATACAACGAACTTCAAATCTACGTCAGAGCTTTTTCGCCTGGGGATTTTTATATCCTTTTCAACACTTTCTGCCTCAAAAACACCGGTGTTAAATGAGGCCGAGAATATAATCACTTGATCGTAGCAAAACGCACTCAAGAGAGGAATTTCACATGCCCTTTTCATTGATCGACTTTTTTATTGGTTTCTTTTTGATGAATGCCATGCCACACATGCTCTTTGGACTGATTCGGTTACGGTTTTTAAGTGCGTTTGGCTTTAGCGCTCCAGCCAATATTGCCTATGCATTTCTTAACGTTATCATTGCTGGCCTGCTCTACAATTATCAGTATGGGATCAAGACCCTGATTGATGATGGGATTGTATTGGGAGCTCTGACGATGATTCTTATCTATTTGATCACGGGAAGATTCCTCGCCAATCTTTTCCAGGAAAACTAATTTGCAGGTCGCCATGTTCTCTGGAAATTCACGCATTTTTCATTGGTTGTTGGGTTTTTTGACTGTGATATCAACACTTTTAGCTGTTGAAATCCCTTCAATGGATGATCCTGAGAGGCAACTCCTGCGAGAGGGTGAGATTATCCTGAAAAACCTTAATATTGATAAAGATGGACCTACAAATCTTGAGGCAATCGCTTTATTTAACACTTCTAGAGATCATGTTTTTCGTACTATAACTGATTTTGAAGAGTACCCTAACTTTATGCCCAATGTGGTCCAGGTTGATGTGATTCACCAGGACAGTCTGGGATCTACCCTGAATTTTTATCTGGAACTACCACTGGGAATTGAAAAAAAATATCGAATCCACATATCCGAAACCACCCTTTCAGATAGCGCGACTCTGATTGCCTGGACATCACTTGACTGGCCAGGATTGCTTCCATCTGAAACCATCAAGGGGACTAAAGGACACTGGCTCATACAAGAAACATCTGATACGACAGCTATCGTTTTTTACAATGTCTTTACTGATCCTGGCCCAGTTCCCTGGGGATTTGGATGGATTGTTAACTTTTTGAGTAAGGGGAGTGCCCCAGAGGTGCTTGAGCAGACCAGACTTCAGGCAGAGGCTTATGCTCAAGCCCATAAACAGGAACCAAAAATAGCTTCTGAACGCGTGCTCTTTGTGGTTACAAGTAATGATCGATTGGGGACCACTGGAAGGGAAACGGGATACTACTTTTCCGAAGTAACTCATCCCTATTTCCAGATAATCGATGCTGGTTTTGAAGTAGATATCGCCAGTCCCAAAGGAGGCCTTGCTCCCATGGACCCCAGAAGCCTCAAATTAAAGGATCTTCTTAACAGGCGCTTTATTGAAAATCCCATTCACATGTCTAAACTTGAGCAAACGCTTCTGTTAGACAATATCGTTTCAAATGACTATTCAGCCATTTTATTTGTGGGAGGCCATGGTGGAATGTGGGACTTTCCCCAGAATGAAATTATTGGAGAGTTGACCGCAAATATCTATGAAAATGGCGGCATTGCTGCTGCTGTTTGTCATGGACCAGCTGCCCTGGTGGATATCAAACTATCAGATGATAGCTATCTGGTTGCGGGGAAGGCGCTAACTTCTTTTACAAATGCTGAAGAGGATGTGAAGAATCTTACCGATGAGATGCCTTTCCTCTTGGAGTCAAAGTTGATTGAGCGAGGTGCAATATTTACAAAAGCTGGTATTTGGCAGGAAAAGGTCGTGGTCAGTGATCGCCTCATCACCGGTCAGAACCCAGCTTCAGCAGAAGCTGTCGGTAAAGCCATCGTTACACTACTTAAATCTCAGGAATAAACAATTTTCACACTTAACAAAACCATCCTACTGAGCTTAACTCTTATTCTTTTAGGAACTTGCAACAGTTTTGATGACAATACACTTCCACCTGATGCCCATGACCAAATCTATTTTGAAAGCTTTGAGCTAAACCCTGAACGCAACTATGTCTTGACCAAACTCGTCAATAATAGTTTGTACACTTTAACTTCCTGTCAATTCAAGATTAACATCTATACCGAAAGTACCCCTGCGGATATTTCCCCAACTCTCACAGAAGTAAAATCCGGTGATGCGATCCCACCCGGCTATCAGAAGACATTATCTAAAACTTTTTTCATTCGAGAAACACTTAAACCGGGGTTTTCTACCGAAGCCTATTTTGAGCTGAGGTTGAGTGACCTGAAGGGTCCTGGAATTTTTATCTACGAAATCAACCGGCTGAGTGGTCAAGTTCAGCCCTCCTAACTCCCTTACAATAATACCACTGACCACTTAAAATCTATCTACTTTATCATGTACATTTCTTGGTTCATTTTGGACTGATAAAAAAATTGTCAAAAATCGTGATTCTGATAAAAAGGGGATCATGATGAAAAAAAGAAACATCAGTTCTATTTTAGCAACTCTGGTCATCAACAACCTCCCTCAGGGGGGAAATTAAGAAACTCATTTCTGCAAAAGACCAGTATCCCAAGAATTAACAAACTTCTCGGGTTCACCAGGTCATTTCAAAATTCTTGCTGCTACTGGGGCTTTGATTCTTTATCACGCCCCATGGCAGGTTGAATTATTATTCTTTCGTGTCCAAATTATTATTCATTTGAAGGTCTAGATCACTCCATAGCAAACTATCTTCCTCCAAAATGAGGACACTACGCATGTGCTTTCGGATGACAATCTTTTCTATATTACTGGCCAGCTCACTTATGGGACAAACAGTGGTGTCCGGACCCGTAAGTGGTCAATGGACCTCTCGGGATAATCCCATTCAGCTTTCAGCGAATGCTGTTATCGAGGTGGACGATACATTGACCATTGGGACGGGTGTCGTCATTGATCTCGGTTCAAGCTTTGAATTGCGTGTTCAGGGGACACTCGTAGCCAATGGAACTCTCTTCTCAAATGGTGGTGAAATTTTCGGGGATGATGGTCAACTTATTCTCGATGATTGTGAATTTCTGGAACTTGACGAGGGTGTTCGAGTTTTTGGTGGTCAAGCTTTCATTAATAACTGTCAATTCAATAGCACCAATCAGACGGGCATCACCTTTAGCGGGTCGGACTCCTCAACTATCCGAAATTCACTTGTGGTAGATAGCGGTGATTACGGAATCAAGATTACAGGTACTGATTTGGTTGAAGTCACTGGAAATACACTTAAGGGCAACTCCGTGAATGACTTTAATCATCCTGCTCTTTTTATAGATTCCTGTTCCCCTCAGGTGATTGAACATAACATTATTCAGGATAACCACGCTCAGGGAATCGGAGTCTGGACCCTCACATCCGCAGCCGCTCCTGTCATTAGAAATAACATCGTCCGGCGCAATTTTACCGGTATCACAGTGGTGAATTCACCTCCGCTCATTGATGGAAACATCATTGTTGCAAACTATCAAGAGGGCAATAGTGATTCGGGGGCTGGTATCTTTGCTGGCTATCCAAACTCCATGGGAACTGTAACTCACAACTTTATAGCAGGCAATTATTACGGTGTTTCCAATATAAGTAGTGCGGCCTTAAATCTGGGCGATATGGTCAACGACTACCCCGGCGATGATGGTGAAAACATCTTTCTCCACAATGGCCTGAATGGTCAAACCTGGCATATCTGGAATAGTACATCGAATCCAATTCTGGCTCAAAATAACCACTGGCCAGGGATGGATATTGCCGATGTCGATGCCACGCTTTGGGATGATGAAGAAGGCGGTGGAGAAATCGTCCACCAACCCATTTATGTGGCCCCTCTACCTGTCCCACCAGATGTGAATGATGACGAAATTGTAAATATTCTTGATGTGGTTTCAGTGATTGAAATACTTTTAGATGGCGATTTTCCAAGCGCCCTGGATTTTTACCTTGCTGATATCAACCGCGACTATGAAATTGATATAAATGATGTCGTCACCATTATTGAATGGGTGGTTGGGGAGTAGCTGTTTAACAGGGGGGGGATGGGTTCCCTCGATTGAAATCGTGGGTTAGTCTGGGTGATTTGTGTCTTTTGACAATTTTGTTGATAACTCTAAAAGCCGTGCTTTCTCTGTATTACTTAATTCTTCATAGCCCACACGGGTAATTTTGTCCAAGAGAAAATCCATCTCCTGACGCAACTCTGATTCATTTTTTACACGGTGCCAACCATGCTGACGAGGAGCACTAGTGGACTGTCTGGGTTGCTTTGGCTTGTCACTTGGAATAATACGAACTTTATTAAATTTGCCCAACCATTGACGCCAGGGAATATTCAAGCCACGGTATCGACCATTTCTTTTTAAGTAAATCCAGCCGACAACCAGACCGCCTAAATGAGTAATATGGCTGATCCCATCACCGTTTCCCATTGAGGTAAAGGTCATAACGCCCATGATTAACATGAGATATTTTATCTTCACAGGCATGATCATATAGACCAGGACTTTCCGGTCAGGATAGGTCGCTGCATAAGCCAGGAGAATCCCATAAACAGCCCCGCTGGCCCCAATGATAGAGGGGATGTATCCTTCATATCCTGAAAGGACGCCAATAAAATAGGGAACCAGGGAAAACACACCAGCTCCAACCCCGGTAATCATGTAATACCTGATGAATTCTTTGCGACCCCAGAGTTTTTCCAGTTCGGAGCCGAACATCCATAACATGAGCATGTTCATACCGATATGCCAGATGCCACCATGGAGAAAAAGATAAGTAAAGGGCTGCCAAACCCGTAAACCAAAAATCACATTCTGTGGATTCAGCCCAAACCATTCGGCCCAGAAGCCCATCCCAGTCGCTTGCGTCAGGAAGTACACAACGACGTTGGCAATCAGGAGTTGTTTAACGCCCTGGCCCATTTTACTGGGTCCAAATCGCATGCGGGGAGTGCCCTGGTTAAAGTTCCACTGGTTCATGATTTAGTATAAGATTATTCTTTTGATTTAAAAGGAGAGGCTTGTGGGTTTTCTGGTTCATTTAGGTCCATACCGCACCCACGACTGAAGTCGTGAGCTGCCAATGTCTCGGTAAAACGATCGTGGGTTACAATTGCCCCAGTCAAGTTTACCCTTAAATCCGACTCACCCACTCCATAAGCTGGGCTGTCAGGAATCCAAAATAGAGACCCAGGATGTTTCCCAAAACGCCCATCAATAAGCCGACTGGCGCCATTCCCGGTTGATAGACAGATGCCACAATGGGTGCACTCACAACACCACCAATATTGGCTTGTGAGCTTGTCGCAATCAGAAACATGGGCGCCTTTAAATAGCGTCCCACTGAGAATAAGACGATGGCGTGTATAGCAATCCACACCACACCAACGGCTAGAAACACTGGGGCCTCTGTAATGGCTCTTAGATCCGCCTTTGCACCAATCGTTGCCAGGAGTAGGTAGAGAAAAAGATTCCCCAGATGGGATGCGCCCTGTTTTTCAAGTTTGGCTACAGGTGTGAAAGAAAGTCCCAAGCCTATTATTGATACCAGAATTACTGTCCAGCCAAAACTGGTCACTACCTTGCCTAGATCAGGGAGAAACTCTCCTGCTTTGAGGGAGAAAAATCCCACGCCAAAGCCAACTACCAGCATAAAGACCAGCGCCGAAAATGTCAGAGGGTCTCGTTGATTAGCACCTGACTTTTCCATGTGCTCCTTGAGCGCATCAACCGGTGAATCTGTGACACCATTCCATTTATCAATTCTTGCTTGAAATGCTGAAATAAAAATGACAATCCCCATCCAACCATACCCGACAATCGTATCCACAATAATCATGACGCCAAACAACTCATCTCGCACATCTATTGAGGTTCCGATAGCCACCATATTTGAGCTACCGCCAATCCAGCTACCAGATAAGGCACCCATGCCCTGCCAGGCATCTTCAGGTAACCAGGCTCCGAAAAGCGCCAGACTTATCACACCTCCTAAGACGATTCCCAGTGTACCGCCAAACATGGTTCCCAGTGCTTTGGGACCTAATTTAGTAACGGCTCTTACATCGGCAGAAAGCAGCAGCAATACGAGGGCCGCGGGCAACAAATAGGTTTTTACCCAACCATAGAGTAATGATTGTTCAGGGGTAATCCCAAATGTGGTTGAGATCATAGGTAGGAAATAAACCCAGATCACAGGTGGAATAATATCAAAGACTTTTTTTGCCCAGGACTGTTCTTTAACGTAATAGATGAGTCCAATGAGGGAGATAAAATATACCAGGAGGGCTGTTGGATCTTGAATCAAGGGCATCGTTGGTTCCATTGTTTATATTTCTCTTTCTTCACATTCTTTTTATTTCACAACGTGTTCTTTCGCAGAGGTTTCTTGGGATGGGTCAAATGCCTTGATGTCATTCTCTGATTTCTGTCTACTGACTTCTGACTCGAAGCTTCTATTTTCTATTTTCTATTTTCTATTTTCTATTTTCTATTTTCTA
>Ga0307988_1000552_pt1 | contig 25518 bp, 22 predicted proteins | sample EllFjometagen183_FD_203166 | JGI IMG/M metagenome (GOLD analysis project Ga0307988, IMG submission 203166) | Marine microbial communities from Ellis Fjord, Antarctic Ocean - #183 | ecosystem: Environmental > Aquatic > Marine > Unclassified | place: Southern Ocean | collected 2014-10-08 | reverse complement strand
AAAAAAAGGGGGGGGAATTATTTCAAGGCAAAACCGACTGTCTCTGATCGGGCAAATACCACCGGGTTGTCCATTTTTAATAAAATTTGACAGAGCACTAGTCAGCGTCTGTTCTCTAAAGAGTTTCCCCTTGACAATAATTCGCCCGCATATCTATATATAGTGATGATAAAGGAAAAACGTCAAAGAGCGTAATTTCAGGCGCTATCAACGGAACATAAATATTTTTTATTGACTGAACGGTGTTTGATCCGTTTGCGTAACCGGGGGCCAGTGAGGTCCTGAATGACAACATTTTCTGGAAGGAAATTAGATGAACATTGATGATATTAAGAACATTGCCGTGCTGGGTGCCGGTGATATGGGACATGGTATTGCAGAAGTAGCACTGATGGCTGGATACAAGGTTTTTTTGAGGGACATCAAGCAGGAGTTTGTTGACAAGGGTGTGGCCCGGATCAATCAGAGTCTTGAAAAGCTGGTCAGCAAGGGAAAAGTTGAGCAGAGCCTGTTTGACAAAATCCAGAGTGAACTGCTGGTTCCGTGTGTTGAGCTGGAAGATGCCGTCAAGGAAGCAGATCTGGTGATTGAAGCGGTTCCTGAGATTATGGAACTGAAACAGGAGACATTCAGTGCCATCGATAAGCTGGCCCCTGCCCATGCGATTTTCGCGTCAAATACGTCAACCATGAAGATTACGGAAATTGCGGCCATCACCAATCGGCCGGAAAAGGTTATCGGCCTGCACTATTTCAATCCGGCGGTTCTGATGAAGCTGGTTGAAGTCATTCGGGGAGACAAGAGCTCAGACGAGTCCATGCAGATCGGTTACGATTTCGTAATGAAAATCGGCAAGGTTCCAGTCAGGGTCGAAAAAGACGTGGCCGGTTTTATTGTGAATCGTGTGCAGGCACCAGCTGGTGTTCTGCTGAATGCCGTCCTGGATGAAGGCAAGATCGAGCCGGAGCAGATTGATGCGGTTATGCGGAGTATCGGTGCACCAATGGGACCTTATGAAACGATGGACTACACGGGCCTGGATATCAGTTATCATGGCAGTCTCTATTTTGCGAAGACCATTCACCCCGATTTTGCCTGTGGTAAGGTGATAAAGTCTAAAATTGACGCCAACGAGCTGGGCAAGAAGACTGGCAAGGGACTCTTTGACTGGTCCAATGGACGCCCGGAGATCGATCTTTCCAAGGCTACCGACCAGTTCGATCTGATGGATCTGGTGGTGGTGAATGTGAACGAAGCCACCAAAATTATTGCTGAAGGAGCCTGTAAACTGGAAGATGTTGACCTGGCGATCATCAATGCAACAGGCGGTATGGGACCGATGGCGATGGTTGCCGGCATGGAGCCTGCAGATCTGGCCGCGCGACTTGAAGGTCTGGCGGAAAAGTGGGGCAAGGAGATTTTCAAGCCGACCCAGATGATCAAGGATGGGCAGTACCGATAATAATATCCCGGTCTGAGCCGGGGTCATTTATCGTATCCCGATCAGGCCGACTTGGACTGAAATCACCCTAAGAATCGATATACACCACAAAGGAGTTATGACATGAGTTACGAAAACATTAAGATTGAAAAGAAGGGAAATATCGCCATCGTTACCATCGATCATCCGCCGGCAAACGCCTGGAACCTGGCAACTACTACCGATTTTGAGAATGCGGTCAACGATCTGGAAAATGACAAGGACGTGCGTGTAGTGATCCTGACCGGTGCGGGTGAGAAGTGTTTTTCCGCAGGATTTGATATCAGTGATGCTGCCAACGGTCATCTGACAGGACCCAAGGGTTGTGAAGTCTGGCGTCGACTTGATCGATTTGAAAAGCCGGTCATTGCGGCTATCAATGGGTTTGCACTGGGCGGTGGTCTTGAACTGGCTCTCTGCTGCCATTTCAGAATTATGTCGGATGCCCCTAAGTGCACCGCAGGGCTGACCGAGCTGAATCTTGGGATTATTCCCGGTTGGGGTGGAACCCAGCGGCTGATGAATGTGATTGGCAAGGCAAAAGCTCTGGATATGATCCTGTTCAGCAAGAAGATTGGTGCCAAGGAAGCCTTGGAAATCGGCTTGATTAACCAGATCTCCACACCGGAAAGCCTGATGGATGATGCCATGGCATTGGCTGAAACACTGGCAGCCCGTGCACCGATTGCTGTTGGCGCTGTATTGAAGGCCATGTCCGCAGGTCAGTACGAAGGTATTGACAAGGGTCTGGAAGTCGAGCAGGAAGGAAGTGGAAAGGTCTCCGGCTCAAAAGACAGTATTGAAGGCTTCACCGCATTTCTTGAAAAGCGGGCGCCTAATTTTACCGGCGAATAAACACCGCTGTTTGTAAAAAATTCGCCGGTTGATGCATAATCATACCGGCGGATCCACACATCATTTCGTTCGTTCCCGCCTGAAGAGCAGACATACCCAACAAGGAGAAAATACCATGGATTATCAGTTTATCGATGTTCAAATTGCAGATCATGTGGCCACCGTCAGCCTGAACCGGACAGAAGCATTGAATGCGATCAATATGCAGTTTGCTGAAGAGATTACAAAAGTGTTCAGGGAATTGGACATGGTGGATGATATCTGGGTGATCATTCTCAAGAGTAATGCCCGGATTTTCTCAGCCGGATTGGACCTCAAGGAGATGAGCCTGTCGAATCATCAAGGAATTGCCGGGATGTTCAAAATCCCGGCCAATGATCGCTATATTTTCGATTGCTGTCACGCCATCGATGACTGTCGTAAACCCGTCATTGCAGCGGTTCACGGCAAGTGTGTCGGTTTCGGCCTGGACATTGCGGCGGCCTGTGACATGGTTTTCTGTACAGCTGATGCGTCCTTCACATTGAGGGAGGCCCGTGTCGGGATCGTGGCGGATGTAGGTGCTCTGCAGCGGCTGCCATACATTATCGGGCTGGCCAACACCAAGCGCATGGCCTACACCGGACGGTTCTTTTCGGCGGAAGAGGTTGAAAAAATGGGGTTGATTGTTGAGATCTGTCCGGATATGGATGCCATGATGGCAACTGCAGAACAGCTTGCGGAAGAGATCAAAAAAAGTGCCCCGCTGGCGGTTCAGTGTACGAAGGAGGTTATAAACTACGGTCGCACAGCCTCCATTCGTGAAGGGATCAATCTGGCTGTGCACAAGAATATGCTGCTGATGACTTCTGATGATTGTAAGGAATCGTTTGTGGCGTTCATGGAAAAACGCAAGCCCGATTTCAAAGGACAATAAGGGTCGGCTCAAAAATTACTCAAGTGTTTCCCATTAGTGTAAAAGGAAACATGTTGACTTGGCATTCTGTTGGCAAAATGTCTGGTCTTTATGGGACTTTTGCGGCCAGCTTATGCCAAGTTATTTTTGTACGATCCCTAAAGATCCAGCAACCTGATTCTGGAACGGGTTGCTGGCAGCCATCCATTATATCTCGTCAGCAACCACTGCTGGAATTTTCAACCTGCTGACCTGTTGCAGGATATAGAACAGGAAGGTGCCTGTGAGGACGGTCGAGGCTAAAATAGAGATGGGGGTCGACATCCAGACCCCGTCCAGGCCGAAATAGTAGGGCAGTATCAGGACGCAGGGAAGCTGAATCAGGACTGTCCGGCTCAGGACCAGAAATGCCGCCTGACGGGCCTTACCGATGGCCTGGAAAAAATTTGAGGCGATTACCTGGAATCCGAGCAGTGGCAGCAACAGGAAGAAGATGGGGATTGTGTGTGTGCCGAGTTCTATCAGGGCAGTATCCTCTCTGTTGAACAGCCCCACCAGTTCTACCGGAAAGCTCATGATAAAGACATAAGCAATGCTGATCCCGATGGTGGCGATGAGAATTGCCTGGAAGAGGGTTTTCTTAACGCGGTCATACTGCCTGGCACCGAAGTTATATCCGATAATCGGCTGGGTTCCCTGTGCAATGCCGATGACAAACATGAAGACTATCATGATCAGGCTGATATGAATGCCGGCCATGGAAATGGCCAGATCACCGCCATGGTCCTTCAACTGCTTATTGATGATGGCGCCCATGATACTGTCTGCGATATGGAACAGAAACGGGGCGGCACCCACTGCCAGAATCCTCAGTACGATCTCTTTCTCCAGTTTGAAATAGCGAACCCGGATTTTGAGCAGGCTCCTTCCACTTAGAAAGTAGTGCATCACAAATACGAAGGAGATAAACTGGGCGATAACGGTTGCTGCTGCAGCGCCTTGCATTCCCCAGCCAAAGCCGAAGATGAAGATGGGGTCCAATATCAGGTTTGAAACTGAGCCCACCAGCATGGTGAACATGGCTCTTTTTGGATTCCCCTCTCCCCGGATAAAATTGTTCAGGCCAAATCCCATGGTCTGAACAATCCAACCCATCATAATGATTTGAATATAGTCATGGGCGTAGGGTAGGATCGTGTCTGTTGCACCAAAAATACGCAGGGCAGGATTGATAAACACCAGTCCCAGTGTGACCAGAATGGTGCTCGAAATCAGCATCATCACCACCGCATTCCCGATGACCTGCTCTGCCTTATCTCGCCTCTGTTCGCCAAGGCGGATGGAAACCAGGGCGTTGCCGCCGATACCCACCATCAAGGCAAATCCGAATCCGATCATCATAATCGGCATAGCGATGGTTGTAGCACCAATACCCAGTGATCCAACCGCCCGTCCAATATAAATCCGGTCAACGACGTTATAAAGAGCCTGCACCATCATGCCGAATACAGCCGGAACCGAAAAGCGAACAATCAGGCGTAAAATACTTTGTTCCCCCATCTGGTCTGCATGATTCATATTTTCTTCTTTTATCTTTTCCATGTGATCAACTATTGGGGAACAGCTTGTTATCAATCTGTTTTATACGCCTTTGAACAACGGTCTGCATTTCTTCATGGCAATCCGGAATTCTCAACCATTCATCAATAATGTCATGAGCCGGGCTGGAAAGGGAACCAAAAAATTCAAGGGGGCTCTGACATTAACTGGTCACAGGAGAAAACCAGACAGATTTCTGCGGCATTATCAATAGCAATTGATCGCACTCGATTGACGCTTCTCAAGTATTTTTGAATGGTGAGGTCTCCTGTGTCAACCAAAATAGAGCAAATGTTCTATTTTTGGTGATCAGCCTCTGTGAGATGAACAAATTCAGGATATCAATGGGCAATCCAGTTGACACCGGGTGAAAAATATCTATATGATACGGGCAGTTTGCTGAAGGTCTCTATGGCAGGATTAATTCTCAGAGGAGTGAGATTTGGGACTGGTGAAGCCCTGGGTTCAGGCACAACAGATATTGGATTGAATAGGTCATTATCATATGATTTTCAAGATAAGGAGAAAAAATGGTTGATCGGCAGAAAGAGTTTACAGGAGCAGGTCCGGTTCGTGAGGGATTCGAATTGGATGAGAAGGTGCTGACAGCATATATGGAAGAGAATGTTGAAGGGTTCAGTGGCTCGCTTGACGTAAGGCAATTCAAGGGTGGACAGTCCAACCCAACCTACCAGCTCAGTGCCGGTGGGAAAAAATATGTTCTGCGCCGGAAACCATCCGGAAAGTTGCTGAAATCAGCACATGCCGTTGACAGGGAATATCGGGTGATAACCGCCCTGAACCAGACGGATGTGCCTGTGGCGAAATCATATGCGCTCTGTACAGATGAGTCGGTCATCGGCAGTTGGTTTTACATCATGGATTGTGTGGACGGCCGTATATTCTGGACAGTAGAGAATACACCAATTGAGCAACGCCTTGAGATATTTGATGCCATGAATGATGCCCAGGCCAAGCTGCATATGGTCGACCATGAAGCGGTGGGTCTGGCCGACTTTGGAAAGCAGGGCAGCTATTTTGAACGACAGATCTCCCGCTGGTCAAAGCAGTATCGAGCCTCTGTGGATGAACCCTATCCAGCGATGGAGGAGCTGATTCAGTTTTTATTGGACAATATTCCAGATAATGATCAGACAACAATTGTTCATGGGGATTATCGGATTGACAATATGATTTTTCACCCGACAGAGCCTCGGGTGTTGGCAATCCTGGACTGGGAGCTATCCACCCTTGGGCATCCCCTGGCTGATTTCAGTTATTCGTGCATGGCATGGCATACCCCTACAGAAGTCGGTGGAACGGGCTTTTTGGGTTTAGACCTTGAGAAGATGTGCATTCCGACCATGCAGGACTATGTGGAGGCGTATTGCAAGCGGACCGGCAGAAGTGATATCGATAACTGGCATTATTACATGGCATTCAATTTCTTCCGACTTTCCGGTATTGTATTTGGCATTGCCGGCCGTGTACGGGATGGAACGGCAGCCAGCCCCCAGGCAGTGGCCACCGCCGCCATGGCGGGACCCCTTGCAGAGATGGGAATGGTAGAAGCCAGACAGGCTTGATCTGCATAGATTCGCTCTTGAACCGCCTATAGTATGGGAAATCGGTTTCGCCGGTTTCCCTGTCACGCTCCCTGCATATCAGTTTCTTCTTCTTGAACACCGCCCTTTCTTGTTAGAATTCGTCATTTATCGTTCAAATTAAGGTGATTAAGTTACAAATAGTACTAAACTACCTGAAAGAACATAAAACTCACATCTCTGAAATTTATAGTGAAAATTGGAAATATTTAATGCATTTTGGCAGATTTGCTGTTAGGGTGTCGCCAGATATTCAATCTGCATGGAGAGCCTGCTGAAGGTCGCCCAGGGATAGGGACACTGCTCTTAATCAGGTTGTAAAGGTGTGTTGTTTTTCTGTTTTTCAACCAACCGGCACGGTTCGGTTGGACTCTATTTTGAACCCTGACTTAAATTACCAGGAGGCATTATGGGTTACTGGTTTGAAGATCCAGGCATCAAAAGTCTGTTGCCGCTGGCGACTGCTGCGGGTATCCGCGGGCTGTCCAGTGTGTTCAATACCCCAATGATGATTTACGGGGCCAATGTGTTTTCAGAAGCACCGGGGCTTGGTCCGGGAACGATTGATCATTTGAACAACAAGGCTTTAAGTAAGAAAGCATTTATTGTGACCGATGAGTTCGGGAAGCGCTTTGCAGACAAGGTTGAAAAATTTCTCCTGGCCTGGGGATATGAAACCGAGTGCTGGGCAAAGGTTGAGCCGGAAGCACCAGTTGAAAATGTGAAGGAGTGTGCAGTGGCCATGACAGCCTTTGAACCGGGATTGATCATGGCGGTTGGTGGTGGTTCGGTGATGGATGCGGCCAAGGGAGGCTGGGTCATATATGAGCGTCCGGACCTTGAAGATCTGATGCTGTTTAATCCTCTGGCCCCATTGGGGCTTCGGAAAAAGGCGGTTCTGGCAGCGGTTCCAACAACAGCGGGTACCGGTTCCGAGTGCACGGGTGCAGCAGTGCTGCATGACCATGACGCCGACCGGAAAATTCCCATCGCAAGCGCAGAGTTAATGCCCGATTTTGCCATTCTGGCACCTGAGTTTACGATGTCCATGCCGGCAAGTTTGACGCTGGGCACCGGGCTTGATGTACTGGCACACGCGTCTGATTCGGTGACCTGCATTGCCGCTGGCGAGATGACCGATGCTATGGGACTGGCAGCCATTGAGATGGGTTTTAAATACCTGCCAAGAGCTGTTGCCAACGGCCGGGACCGGGAAGCACGCTTGAGAATGTTACTGGCGGCCAGTATAGCCGGTATTTCATTTGGTAATGCAGGGGCGTCTTTGACGCACAGTTTTGGACATTCCCTCGGGTCGATTTTTCACATTCACCACGGGTTGGCAGTTGGTTTTTTCATCCCCTTCTGTCTGCAGTATTACTCAAAGTATACTGATGCCAATGAAAAAATTGCCAGAATTCTGGGAGTTCCAGGCAAGGATCGCAAAGAGAACACGGATAACGCGGTGGCAAAGTTCCGCTCACTTTTCAAGGAATTGAATGTGCCGATGAGCCTGAAGGAGATGGGTGTCTCGGAAGAGAAAATGAAAGGGGACATGGAGCGACTGATTCTCTATACTCGCGAGGACATTGACAGTATCTTCAGCCCCAGACCCATGACAGCGGATCAGTGTGAAAAAATCTGGCATTATACATACCACGGCAAGGACATTGACTTTTAGAGGAGACGAAAAAATGAAAGGAAATCATGGTCAAATTCTGGAAGTGGATCTGAGTAAGGGGACGACAGGGATTCTGAATCTTCCAGAAGCGTTTTATAAAAAATTCATCGGTGGAGCCACCTTGGCGGCGGCTCTGGTATATGACCGCATTGAACCCGGGATGGATCCGCTGAGCCCGGAAAGCCCTCTGGTATTCGCCATTGGGCCTTTCACCAATACTGCCATTCCCATGGTCAGCCGTTTTGCTGTCTGCGGGATTTCGCCTCACACCGGTTACTGGGGTGAGTCAACCAGCGGCGGGGTTTGGGGATATAAGCTGCGGGATGCCGGTTTTGATGGAATAATTATTACAGGCAAAGCGGATAAGCCGGTTTACCTGGTGCTCAAAGATGGAGCAGCTGAGATTAAGGAGGCGTCACACCTGTGGGGTAAGGACGCTTATGAAACCCAGGACGTGATTAAAGAGGAGATTGGTGAAAAGAATTTCAGTGTGGCCTGTATTGGCCAGGCTGGTGAAAGACTAGTCTCATATGCCGCTGTCATGAATGATGAAGGACGGGCTGCCGGGCGAACCGGTATGGGTGCCCTGATGGGATCCAAGAACCTGAAAGCCATCGCGGCTGGTGGTAGCGCAAAAGCAGAGCCGGCAGACAAGGACAAGCTGCAGGAATTGTCCAAAACAGGACAGACGGAGATCAAGAACGGATTTACCTCCCACGCCTTCAGGGAATACGGCACTCTCTTTTACTCTGATATGGGAATGACCCTTGGAGACACACCAGCCAAGTATTTCACTGAAAATGTGTTTGAAGCCGCAAAGGTCACCGGTGAAGCCCTGCGAAAGTCCTATCCGGTGGAAAGCTATGCCTGCCGGGGATGCCCTGTTGGCTGCGGACGTGAAATCAACGGTTTTTCCAAGGAGACACCCCGGGTGGATGGTCCTGAATACGAAACCGCCATTGGATTTGGACCCCTTTGCCTGAACCATGACTGGGATCCCATTCTGCGGGCCAACGTACTCTGCAATACCCATGGGATCGATACCATCTCCGCCAGCGTATCGATTGCCTATGCCATGTACCTTTATGAGAAGGGGGTGTTGACAAAGGAAAATGCCGGTATGGAGATCAAATGGGGTGATGGAGAGACCATTGTCAAGCTGGTTGAGATGATCATCTCCCAGGAGGGCATTGGCCGCATGTTATCTGGTGGAACCCTTCGTATGGCAAGAGAACTGGGACGCGATGATAATGAGGCGGCCCAGGTCAAGGGACTGGAAATGCCCATGCACGATGGACGCGCTTTTCACGGGCTGGCTGTTTCCTATGCCACTGGACCCCGGGGAGCCTGCCACCTGAAAGGAGAGTATTACAATGTGGAACTGGGCTCCTTTGTGATGGAATACGAAGTTCTGCCGGGAGACCGGATGTCGTCTGAGAACAAGGGGGTTTATGCGGCCAAGTACCAGAGCTTCAAGGATCTGTTTGACTCCCTGACCCTTTGCAAGTTTGCACCATTCTCCCCGACGTTGATCTGTGATATGTTGAATGCCGTTACCGGTTGGAATTATGACCCGGCGATGCTGTTGCAGGCAGGGGATCGGTCCATGAGCCTCAAGCGGGCCATCAGCAACAAGTTCGGTGTGACACAAGCCCATGACCGGCTGCCGGATGTTTGTATGGCTGTGATGACAGATGGGGCCACCGAAGGTGTCAAGATAGATATGGACCTGATGCTCAAGGAGTACTATGAGCATCGTGGCTGGAGCCCGGAAACAGGTAGGCCGACTCGTGAGAAGTTGGTGGAACTTGATCTGGAAAATGTAGCAGTGGATCTCTATCCGTAAGAGAACCTGTTGGTTCAGCGATGGGCTAACATCCTTCCTACCGTGCCGGGTTTCGACCCGGCATCCTATTTCTACCTTCCCCTGATCAGCGCGGATAGCACTCGCACGCCTTTACTGATTTCGTCTACCACCGGGATACCCAGTGATTCCAGATGTTGGGAAAACTCCGGGTTGGACTCTGCTCCGCCCAGTAGCCAGGCGATGATGGGCTTGTTCTGCTTTTCAGCCAGAACAATTGTTATCCCGGGTGATTATCGTTGGAAGAGGCGCCGATCAGGGCTACGGTTTCTGGTTCAAAAAACAGCTTCATGATCCATACCTGGAAATGGGGTTAACGACGATCTCATCCATGAGATGATAACAGGGGATACGAATAGAAATAATAGGGAATTGAATTTTCAGTGTCGAACTATAATCGGCCACTATCCTGTCGGAAACGATGATATCAACTTGATATGAAACACTTAAAAATCGAAGGTGGACTCTGCAACCCCAAAAGTGACGGTGGTGAGAAGTGGATCGGTACATTTGATTTCAGAACACCCCCGTTTTTTTTAAAAACTAAATATTAAAAATTGACTTAAGTCAATTTTATTCGATAGGGTTATTGGTATAAAATAGCACGTACTAGGTGCACTTTTGGTAATTTGTTGTTTTTTTTATATATTACTTCTACTCTTGACCATTTTTTCTGATAAAATAACCTGCCCCAAATCAGGATAGTGATTCCCTTGAGTGGATAAAAGGAGAGACGGATGCCGATTTTCAGCTATTTAGCCACACCAAACGATGGTCAAAAAAACGACCTCCTGAGAGATTTAAACAATCTTGAATACTGTGAGGCCATGCCAGCAGAAAACGAGGAATTGATCATTCTGGTTACTGAGACGACGGATCCCGATGAAGAAAAAGTCCTCCAGAAGCAACTGAAGGAATTGGTGTCACTTCAACATCTGAGTATGACATACGGTCATGCTGATCAAGCAGATCACAATTAACAAGGAGCGATAATGGATTTAACGAGGAGAGACTTTATCAAGACTGCTGCTATCAACAGCGCACTGGCCGCAGCCACTGTTTTGTTTCCCGGTGTGACATTCGCTGCTTGGAAGGAGTCAGGGGCGTCATTCGGGTCGATACAATGGAAAAAGACTCCCTGCCGCTTTTGCGGGACTGGTTGTGGACTGCTGGTAGGTGTTTCCGGAGATCGCGCAGTTGCTGTCAAGGGGGACCCGAACTGTTCCGTCAATAAAGGGCTTTGTTGTGTAAAGGGATATCATTCTGTTCAGGCTCTCTATGGAAAGGACAGGCTGACTAAGGCCAAGGTGAAGAAAAACGGCAAGATGGTTGAGGTACCCATATCAGAAGCGCTGGACCTTATCGCGCAGAAGATGAAAGAAACCATCAAAAAACATGGCAAGGATTCAGTTTCCATATATGGTTCCGGACAATGGACCATCCCAGACGGATACGTGGCCTCAAAACTCTTCAAGGGATGTATCGGCACTAACAATGTGGAGGCCAACGCCCGCTTATGTATGGCCAGTGCAGTCGTTGGTTTCATGACCACTTTCGGATTGGACGAACCCATGGGGTGTTACGAAGATATTGATCATGCAGACGTCTTCATCACCTGGGGTAATAACATGGCTGAGATGCATCCGGTACTGTTTTCCAGGATGGTGGCCAATCGAAAACGCAGGAAGAATGTCCAGATTATAGACTTTGCCACGCGCAGCACCCGCTCCAGCCTGGCCTCGGACAAATCCATTCTCTTCAAACCTCAGACAGACCTTGCTGTCGCCAACGCTATTTGTTATGAGATCATCCGCAATAACTGGGTCAATTGGGATTTTGTAAAAAACCATGTTTCATTCCACAAAGGAAAAACCAACATCGGATACGGGACCGAGGACCATTTTAAGTTCAAGGATAAGCTGGAGAAGGTGGATTGGAATGCCTACAAGGAGTTTCTGAAAGACTACACGCCTGAAAAAGTTGAGAAGATATCCGGCGTTTCTGCAGCTGATATCAAGTATCTGGCATCTTTATACGGTGATCCTACCAAAAAGGTGACCTCCTTCTGGTGTATGGGCATGAACCAGCATACAAGAGGTACCTGGATTAACAACCTCGTTTACAATATCCATCTCCTGGTGGGTAAAATTTCATCTCCGGGCAACAGCCCCTTCTCCCTGACCGGACAGCCGAGTGCCTGTGGAACCGTTCGTGAGGTGGGGACATTGACTCACAAGCTTCCCAAGGGCGTGGTGGCCAATAAAGCCCATCGTGAGTTAGCCGCGAAAATCTGGGATGTACCGGTTTCCAACATTGATCCAAAACCAACCTACCATACCGTGGAGATGTTCAGGGCCCTTGATAGAGGAGATATTCGTTTCATGTGGATTCAGGTCACGAACCCCATGGTGACCATGCCCAAGCTGAAACGGTATCGGGACGGGATGAAAAAGGATGACCGCTTCATTGTTGTGTCTGATGTTTATCCGACACCTACCACAGACGTAGCCGATGTCATTCTCCCGGCTGCCATGTGGATAGAGAGGGAGGGGTTCTTTGGCAACTCAGAGCGCCGCACCCAGCACTGGGAACAAATTTTACCGCCCCAGGGTGACGCCATGTGTGACACCTGGCAGATCATCGAAGTGGCGCGCCGAATGGGATATGAGAAACAGTTTCCATGGAGCCGCGAAACCTACATTGAGGACATCTGGAATGAATACACCCGGTTCCATGAAGGGGCGAAACATGGCATGGCACCATACAAGATTCTGAAGCAGCGATCCGGTGTACAATGGCCATTTGTAGACGGGAAAGAGACCAAATGGCGCTTCAACGCAAAATATGATCCCGCAGCTAAGGGCAAAGGATTCGATTTTTATGGAAAGCCAGACCATCGTGCCAGAATTCTGCTCAGGCCCTATGAACCGGCAGCTGAATCCCCTGATTCAGAGTACAATTTCTGGTTGAATACCGGAAGGGTATTGGAACACTGGCATACCGGATCCATGACTAGGCGGGTACCCATCCTGAACAGTGCCATGCCTTCCGCTTTTGTTGAGATTCATCCGGATGACGCAGCCGCACTTGGGGTTGTCAATGGAAACCAGGTGAAGATTTCGTCCAGAAGAGGATCCATTGTGATGGACGCCGTTATCAACGGACGAGGGAATCCTCCCCGGGGAATGGTCTTTGTCCCCTTCTTTGATGAGAAGTACCTGATTAATGAGGTGACTCTGGATGCCTTCTGTCCCATGTCCAAACAGCCTGACTATAAAAAATGTGCCGTCAAAGTAGAGAGGGTGTAATGGAAAACAATCGTCCAACAATCGGAAAATTGATCATCGTTTTTGCCGTCTGTTGCCTGGTGATAGTAGTGGCGATTTCCGGCCTAACGATTTTCAGTGAGACGGATTCGGGAGCGGCTCAGCAGTCTGGTGTGCTGATAGCGGCCACACCTGAATTTGACCACAAAGGTTCATTGGCTATGGACCGGTATAACAGGACACCAGATGCCTATATCACAGGTTCATCTTCGGAACGTACCCTTAACGAATATTACTCCCGCAGGCAATACCCGGGATCACCTCCTTTTATTCCCCATCCTGTCATGGGAAAATTTGGCGTGGATGAGGGATGCGCGACCTGTCATGCTTCCGGAGGCTTTGTTGCCAAATGGAATCGTCATGCTCCGGTCACGCCTCATCCGGAAATGCTGATGTGCCAGCAATGTCACGTCTCTCCGACGACAGACAAGAATTTTGTGGAAACCCAATGGGAAAGTGTCTTGAAGCCTCGTCTGGGTCAGTCACAACTTCCAGGCTCGCCACCTCCGTTTCCCCATGCCCTGCAGCTGAGGGAAGATTGTGTGGCCTGTCATGCAGGACCGGGAGCGGTAACAGAGATAAAAATGCGACATGAGCCAAGAGGTGTCTGCCGGCAATGTCATATGCCTGTTCCTAACGTTGAACCATTCAGCAGAGATTTATAATCCCTTGAAACCAGGAGATTCATGAACGTTTTCAAAAAGGTGATTCCCGTACTGTTGGTGTGGGGGGGAATGCTTTTGGCTTTTTCCGGTTGCGAAGGGGTTTCCGGCCATCAGGATGTGATGGAACTTATCAAAGCTGCCGATAAGCCTGTTGAGTCAATGAAACCGACTGAAGCGCTGCCGTCAGCCCCTCTGGTGATTGTCAAAGAGCCTTACCAGGGTGGACCGTTTTACACCCAGTCTCGCAAGAGTGAGATCGGGCGATTTCAATGCAGTTCCTGCCACACGGGCAAGGATGTCACTATCAACCAGGCAAAAGAAGCAGCACATGGCGACATTAAACTGTTCCATGGTGCCGTGGATGATCCCAATGCCTGTGACACCTGCCACAATCTGTCTGACAGGGACTACCTGGGAACGGACAGTATCGCAAAAATAGATTTTGATCACAGCTACCAGCTATGTGGAACCTGCCATTTCAGGCAGAAAAAAGACTGGGTGGGAGGGGCACATGGCAAGCGAGTTCAAAACTGGGCCGGCCAAAGGGTCGTACAGAACTGTACCGGTTGCCACAACCCCCATTCGCCCCGGTTCAGCAAAAGGTGGCCTGCAACATTTTCATTACCAGACAGCGTTTTGCCAGATCAGGAAGATGAGGGGTAAATCTGCTGATTTTCCTCAGTTTCAGTGACATCACATTTCATCAAAAAATATCTGGTACTTAAAATGGCAGCCAATAAAAAAAAGACTATGAATCAAAAGCATGATCGTCGGACATTTCTGAAAGGAGCAGCCACTTGTGCAGCTGCCGGCAGTGCCCTGATTGCATCAGGTTGCAATAACAGGCCACTTCCCGGAGGAGATGACGAAATGTCTGTCCGGTGGAAAGAGTATTTCAAAAAGAACTATCAACTCATGACACCTGAAGAGAAGGAAGCAACGATCCGACGTCTGGAACAGCTCTCCAAACTCGACTATGACGTCGATGCAAGTATCGCTCGCACGGAGCCCAGGGGAAAGGTGCTTTTTGGATACGCATTTAATATCACCCGCTGTGAAGGTTTCATGGATTGTGTACAGGCCTGTGTCGAAGAGAATAACCTGGACCGAAAATCCAAAACCCAATATGTCAGGGTTTTCGAAATGGAGAATGGTCAGATGGATATCTCCACTGGAAATGGTAAGTATTTTCATGAGGTCCCGAAGGAAGATCATTTTTACATGGGCATTCAGTGTTTCCACTGTGAGCAGGCCCCCTGTATCAAAGCCTGCCCCACCAAGGCAACCTGGATGGAACCGGATGGAATCGTTGTGGTGGACTATGACTGGTGCATCGGCTGTCGCTATTGCATGGCTGCCTGCCCTTACTGGGGCCGTCGCTTCAATTGGCACGATCCTGAGGTTCCAAAAGAGGAGATGAACAAGAAACAGCATTACCTGGGAAACCGGATGCGGAAGAAGGGTCAAATGGAAAAGTGCACCTTCTGCATTCAACGAACCCGAAACGGCAAACTACCGGCTTGTGCTGAAGCATGTCCAACTGGTGCTAGAGTGTTTGGCAACCTGCTGGACCCGGACAGCGAAATCCGGTTTGTCCTGAAAAACAAAAAGGTATTTCGGATGAAAGAGGAGTTGGGAACGGATCCGAAGTTCTGGTATTTTATCGACTAGTTCAAGAACCTGACCGAACGATAAACCGTCAATAAAGCAAATGATGCAAACGGGATAAATAATATGCTGAAAACCCTAAAAAATGAACTTGTTCCCTTCGTCAAGGATGCTCTGAAGTGGAATTTTTCAGGTAGCCGAGGCTATCAGATCTATCTATGCATTCTGTTTGCCCTGATGGTGGTCGGGTTTTATGCCTACACGATTCAACTCACCGAAGGGCTGGCAGCAACGGGCATGTCGAATATTGTCAGCTGGGGATTGTACATTTCCAACTTCACCTTTCTGGTGGGGGTGGCTGCAGCAGCTGTCATGCTGATTCTGCCCGCCTATATATTCAAGGATAAGGACCTGCATAAGGTTGTGATCATCGGAGAAGGCGTTGCTGTGGGCGCCTTGGTCATGTGCCTGCTCTTCATCCTGGCGGACCTGGGGGGTATCATCAAGGCCTGGCATCTGGCACCGGCCATCGGCCTGTTCAACTGGCCAGCCTCCATTTTAGCATGGGATGTCCTTGTTTTGAATGGATATCTCGCGCTGAACGTTCTGGTTCCGGCCTATATTCTCTTTTGTCACTACAATGGTCGGGAACCTGTTGCCAAAAGATATCGTCCCTTTGTATTTCTTTCTATTTTCTGGGCAGTGGCAATTCACATGGTGACCGCCTTTCTTTATGAAGGTCTGCCAGCCCGACCGTTCTGGAACAACCCGCTGCTTGGGCCAAGGTTCCTGGCATCTGCTTTCGCAGCTGGACCTGCATTGATAATGGTCGTCCTCATCGTCATACACAGGAAAACCGTATTCAAGATCGATTCGCAGATATTCAATAAACTCCGCATCATCATCGTAGTGGCTGGGACGGTCAACCTGTTGATGCTTTTTTCCGAGATTTTCAAGGAGTTTTACTCCCCGACTCATCACAGCCTGTCTGCGGTTTATCTGTTCTTCGGCCTGGAGGGGCATAATGCCCTTGTGCCCTGGATCTGGACCTCCATCACCCTCAATCTGACAGCTATTGTTATCCTGGGATTTAATCCGGGGAAAAACAACCCAAAAATCCTGATGCCGGTTTGCGTCACTCTCTTTTTCGCCATCTGGATTGAAAAGGGAATGGGGTTGATTGTACCAGGATTAATCCCTTCTCCTCTTGGGGAGATAACTAACTACTCCCCTTCCTGGGTGGAAATCGGCGTAACCATTGGAATACTGGCGCTGGGAACCTTTGTGGTGACCATGCTGATCAAGCCGGCTCTATTCATTGAACAGCGATTCGAAGAGTTACACGGAGAATCGGCCTAGAAGCAGGTGGCAAAAAAGCCACCTGCTGGTCATTTGATAAATCGTTCTTGTTTCAGGATTTCTGCAGAATTCGCACCTCAACTTGTCCCTCTAATACCCGCCGCCGTATCTGCCTCAATCTATAATGGAAATTCCCACTCCAGGGTGGATAGAAGTCATGTGTCAGGTTAAGTTGAAAAATACAGATATTTGATTGACTGTTAAACAAAATTATGTCAACTATTTCAGTAGGTAATTGAGAACAGTTCAGATCCTATAACCTCCATTTAACCTTTTTCAAAAGCATAGCATGAGCTCGACTCTGGAGTGGAAAGACAAGCCGGTGAAGTATCTGAGGGACCAGGTTGTTGATCAGTTAAAGTACAGCCTGGCCAACGATCATCTGGAGATTGAGGAGTTCGAGCAGCTGGTTAGACTCGCGCTGAGTACCCCAAGCAAAACGGAGTTGCTGTCACTCACAGTGGACCTTCCTGTAAAAGAGGTTGTTGCACAACAATCGCAGGAACGGGAACTGGTCGCCTATCAGGAGCAGGAGTCCATAACGGATATACTCTCAGCATCAAAAAGAAGAGGGGTGTGGGTGCCCTCCAAACAAATGAATGTATTGTCCGTGCTAAGCGATACGGGGCTTGATTTTCGGGAGGTAGAGCTTAAAGCGGATGTAACCTATATTTCGCTCTCCTGCTGGCTGAGTGCGGCTAAAATTATTGTACCGCCCGGGGTAAATGTAGTTTCAAACCTGAAGAATGTTCTGGGCGCTATTAAAGGTGGAAACCAGGGACGGATGGATCCGGAATCCCCTACGATTGTGATTGAGGGAAAGGTTGTGTTAGGTGACGTTAAAATCGTGGTGAAAGGAAAATCCGATTAAAAAAAGTCTTTTTGGAAGCGTATTAGAGGATAAAATGGAAATGATAATCATTCTTGTTGTCTACCTGGTTCCTTGTATTGCCGCCTATAAATTAGCAGATAACAAAGGGCGTTCCGGGATGTGGATTCTGGTTATTTCTTTGTTGCTCAGTCCGATCATCGGGATCATTATCGCCCTGCTGCTGAAGGATTTAACGAAGATAGAACAGTAATTCGATAACCTTGTGTATTCTGGGGCAACCATTTAGGATCAGAGCAGAAGCCTGCACCGGTCTATTTTATTTAATGATTAATCGGGGGTTAAAATGGCCTTTTCCTGTCGAGAGGTTGATGAGCGTTTTATAGACACCGCGCCCATCAGGTTCGTTAATGAAGTTGAGATTGATGCAACGCCGGAACGCCTGTTTGAAGTATTTGAGGATGAAACTGCCTGGCCGAAATGGTTTAAGGACATTGTCAGCGTGGAGTGGACCAGCCCCAAACCGTTTGGTGTTGGAACCACCCGTAACGTCAAACTCAAGGCGATGTCCGTTTCTGAAAAGTTCTTTATCTGGGAGCCCGGGAAACGATTTTCCTTTTATTTTACAGAGATGTCGGTTCCCCTGATGAAGGCATTCTGTGAAGACTATCGTCTTGAGTCGATTGGTGATGGTAAAACGAAGTTCACTTACATTGTCGCCTGTGAGGCCCGATTGCTGCTCAAGCTTCTTGGTCCCATCGGAAGAGGAATCTTCGGCAGCATTTTTCGGAAGGGCGCTCTGTCACTGGTGACGTTCATGAAGGAAAATGGCTAGTGTTGCGTCAACTATAGAATGATGTAGCACATTAAGAATTTCTCGGATGTCGTCATTCCGTGCCTGACACGGCATGACGAGGAGAACTGTGAACTGTACAGTTACTATGAACAACTGACAATTCTGTACCTGTATGGAGTCAAAGTGCCTGACCAGACTGAAAAAGCCAAAAAATACTGGTTCCCGTCCAATCGTTATGGCTGGGGATGGGGGTTCCCCTCGGCCTGGGAGGGATGGGTAACGCTGATCGTTTATCTGGGTGTACTGGTAACAGGCGCTTATTTCCTGATGCCCGGAACCGAACTGCTTTTTACACTGCTGATCGTCGGATCATCTGTCGTCCTGGTGGTGGTGTGCTGGATCAAGGGAGAACCACCCGGTTGGAGGTGGGGAGAGGATAAGTAGACTATCTTGAGATGATTTTCAGCGGACAAATGGCCCGGTGGGTGTTGTTTGCTAATATTCTATTATATCAATTATATAATGATACCATAACCCCTTCGGATTCATCAAAAACAAGACGCCATGCAGTAAACGTCACATTGCATGGGATTCCGCTAACACCTGTCTATTCGATGATTGGCGCTTTTACGTTCAGACCCTGACAAACAATGAGATTAAAATCCGTCTTTATTTTCCTGTTGTTCGCATTTGTTATCCCTACCGTATATGCGGTTCAGTTTGAGCGTACAGAGATACCATTGTCTCTAGGGAAACATTTTCAATTTCTTGAGGATAAACAGGGTCTTTTATCCATCGAAGACATTACCTCAAGCAAAATATCAGACGGTTTTATCGACAACCATACTAATATTCTGAATCGAGGATTTTCGGAGTCTGTTTTCTGGATTCGTTTCCGGGTCACGAACAAACTCTCTGCGGATGACAGATTGTTGTTAGAGATTGGTTTCCCCCAATTACAACACATAACTCTTTTTATTCCCCAACCTGACGGAACCTTTCTGGAAAAAAAGGCGGGATATACAATTCCTTTTGAAAGTAGGGACATAAAATATCATAATTTCATTTTTGAATTGCCGCCGTTTGAAGAGAACACGTATTATCTTCGGTTCAAGTTTAAATTCGCTGCCCAGGTTTTTATTAATCTGTGGACCCATTCAGCGTTCTCCGAATATTTAGCCAAGGAACGGCTGTTAATCGGTCTTCTTTATGGCGTGATGGTCGCCATGATTCTTTATAACTTCTCCATTTTTATTTTTACCAAGGATATCAGTTATGCTTACTATGTCGCATTTATTTTTTGTGTTACTATTCTTTTGCTTGTTATGAACGGTTTGATTAACTACATAGTCCCTTTTCCAATGGCAAGATGGTTAACGCATCGAATACCAATCTGGATTGGAATCGCCATTTTTCTAGGAGCCCTGTTCATTCGAAAAATAATTGGTATTAAAGAAGATTTCCCTAGGTATAGCAAGATTCTGGTTACGTTGGGACTCTCTGGTATTTTTGTGGCTCTCTTTTCAATTTTCACTTCTAACCTTTTGAGTGTTGTGTTGACATTCCTCGCGGCTATTATTGGCACGGGCATCGTTTTTTTGGGAATTATACTGGGTTGTCTCAAAAAAAAGCGCATCGCATCCATAAGCATCATTGCATTTTTACCCATCATCATCAGCAACATTATAGCAGCATCGGGTTTTTCCGGGCTGATAAGCGTTAATCTTTTTTCGAATAATGTTATCCTGATGGGGACAAGTTTAAGCGCTATTATTTTTTCCGTTGGTCTTGCGGATTTCATCAATCAGATAAAAAGAGAAAGGGAACAGTATGCCTCGGACTTGAAACGTAAAAACATAAAGTTGCTTGAAGAAATAAGCGAAAGAAAACAGGTTGAAACACACCTGGCGGATAGTGAAAAAAAATACCGTGGCATATTTAAAAATACTCAAACGCCCTATCTGGAGATATCCTATGATGGGATTATCAACGAAATCAGTCCTTCAATTGAAAAATTCACCATGTACCGTAGAGAAGAGCTGATGGGCAAACCGATTAATCAATTGCTTTCAGATAATGACCAAAGAAAAAAGCTATTGAGGAAACTTCAGTTACATAATGAGTTGGATAATGAAGAAATTGAACTACTGGACAAGAATGGAACGATTATTCACTGCTTAGTGTCATCCAAACTAATGCCTGTAGAGAGAGTCGTCGTCGGTTCCCTTATGGATATCACTGAGCGGAAAAAGGCCGGAGAAGCGCTCCTAAACTACAAGGTACAGCTTGAGCAATTGGTTAAGGATCGTACGGCTGAATTGGAAGGGGCAAATCAACGTCTTGTACAAGAGTTTGATGACCGAAAAAAGATGGAAGAGCAGCTAAATCAATCACAAAAGATGGAGGCCATTGGAACATTGGCTGGGGGAATCGCCCATGACTTTAACAATATACTCGCGACAATGATGGGTTATTCAGAACTGCTCATCTCCAACTTCGCCGATGATAGCGTTGAGAAGGTTTATCTGAATGAGGTTTATCAGGCCGGCGAACGCGCAGCAGATTTAGTGTCACAGATTCTAACCTTCAGCCGGCTCGAAGAGACAGAGCTTAAGGCTGTCCCCTTTGTGCCTTTGTTGAATAAAATCGTTAGCATGATCCGAGCAACATTGCCTTCCACGATCGACATTCAAAAGAAGATTAATGCGAAGGAAGATGTCAGGATATTGGCCAACACAACTCAGATGCACCAGGTCATTATAAACATTTGTACAAATGCTGCTCATGCAATGCGAGATAAAAACGGTATATTGGAATTTCAATTGTCGGAAGTTCAGCACCAGGAAAACCAGGATAATGCACTTTTGCTTGCGACAGGGTCATACCTGAAACTAAGCATTCAAGACACAGGCCATGGAATATCAACAGAATTTAAGGAACGAATTTTCGATCCATTCTTCACAACGAAAGGGGTTGGCGAAGGAACCGGCCTGGGGCTCTCAATTGTTCACGGAATCATGGAGAGTCACAACGCTAAAATCTTTGTCGAAAGCGAGCAGGGTATTGGAACGACTTTTCACCTCTATTTCCCAATGGTAACAAATAGCGAAACTGAGAAAGAGATTCCAGAGACTTCAGGTATAGAGGGCACCGAGCACATCCTGGTCGCAGAAGATGAGATCAGTTTAGCCAGATTATATGAGGCTTCGCTGACTAGAATGGGCTACCGGGTGACTCTTGCATTTAATGGAGCGGAAGCATTGGAAAAATTTCTGTCTCAGCCCAATCAATTCGATTTGATTTTTTCAGATCAAATTATGCCGAAAATGACAGGTTCTGAGCTGAGCCGAAACGTATTGAAAATTCGCCCCAATATGCCAATTATTCTAGCGACTGGTTATGATGCTTCACGGTCGGAAGAAGATGTAAAATCCTTGAAAATTGTTTCCTATTTAAGAAAACCCGTTAAAACAGCTAAATTGACTCAATTGATTAGAGAAACTCTGAATGCCGTGGGGTCAAAAAGCTAAATCCGATTCATTGAGCTAAGGGCTCGTTCATAAATAACTTGGCATAATCTGTTTTCAAAAGTCCCAAAAAGACTGGTCCTAAGTATCAACTATGCGGATAAACCGGATTAATAAATACCCTTTTTGATGAAATCGCCGATGGCAGACCAGTATTCGCTGTATAATTGAATGTTGTTGTGGTCTGCACCTTGAACAGTGATGGTATCAACAGGGCCCCCCCAGGATTGCGCCAGCGTCATTGAGTGGTTGTTGGGGATAATACGATCGGCAGAGCCCATCAGCATCAAGACCGGGGCCTTGATTTCAGAGGCGATTCGTTCGGACTCAAATCGATGCCGGATGGCCAGACCAACTGGAAAAATCGGGTAGTGTGACCGGGCCACGTTGACCAGGCTGTCGAAGGGAGTCACCAGGATCAGACTGCCAACCGTCCTTTGCGCCGCGACCTGAACCGCAACGCCCGACCCCAGGCTTCGTCCCATCAACACAACCTCTTCTTGATCGAACCCTTCCTGTTTAGTGATTTCGTCCAGCACGAAAAGGGCATCAGCCACCAGGTTGCTCTCTGATGGTTTACCCGTGCTCTCTCCATAGCCACGATAATTAATAAACAGCAAGGAAGCCGGTGGAAACCGCTCCAGATCCAACAGATTTCCTGACACCTCCTCCGCATTTCCACCGTAATAAACGATCAGTGGGGGCCGGGGACTGATATCCCTTTTGACAAACCATCCGTGCAGGAGATTGCCATTGTGATGAAAACGCACCTCATACTTCTGAAATCCGGATACATAGGGATTGGTAATCGGCTGGGTAAAGAAGATAAATCGGTCCTGAAAGACATACAGCAGGATGAGGATAAGCGAATAGGTAATGACCAGAAATTTTATGATATTCAGGATGGTGGACATGGATTGCTCCTGTTTTTGTCTGAACGACTGAACCGAGGTGGCTGTGTCCGATCTGGTCATTCATTAGCAGAATATGGCAGAGCCGGCAACACGATAACTGGAGCCGGGCATGTCTGATCAGACGCTTTGATGGTAGGCTCATTTATTGGGGTGATTCTTTAACGCCACCATTTAAAACTGATGAAAAACGGGCAGCAATATAAAAAACTTGTTTAACCAGTCTCTTAAACGCTAAAACACCTTACTGAATATTTGATGCCTGTACAAAAGCACTGTTGGAACTCTATCCTTAAATAAGTAAGAACAACATATTTTCCGGCCAACATCACAGGTTGCTTCTTATCCCGTGTAAATATGGGATATGATACGAAAAAAGGAAAGTAACATGATACCTATGGGAACTGTTGTAACTGTTTGTATGTTTGGTGGTCTGATAGCGGCGATTTTCCTGCCAAAGTTGAGTAAATTCCCGCCTCTGTTGCTCAATCTGATAGGAACTATCATTCTCGCCGCGGGTCTCTGGAATGTTTTCTGGTACGGATTCCAGCACTATACTGAGTTCTGGGGTTGGTCTGCGTTGATCTCTGGTGTCATATTGATCCAGACCTCACTCTATATTCTTCGGGTGGGTTGGTTACCCGCCTTTTTACTTCGCGCGAAGCCATTTGTACTCATATTGCTGCTGGGTTGTGCACTGATGTATGCAACTACGATTGCAAGGCTGTAAGGCGTTACCCTGTATCAAAATAAACGGAGCCGACCAGATTAGATCCATAGCCACACTTGAAAAGGCTTGTCTGGCATCAATTACATAAAACTGATTTGTCTACAGGTAAGCAGAAAGGCTTTTAACAGGACTAATCTTTAAGAAGCCCTACTATTAATATAACAAAGGTCACTATGTTTGAAGCAATTTTCGTTAGTCGTTCAGTACAGTTTCACAAAGATATGAATTATCATGTTATTGATGATAATAGCAATTATTCAGCTAAAAGCATTGAAGGTCTTGTAGGAATGATGTCGGCGGATGGATCACTCTTTGTAGGTTCAGGCGATGATTATAATAATAGGTTTTCTGTGACATTTTTGGAAAATAGGCTTATTATCGGCGTCGGACTTCTGGTTGACGAAGATGTTTTTCGGATTCTATTCGATGATGGATCCATTCAGGATTATGACACATCAGGAAATTTAGTACCCTAGCTGCAATCAGGCACATCGTAGATATATTAAAACAATTTCAGTTTCTGCTAATTTCGCCGTTCCGACGAACCTGGATCCCCAGTCTTTTCAGAAAGGGGTCAAGTCTTCTTTTGACTTTTTAGAGTTCTAATGTTAATCACATACCAACTGACTGATCAAAAATATTAAATCCAAAAACGGGACCGATACCCATGACTCGACCTCTCCGGATCGAATATCAAAATGCATGGTATCATGTCATGAATCGAGGTAGGCGAGGCGAAAATATTTTTTTAGAGGAAATGGATTACGGTTTCTTTTTGGATATTTTGAAAGAAGCTGTAGAATTGTGGAAGGTGGATATCTGTGCTTATTGTCTAATGCCGAATCATTACCACCTGTTAATTCGAACACCGGATGCAAATCTTTCCAGATGTATGAGACATATTAATGGTGTCTACACTCAACGATTCAACCGGCGCTATCGATTCGATGGCCCACTCTTTAAAGGGCGGTTCAAATCCATTTTAATAGGAGAAGATTCGTATCTAGTCGAATTACTGCGGTATATTTGTTACAATCCTGTAAAGGCAAATATCGTCTCAAAACCTGAAAAATACCCATGGAGTTGCTATAATGAATATCTTGGAAAATCTAGACAGAATCTGTGGCTCAATACAAAATTGGTTACATCCCGAATAGTAAATGCAACTGAAAGTAGTACAAAGGAATTGTTATCTTCAGATGCAAAGTCGGAGATTTACGATTTTTTTGGTAAAAAGAATATGCCGTCCCTTCTTGGTTCTAAAGCGTTCATTGATCAGATCAGAAATCGATTCTTTGAACGTATGGTTCATCCAGAAAAACCTGAAGGAAAGGTTTTGGCTCTTGATTCAAATCGTATACTGAAAACAGTCAGTCGCTACTATCAGGTTTCTTTATCAGAAATAATGAAATCCAAACGTGGGTCATCCAATACTCCTCGTGATGTTGCAATTTACCTTGTTCGATATATCTCCCGGTTAAGCTTACAGAAAATTGGCGACATTTTTGATTATAGCAGCTATAGCGGCGTTTCCAGTTCAATTGAACGAGTTAACAAAAGGTTGGCCGTGGAACAAATACTTGAAAAAGATATAACGAAATTGATGAATGAATTGGGCCCTAAAGGTCAAAAGAAGACTTGACCCCTATACCCCTATACTGACCCCGGACTTCTGGTTGACGAAGATGTTTTTCGGATTCTATTCGATGATGGATCCATTCAGGATTATGACACATCAGGAAATTTAGTACCCTAGCTGCAATCAGGCACATCGTAGATATATTAAAACAAT
>Ga0307988_1000551_pt1 | contig 25553 bp, 22 predicted proteins | sample EllFjometagen183_FD_203166 | JGI IMG/M metagenome (GOLD analysis project Ga0307988, IMG submission 203166) | Marine microbial communities from Ellis Fjord, Antarctic Ocean - #183 | ecosystem: Environmental > Aquatic > Marine > Unclassified | place: Southern Ocean | collected 2014-10-08 | reverse complement strand
CAAAGAAGCTTCTAAAAGACTTGCATTAAAAAAGAAACTGGATTAACTTACAACCGTTCTGCTGTCTGAGGGTGGGGGATTTTGACCCGGCCACAGGTGGGGGATTTTCAAGTGGCCATCGGGGATTTCATGGCGAAAACATAGTTATATTTTAATTTTGGGAAACGAAAAATAATATTTTTATCAAAAATTATTTTGTTGGTTAGCAGAATATCTGTATCAAGAGACCTTTTAATTATTTTTTAAAGAAGGGTTTTTTTATAAAAAGTGCATTTTTAAAGGAATTTTATGTTTTTCCAGGAAAGATATTCGAGACTTAGACTATATCCATCATGAACAACAATATGTAAATATAATTTTAAAAATATTTTAAATCAAAGGAAAACGACACTTTATACAAGCAATATTTGAAGCTTCATTTTTAAAAAAACATTTTGGACACATTTTTATTTTTTTTTCAACCCTGTTTTTTATTCCTGAAACATAAAGAGCAAGACCGGTAAAAGAAAAAGAAAGCCCAAAAATTGAAAAATAAAGGACCAAAGAGTCCTTTAAAGAAAAAAAGTTGTCAATATTATAAAAAGAAACACCTATAATACAAAAAATTAAAGCATATATTTTTCTTTTATTTTTCATGAGAATGCTTACAAATAATTATAGATAAATGATTTTTAACTATGTCGTAGAAATTTTTATAAAAATTAAGTAAAAAAATAGCCCCATAAATTTTTTAAGGGGCTATTTTATATTATTATTTGATACTTTAAAAAACCTTTGGAATCATTGTTATATAACAGGCTGCTACAATTGCAGAGACAATGACTCCTGCAATAGAAGGACCCATAGCATAAGGCATAATAAAAGCTTTTGGGTTTACTTCATGTGCACATTTATGGGCAACCTTTGCGGTAGTTGGAATACAGGAAACACCGGCAATGCCAAGACATGGATTTATTTTTCCACCACTAACCTTATAGGCAATCAAACCCCCACATATTCCGCCAACACCGGAAATTAAAAGAGCAATAAAACCGAGCAATATTAATTTAAACATATTTGGATCCACGACAATGTCTGCGCTTAAAAGACAGCCGAGAGTAAAGCCCAGGAAAAGAGTAGAGCCGCTTAAAAGAACATTGTCTGAAACATAAAGAAAGCGAGTTATTTTTGATTCTTTTATTATTACTCCAAGAAAAAAACTGGCAAAAAGAGGAGACGCAACAGGGAAAAGCATACAAAGAACTGTGCCAGCAAGAATACTGAAAGCTATTTTTTCTCCCGACGAAACTCTGCTCACCGAAAAAGAATCCATTGCAACACCGCGTATCTTTTTAGGAATAGTTAATTTTATTAAAAAAGGATATCCTGCATAAATTATACTCAAATAAATATAAGCAACTATTGTTATGGGGACAAAAAGATGTCTTGCCAGCTGTAAAGCAGCAAAAAGAACCATTGGGCCGTCGGCACCGCCGATAATGGCAATAGAGGCAGATTCATTTGCGTTAAATCCCATGCTCATCGCAATAGGAAAGGTTAAAATAGAGCCTAATTCTGCAGGAATAGCCAAAAGAAGACTCATTTTTGGATTTGCAATAAAAAAATCAAGTTCTGTTATTGAGCCGATGCCAATAAAAACCAGACAGGCTATAAGCCCGTTTGAAAAAGTAAGTGCATAAATAGGTTGTAAAAAATATATTTGAAAAGCATCAATGTGTTCAGCTGGTGTTTCAACAAGAGCATTTAAAAACATTGTTCCAAGTTCTCCCGTATTAGGCATAACCAGAATGCCGGCATTTACCATTGCAATTCCGGTTCCCATGGGAATCATTAGGAGAGGATCAAGAATTTTTTTATAACCAAGGTAACACAGAAAAAAACCGAGCAGAATTAGAGCTATTCTAGCAATAGCCATTACTGGTTCCATTACTAAAAATGATTCAATGCCCGGGAAAATACTTATGAATTCCCGCAAGAAAGACTGCATCTGAAATAATCCTTTTAATATTTAAAAAAATTTAGCCGGTAATTTTTTTGATAATTTTTACCAAGCCCAAAACCAGCAAAGTAATAAAAGCTGTCAAAATATAAATACTCATTGCAAATTTAAGAGATAGCCAAAAAGTAGACATAATTTGTCCTATCCAAGAATAACTAAGGGTTGATCTTTTTTTACAGTATCATCCACGGAAACAGAAATTTCTGAAACAGTTCCGCTAATTGAAGATTTAATTTCCTGCTCCATTTTCATTGCTTCAAGGATAAGTACAGTATCTCCTGCATTTATCTGTTGGTCTTTTGAAACTTTTATGGCAATGATTTTTCCAGGCATTGGAGCGACAATGCTGTTGCCAGAACCGGCCTGAGGAAGTGGTGCCTGGGGTGCCGGAGCAGATTTTGTTGCGGTTGGGGCTGCCCGTACTGCTTTTTCTTCACCGATTTCTTCTACTTCTGCCTCAAAAACCTTACCATCAATTTTAATTTTAAATTTTCTAGTTACCATTAATTAATTCTCCTGTCTATTTTTTTCTAAAAAACAATCTAGTATTCATACTTTCTTGTCTGCCGGAAACTTTCCAGAACGATTTTTTTTCGTTAACCTGTCCGGTCGGATAAATACTTTTAATTATATATTTGTTGTTACTCATTACAGTTGCAATTACGGCTGTAATGGCAAGTTTTTCATAATCCGCAACCTGATTTATCACCAGTGTTTTTTGGGGGGATTTAATAAGTTCTTTTTTTTGTTCTTTTCTTGTTTTAATAAAACTGTAAAGAAGATAAACAAAAACAATAATTAGTAAAATAAAATTTGTACTAAAATCCATTTTTTTCTCAGTTCATAATCATCGGCATGATTATATAAGTTATGTTGTTTTTATTAGCAGGTCTTACTACAATTGGCTTATCATTTTCACTGGTGTTATATTTAATAATAATATCGTCATCTGCTGCATTTAAAATATCAAGAAGATAACTGCAGTTTATACAGAACGAAAACTCCTTTTTTATTTTTTCCTTAAGTTCGAGAACTTCGTTGACACTTCCCAAGTCACTGTCTTCAGTAAAGATATTTAATGAGTTGTCTTTGAAAGAAAAAACAACAGGTCTGTTGTTTTCTGTTGAGATAATCAGCATTCTTTTTAAAGTGGGACGAAGTTGTTCTTTTTCAAGAAGCAATTCAGCTGTTTTACTTTCTGGACCCGGAATTATTACTTTATATTCCGGGAAGCTTTTTTCAATAAGTCTTATATAAAGAACGACTTCTCCTATTTTTGCGATAAAACTGTTTTTGTTTGCCATTATGGAAACATTTTTGTCTTCAGATTTTTTTTCCATTAAAATTTTGTTTAGTTCGGCTATTCCTTTTTGAGGAATGATAAGGCCCTTGTTTAACGGAAAAGCACTTCCAAGGTCAGAATCCATAATTGAGAGCCTGTAACCATCTGTTGTAACAATTCTGGTCTGGTCTTTTTCTCCGGCTTCAAGATATGCGCCGTTAATATTTAGTTTTGTTTCATCTTTTGATATGGAAAAAGAGGTGAGATCGATTATTTTGATAAGTTTATTTATTTTCCAGGTAACGAAATTTTCTTCTTCTTCCTTTGCAAAAGAGGGGAAATCTTCTGGAGGCAAACCAATTATATTAAAATTTACATCTTTTCCGCAGGAAATTTTCATTCTGTAATTTTCGTGTTCGGAAAGAGTAATGTCAGCTTCTGGCAGTTCTTTTATTATTTCAAAAAGTTTTCTTGCGTTGAGAGAGACCTTTCCTTCTTTTATTACTTCTACATCTGAATATTTTGCGACCATTCCAATTTGAAGATTTGTTGCAGAGAAAGAAAGTTCTGAGTTCGTAGCTGAAATGAGCACGTTTGCCGTAATTGGCCGAATGCTTGTTTTTTCTACGATACCCTGAATTCTTGAAAGAGCTTTTAATAAGCTGTTTTTAGGGGCTTTTATTTTCATTTTGTACTCTTTCTGTTTTGTTTAATTCTTTGTGCTAATAAGCTCATCTTTTATTTATTAAATAAAATAACAGGAACTAAAAATTTAAAACTTTTTTAATAGCTGGTCTACGTCATTTTTTATTTTTTTATCCTTTTTTATTAAACCATCGATTTTTTTAACGGAATATATAACGGTTGAATGATCTTTTCCGCTAAACTGTTGCCCAACTTCTGGCAGGGAAAGAGTTGTGAGTTGACGGGTAAGATACATTGCGACCTGTCGAGGCAGGACAATAGAGCTACTTTTCTTTTTCCCTTTAAGTTCTGACAGCTTGATATTATAATATTTTGATACAATCTTTTGTATTTCTTCTGGAGTTGTCTCCCTGTCATCTGTTTTAATAAAGTCTTTTAAGACATCTTTTGTAAAATCTACGGTGATGTCCTGACCCATCAGAGAAGAAAAAGCAGTTAGTCTGGTTAACAGACCTTCGAGTTCTCTAATGTTTGATGTTACACTATTGGCTAGTAAAAAAGCAACATCATTTGTAAGAGAAATGTTTTTTTCCAGAGCTTTTTTTTTTAAAATTGCAACTCGTGTTTCTGTTTCCGGAGGTTGCATGTCTGCAATAAGTCCCCACTGAAAACGGGATCGTATTCTTTCCTCAAGCTTGTTAATTTCTCTGGGGCTTGTGTCGCTGGTAACAACGATTTGTTTTTTTAATTCAAAGAGAGAATTGAAGGTATGAAAAAACTCTTCCTGGGTTCTTTCTTTACCGGCAATAAACTGTATGTCGTCCAACAATAGAACGTCAATATTTCTATACTTGTTTCTAAAATCCAGCATTTTGTTGTATCGAATAGAATTGATGAGTTCATTGGTGAACTGTTCAGAGGTAACATAATATATTTTGGTGTTTTTGTTGTTTTTTAAACATTGATGAACAATTGCATGTAAAAGATGTGTTTTCCCAAGACCGGATCCGGAATAAAGAAACAAAGGATTGTATGTTTCTCCGGGATTATTTGCTACGGCTTGACAGGCCGCATTTGCAAATTGATTGCTTGTTCCTACTACAAAGTTGTCAAAAGTATAGTTTCCATTAATGTTTTTAGGAACATAGTAATTTTTTGTTTCTATTTTTGGGTTTGGTTTTTCTGAGATGACTTCGGGCGTTTCCTGGTAGACTGAAAACTTTATATCGGGTGTTGTTTTTGTTATGTTAAAGATAACACCATTTATGAGTTCACGGTAATTTTCGTTTAGCCAGTCAGAAAAGAATTTTTTAGGAACACCGATGGTCACGCAACTTTGTGAACAATCCACAAGTATTAAAGGCTTAAACCAGGTTTCAAAAACCTGCGGTGAGGTTTTTTCATTTATTTGTAACAGGAAATTCTTCCAGAAATTTTCCAAAACAGCCTTTTTGACTAAAGTATTTGTAACAATATTATTTTATGATGATTGTTTTTCAGACAATCAGAAGAAGAATATCTCATTAAAAAGTGTTGTCCGACATTTTTTATTTAACGGTCTTGGTTAAAAAATAATACTTTTGAGCTAATCTAATAGATTATAGTATTAAGCAAATATTTTCAACTAATTTTCAGGGAGTATTATTTAAATTTTCTCATGTTTATGTTCAAAAGAAAAGCGATACCTAAAATGCTGCAGAGCATTGAAGATCCGCCGTAAGTGAAAAAAGGAAGGGGAACACCAACTACAGGGAAAAGTCCAATAGTCATAAAGATGTTTATTGAAATTTGCCAGAAAAAAAGAGCGGAGATTCCAATTGCCAGAAAAGACCCATAAACAGTACTTGATTCGGATGCAATGATAAGACCGCGATAAACTATTGAGAAAAATAGAAGTAAAAGAAAAAAACAAGCAACAAATCCCCATTCTTCAGCCCAGACAGAAAAAACAAAATCTGTGTGTTGTTCCGGCAAAAACCGTAACTGACTTTGGGTTCCCAGCATAAAACCTTTTCCCAGCAAGCCGCCTGATCCAACAGCGATTTTAGATTGAATAACCTGATATCCTGTATTTAAGGGATCCCGTTCTGGGTTTAAAAAAATCAAAACACGGTTTTTTTGATAGTCTTTCAAAAAAAACCAGAAAAAGGGCATGAAGACAAGAACTGTTGAAACAATAAAAAACAAAGTTTTTTTGTTTATATTTATAAAAAAACTCATAAATATAAAAATTAATAAAATTATACCAGCAGTTCCCAGATCTGGCTGAAAATATATAGGTAAAAAAGTGGCAATAAGAAGAAGTGCCGGCATAAAAAGGTCTTTTAAAACATAAGATTTTTGAGAAATGTTTTCAGTATAAAATTTTGCCAGGGCTAAAATAAAGGTTATTTTTGTTATTTCTGACGGTTGTATTGAAATGGGTCCCAGAACAATCCACCGTTGTGAACCGTATATTGTTTTTCCAAAAAAAAGAACAAATAACAGCACAAGAATAGTAATAATATGAAAATAGTATGCATACTTAATAATGTTTAAATAGTTAATATTTATAATAATGAAAAGACCGCATAGGCCTATAATTATCCAGTATATCTGCTTATAAAAGAAAGGAGAAACTTCTCCGCCGCTGGAAGTGCAGATACTTTTAAGGTTAATGACACCGAAAAAAGAGATCAGAATAACAATAAAAAGTAGAAAAAAATCAAAATTTATTATAAGTCGACGGTCAAACATTTAATAAGTCTTTCTTTAATTATGTAGTGTCTAAAATACTATTTTTTAAGATATTTAGATATTATTTCTTTTGCAATGGGTGCAGCGACAACACCTCCGTGTCCCCCGTGTTCAATAAGAACGCAAACAACAATTTTCGGGTTTTTTGCCGGTGCAAAAGCAACAAACCAAGCATGATCTCTTAACCTGTAAGGAATTTTCTTTTCATCAACATTCTTTTTTTTACTGACAACCTGTGCCGTTCCTGTTTTGCCTGCAACGATAATATTTTCTATGATTGCTTTCCTCCCCGTTCCTTCCGGATCGTTGACCGAAGCAATTAGCGCATCCCTGATATAGGATAAATTTTTAGCTGAAAAATTAAGCTTATGTTTTATTTCTTTTTTAAAAACTTTTTCCTGTCCGTTTTCTTTTATTTCAAGAATAATTCTTGGACGAGGTATGTATTCTCCGTTTGCAATACCGCAGTATGCGGCAGCGATTTGTATGGGTGTTGTTAGAAGAAAGCCCTGACCAATTGATGTGTTTAATGTTTCTCCTTTTTGCCAGGGCTTGCCGTATTTTTTGTTTTTCCAGCTTGAACTGGGAACTAAACCGCTTTTTTCGTTTTCATAATCAATACCTGTTTTTTCACCCAGACCGAACATGTTTGCATATTTTGAAATATTGTCTATTCCAACGCTTAAACCGATGTTGTAAAAATAACAGTCACAAGATTCTACTATTGCTTTTTTCATGTCAACCCAGCCGTGGCCGTTTTTTTTCCAGCATCGGAAAGTACGTCTGCCGAGCTTATAAGAGCCGGAACAAAAAATTTTTTTATGAGGGTCAACAGCTTTTTCTTCAAGTGCAGCAATTGCGGTGATAATCTTAAAAACAGAACCTGGTGGCTGTTGGCTTTGAAGGGCACGGTTCAACATTGGGTGAAAAGGATTATCAGTTAGAGAGCGCCACTTTTTTTGATTTATACCTCTTGCGAAAAGGTTTGGATTAAAGCCCGGGGAATTTGCAAGAACAATTATTTCACCATTGTCAGGATTCATGGCAACGACCGAACCCGCCTTACCTTTTAAAAGGTCTTCTGCTTTTTTTTGAAGAACAGGATTTATTGAAATAATAATATCCTGTCCGTTAACAGGAGAAATCTCAGTTAAAATCTTTTTTCTGTTTCCAAAAGCATCAACTTCTGTTTGCAGTCCGCCCGGTTTTCCCTTGAGATATTTTTCCCCCCATTTTTCGAGACCATCCTTGCCAACGATATCTCCCAGATGATATTTTTCAGAGCCGTACTTTTTTAATTCTTTATAGTTTGCTTTGCCGAGAAAGCCAAAAATGTGCGGAGCAAAATTTCCAAGACAATAAAAACGTTTTGGAACAACATTGATATTTATTCCGGGAAGATCCACCTTTTTTGATAATACAAGGCTCATTTTATCCCAGGGAAGTTCTTCTTTTAGAAGTATGGGTTCAAAAGGCGGCCTGTTTTTCTTCTTTTCGTATTTACGTAGTAAATTTTTAAAATCCAGATTAAGGAGCTTGGAAATATTTTTCAGGACTTTATTTATATCCGGGGTGTCCTGTGGAATAAGGCTCAGGTCAAAAGAAGGAATGTTTTTGACCAGTATTTCACCGTCCTTGGAAAGTATTCTACCCCTTGAATCCGGAATTTTAGTTATTCTGATCCTGTTGTTTACTGAAAGCTCGTTAAACTGTTCCCCCTTTATTATCTGCAAATACCACAACCTGGAAAAAATAAAAATAAAGAACAGGGTGATAATAAAAATAACTATCTTGATCCTGTTATTTATGCTTTTTTCAACAGCTGTTTCATTAAGCTTAGGAGACATTTTTTTTAGAACCGAAGAAGTAAGGAGCTTTTTTATTATAATTGTTAATTTTTAAAAGGAAGTGGTAAACAAAAGGAGATAAAATTAAAGTATAAACCAGTTCTAAGAAAAAGATTTTTCTAAACAGACCGAAGCTGTAGTCATACATAATATAAAAAGAAATAAGCATAAAAATAAATCTAACTGTAAAGCAGGCACAAAGAAGAGCCATTATTTTAGCTACTGTATCAAAAGAAAAATATTTTAATAGTACTCTTATGGCAATAAAGGTGCTTAAATATATGGTTGAATAGAGACCTGGGTTTGTGCCTGAATAAATTTCTAAAAAATAACCCAGTAAAAAACAAATAAGAGAACCGTTTATGATTTGGCAGCTGATTCCTACATAAACAGAAAGAACAAAAAAGAGGTCCGGACGGATACCGTTTTTTCCAAAAGGGAGAAAAGGATGGGTTTGTATAAAAAGGAGAAGAACGGCTGTTAAGAAATAAAAGATATTTTTTTTCATTTTATTATTGTTTGTTCCTGTTTTTCTATTGCAATCAAAACCTCATTAAGTTTTGAAAAATCAACAGAGGGTTTTATTTCGACGTCCTGAAAAAAACCTTTTTTATCTTTTGTGATGTTTAAGACTTTTCCAAAAGTCACCCCTTCCGGTATTTGCTTGTGTAGACCAGAACTGACAATAGTATCTCCAATTCTTATATCCTCAGTTTTCAAAACATAATTAAGCTTGCAGAGATTTTCAATACCACCCTCAACGACACCCCTTGCTCTTGTTCTTTTTACCAGAGCATCAAAAGAGCTGTTCGCATCAATTATTAATAATATTTTTGAAGAGCGTTCAGAAACACTTATTACTCTGCCAACAACCCCGTTAGGTGTTACGACACCTGAACCCGGAGTAATTCCATTATTAGAGCCTTTGTCTATCATTATTGTTTTAAACCAGCTGGAAGGGTCGCGAGCAATTATTTCGGAGGGTATAATTTTGTAAGAATATTTTTTCTTAAAGGAAAGAAGCTTTCTTAACCGCTTGTTTTCTGTTTCCCGGGTGTTTAAGAGCTGACTTTCAAGGTTAAGTTTTTTAATTTTTTCTTTAAGTAATATGTTTTCTTCTTTAAGGCTTATTAGAAAAACATATTTCTTGAAGAGCATGTTTGTTTTAACGAAAAATAAAGAAGTGATTCTAAGTGGTGGAGAAAAAACGGTTAGTACAAATCGGTCAAAGATATTATATTCTTTTTTCCCCTCAACTCTTAAGGCGTACAGAGTTAGGGAGACCAGCAGCAACGCTGCCAGGAAAAATATTTTCCTGTATTTTAAGAAAAATTGTGACATGTTTTATCATTATTAATGCTAATCGAAGGCAATGTCTTTTAAAAGATCGAGTTCATCAAGAGCCATACCCGAGCCCATAACAACAGCTGTGAGAGGGCTTTCTGCTATGATTATGGGAAGGCCGGTTTTTTCTTTTAAAAGTTTATCAAGATTCTTTAAAAGAGCGCCTCCACCGGCCAGAACTATTCCGCGGTCAACAATGTCGGATGCGAGTTCTGGAGGGGTTCTCTCAAGGGCGCTTTTGACCGATTCAATAATTGTATTTACAGGTTCAGCAATAGCCTCCATAATTTCTACAGAACTAATTTCCATGGTTTTTGGTATTCCTGTTACCATGTCGCGGCCCTTAACATCAACTGTTTTTATTTCTTTTTCAGGGTAAACCGTTCCTATGGTTATTTTTATCAGTTCAGCGGTTCTTTCTCCGATTAAAAGATTATATTTTCTTTTAACATATTGGACAATGGCTTCATCCATTTTATCTCCGGCGGTTCTTACAGACTGGCTGTATACAATTCCGGAAAGTGAAATAATAGCAACCTCTGTTGTGCCGCCACCAATATCTACTATCATGCTTCCAATGGGTTCGCTTACAGGCAGTCCGGCACCAATTGCGGCGGCCATGGGTTCCTCAATAAGGTATATGTCTCTTGCGCCGGCAAGCATGGCAGATTCTTTGACGGCTCTTTTTTCAACCGGGGTTATACCCGAGGGAACAGATATAATTACTCTTGGCCTTACAAAGCTTTTTCTTTTATGAGCGATCTGGATAAAATATTTAAGCATGTTTTCGGTAATATCAAAGTCTGCAATAACACCATCTTTCATGGGGCGGATTGCAGTAATGTTTGCAGGAGTCCTGCCGAGCATTTTTTTAGCTTCGTTTCCAACCGCAAGTATTTTTTTTCCACCACCAGGATCTCTTCTTATCGCGACAACAGAAGGTTCGTTTGCAACAATTCCCTGTCCTTTAACAAATACAAGAGTAGAAGCTGTTCCCAGGTCAATAGCCAGGTCATTTGAAAGCAGACCCCAAAAGCGGTCAAGAAACATGTTTTTCTCCTAAGAAATGATTTGAACGACAAACTTATAATATTTACTCTTATTGGCTAATATCAAACATGGCAAATAAGTGCAAGCAAATAATAAAACTTGATAAATTTAGAATATTTTACTAACATCTGGATTTTATAATATATGTGTTTAAGAGTAAAATATAGTTAAAAACAATCAATTGCACTGGAGAGAAAATGCTGTCTTTAATGAGAGAAAGAGCCCAGTCCTGGATCATTAAGGTACTGTTTGCAGTTATTATAATTGTCTTTGTAGGTTTTTACGGGTTTAGCGGAAACGAGGAGACGATAAAAGAACCGGTTGTAACGGTTGGAGAGAAAAAAGTTTCTCTGAAAGAGTTTCAGGAAGCATATAAAAATATGCTTCAATTTTATACAAATATATATAAAAAGCAGCTTTCAGAAGAAATGATAGAGCGGCTTGGTCTTAAACAGCAGGTGCTGGATCAGTTGATTAACAAAGAAGTCCTTGTTCAGCAGGCAAAAGGATTGAACATTTGTGTTTCAAAAGAGGATGTCAGAAAAGAAATTGTAAAAACACAGGCTTTTCAGGAAAATGGGGTTTTCAGTCAGCGAGCCTATGAAAAAGTTTTGAGTTATTATGAAATTTCTGCAAAGGACTTTGAAAAACAACAGGAAGAAAGTCTTATTGTTGACGCTCTTGAAAAAATGGTGACTGGTTCTGTAAAAGTCTCAAAGAAAGAGATAGAAGACGCCTTTTCTTTGGAGGGAGAAACCGCAAAAATAGAATATATTTATTTTTCTCCTGAAGAAGTAAAAAAAGAGATGATCGTATCTGAAGAGGAGGTTAAGGACTATTATGAAAAAAATAAAGAGGATTTTACAATACCTGAAAAAATACAAGTAAAATTTCTTGTTTTTGATCCTGTGATCTTTGAAAAAAAAGTAAATATTTCAGAACAGGATATTGCGGACTACTATCAGCTGGACCCATATCAGTTTTCGGAAGAGGGAAAAGTCCGGGCTCGACATATTTTGCTTAAGGTTAAAGAAAAAGCAGCTCCGGAAATAGAAGAAAAAATAAAGAACAAAGCAGAAAAAATATTGGAAGAGATTGAAAGTGGAGCAGATTTTGGAAGTCTTGCAAAAAAATATTCGGAGGATACGGTTTCCGCGGAAAAGAACGGAGACCTTGGTTATTTTTCAAGAGGCACAATGGTAAAATCTTTTGAAAAGACCGCTTTTTCATTAAAGCCCGGAGAGGTTGGTCCTTTGGTGAAAACACAATTTGGTTTTCATATTATAAAAGTAGAAGATGTCAAAAAAGCCGGGATCAAACCGGTGGAGCAGGTAAAAGATGAAATAATAAAGGAACTTAAAAAGGAAAAAGCAAGACAACTGGTTTTAAAAGAAGCAAAAAGAGCATTTAACCGGCTTTTTAAGAGCAAAGACCTTGAAGAATATGCAAAAAATAATAAATTTGATCTGAGGGAATCCGGATATTTTGCATATGGACAGTCTTCTGAAGATTTGCCGGATAAACAGGTTTTTTCAGAAACAGCTTTTGCCCTTTCAGATGGAGATCTCGCACCGATTTTTGCTATTGGTCAGAAATATTACCTGGTCAAACTGGAAGACCGGCAGGAAAAACATATTCCGGAACTTGAAAAAATTAAAATAACCGTTAATAAAAAAGTTAGAGAAATAAAGACACTGGAAGAAACAAAAACCTGGGCTGAAGAGGTGCTTGTTCAGCTTAATGAGAAGAAGACAAGCTGGAAAGTGTTGGAAAAAGAGGCTGGACTGAAACTGGAAAAAACAGAGCTTAAAAGACAGGGTGATTATGTACCGGGAATTGGAGTTGACAAGGAGCTTAAAAATGAGATTTTCAGCTTAAGTAAAGAAACCCCATATATTTCTGCTGCTTATAAGACAGAAAAGGGTTCTTACCTGATAAGGCTGACTGAAAAAGGAATACCGGAAACATTCAGTATGAAAAAAGAAAAAAGTAATGTTATCAACCGTCTTCTTCAAAAGAAAAAAGCGGATGTGTTCAAACGGTACATTGAAAAGCTGAAAGAAAAGATAGAGATAATTATAGGCAACACGCCTTTTCTTTCTGCTTAACAAAGGAAGAAAAATTGACAAACAAAGCGCAAGAAGTTGAAAGTGAAATAAGAATTGATATAGAAGGAAACTGGTTTTATAACGGTGCGCAGATTGTAAACAGAAACATTTTTTTGCTTTTCTGTAAGGGTCTTGAAAATGATGGTAAGGGAGGGTATCTTCTCAAGGTTGATAAAGAAACCAGCTCTGTAATAGTTGAGAGCACACCTTTTGTTGTTGTTGATGCTGTAAAAGATGGGGATGTTTTAAAAGTACAGCTTAATGATGAGACCATGGAGACCCTCAATCTGGAGTCTTTTTTTATTGACAGAAATAATGTTCCTTTCTGCCGGGTTAAAGAAGGACGATTTTCGGCACGCTTTTTAAGAAAGGCTTATTATCGGATAGCAGAATGTTTTGAGCAGGATGAAGACGAAAGATTTTTTGTAAAACTGGCTGGTGAAAAAATTTATGTAAAGCAGGAAAAGTAGTTTTTACTATTAAGCACAGACTTTTTTAAAAAAACAAAAAGCCGAAACAATTAACTGTTTCGGCTTTAATATTTTAATTGTAAAAGCTTATTGACCCAATTCTTTTGACCTTAAAATCGCGGCTTCAACCGCGTTTATAATATCAGCACGGACCGAGCCCTTTTCCAGGGCATGAAGCCCGCAGATAGTTGTTCCTCCGGGAGAGGTGACCTGGTCTTTGGCTGCAGCAGGTGTTTCTCCTGTTTCAAGCAGCAGCTTTGACGCACCAAAGAACGTTTGTATTGCAAGCTCAAGAGCGGTTGCTCTGGGAAGTCCTGCCTTAACCCCTGCATCAGCCATTGCATCGATAAAGAGAAAAACATATGCCGGGCCGCTTCCGCTTAGGCCGGTAACTGCATCCATGAGGTTTTCTTTGACAACCACGGCTTTTCCAATAGCATTAAAGAGAATTGATGCGGTTTTTATATCATCCTCTTTTGCCTGAGGTCCTTTGCAGATCGCACTTGCGCTCTCAAGTACTTTTGCACCGACGTTTGGCATGACACGGACAATCCGGCCCTTATTGTACAGATCTCTTGAAATAGCAGCAGACGTTACTCCAGCAGCAATAGAAATAAAAAGTTTTTTATTGTTGCTGTTTGCACTTACTTCTTCAAGCAGTTCTTTCATGTTCTGAGGTTTAACCGCAAGCACAATAATGTCACACAGAGAAACGATCTTTTTATTATTTTTTTCTGTTTTTATATTAAACTGTTTTTTGAGAAGGGTCAGTCTTGAAGCGTTAAGATCTGAAACTGTTATCTGGGCTTTGTTTATCAGGCCAGTGTGAAGGATTCCCTTTAAGATGTTTTCAGCCATTATTCCGCCGCCGATAAAGCCCAGTTTTATTTTTTTAAGGTTCATTTTTTCTCCTTGTTTTATCGGTAAAGATTTTCGCAAATGTTATAGATTAGTTTTCATAATACAAAAAAGAATATAATAAAAAATTTAAAAAGACAAGCCTATGAAAATGAGTGTTTTTAAATTAGAATAAAATTAAAATTATTTTTTTGATTTTAAGTGCTTATATTGACTTTAACAATCAACTTAGATAGAATAAAAAAAATTAACTAGGGAGGGCAAAACCATGAAAGGAATAATACTTGCCGGTGGTTCAGGAACAAGGCTTTATCCGGTAACACGTGCAGTAAGTAAACAGTTGCTGCCGGTATATGATAAACCACTAATATATTATCCGTTATCAGTGCTTATGCTTGCCGGAATAACCGAGATTCTGATAATCTCAACCCCCGAGGATTTACCGAGATTCAAGGATCTTTTTGGCAGCGGAGCACAGCTTGGTCTTTCCTTTTCATACGTTGAACAACCTAAACCAGAAGGTATTGCGCAGGCATTTATCCTGGGAAAAGAATTTATAGACAATGATTCTGTCTGTCTAGTTTTAGGAGACAATATTTTTTACGGACATGGTTTTTCAGGAATGTTGAAAAATGCAGCTGAACTTAAAAAAGGTGCTCTTGTTTTTGGCTATCCGGTAAGAGATCCAGAACGTTATGGTGTTGTATCTTTTGATAAAAGTGGAAAAGCCACAAAAATAGAAGAAAAACCCAAAAACCCAAAATCAAAATTTGCCGTTCCAGGACTTTATTTTTATGACAATCAGGTCTCAGAGATAGCAGAAAACCTCTCTCCCTCACCCCGCGGAGAGCTTGAGATCACAGACCTAAACCTTGAATATCTTAAAAAAGGCGAGTTGAAAGTCGACTTGATAGGCCGCGGAATTTCCTGGTTGGATACTGGAACCCATGAAGCCCTGCAGCAGGCTGCAAGTTTTGTTGAGACCATTGAAGCAAGACAAGGCTTAAAAATTTCCTGTATAGAAGAAATCTCTTACAGAATGGGTTATATAAACAGAGAAAAGCTTAAAGAGCTTGGTGATGAAATGTCAAATAATTCTTATGGCTCTTACCTTCTGGAAATACTTGAAGAGGAAACAGAAAACAATGCCCTTTAAAATTAGTCAGACTAAAATTCCGGAAGTGCTTGTTGTTGAACCTGAAGTATTTGGAGACAGCCGTGGATTTTTTCTTGAGACCTATCACTCCAAAAAATATATGGAAAAAGGCATAAAAAAACCCTTTATTCAGGATAATCATTCCCGTTCGTCCCGGGGCACTTTAAGAGGGCTTCATTATCAGCTGAAACCCCCCCAGGCAAAACTTGTTTATGTGGCAACAGGTGAAATACTTGATGTGGCTGTTGATATAAGAAAAGGTTCCTCTACTTTTGGGAAATGGGTCGGCATCATTCTTTCTGAAGAAAATCGTTTTCAGCTTTACGTTCCGGAAGGTTTTGCCCATGGATTTTGTGTTCTTTCGGAAACTGCTGATGTAATATATAAATGTTCTGCATTGTATTCACCCGGAGATGACAGAGGAGTAAACTGGTCAGACAAAAGCATTAATATAAATTGGCCGGCAAAAGATCTGCTTCTTTCTGATAAAGACAAAAACCTTCCAATGCTGAAAGACATACCGGAAATAAGCCTTCCCTCTTATATAAAAGTCTAATAAATTATTGAATCTACATTCTTTATCTAAACATTCAGGAAACCACTGAATAAAGTCGCAAAAGTTGACTTTTTAAGCTTTATTCTGTAAACTGAACTTTTTATATAAGGATGGCAAAGACTACAAAAGCCAATAAAAACAATCTGGAGGTAAATAATGGAAAAACTGAAAGCCGGACCGCTGGAAGGCATTACTGTACTCGATTTTACATGGGTACTGGCAGGTCCATTTGCAACGAGAACTCTCGCAGACATGGGAGCTTATATCATCAAGGTAGAGCGCTACAGTGACGGAACAAATGAAAGACACCTTCCGCTTATTATGGAAACAAAAGAAGGCGTCAAGCAAAGTTCTTACAATATAAATTGTAACCGTGGTAAAAAAAGTATCTGTATTGATCTTAAAAATCCGGAAGGCAAAAAGCTTATCCATGAACTGATTAAAAAGAGCGACATACTTATTGAAAATTTTGCTCCAGGTGTTATGGATCGTCTAGAACTTGATTATGACACAGTTAAAAAGATTAATGAGAAGATTATCTACTGTTCCGTTTCCTGTTTTGGTCACTGGGGACCCTACAGTCACAAGCCCGGTTATGATATGATCGCGCAGGGTGCCAGTGGTTGGACTGACCAGAATGTAGAACCACAGATCGCGCCTGTTTCAATTGGCGATATGACTGCCTCTCTCCATGCGGTGGCAGCCATAAACGGAGCACTTTATAGCCGTGAAAAAACAGGGAAGGGCCAGAACATTGATATTTCAATGATGGACTGTCTTTTCAGTCTCCATGAAAACACTCTGCCTTGGTATCTACTTTCAAGCGCCATGGGAAAACCGATTAACCCGCCCAAAATCGGAAGACTGCATCCGGGTTATGCGCCCTATGGAATTTATAAGGGTAAAAATGGCTATATCACCATTGCTTCTCTTACTCAGCCCCGATGGATTGGAATTCTTAAGACCATGGGTAAGGATTATGAGTGGGTATTAAATGACCCAAGAGCTGAATCCGTATCTACCCGCTGCACAGAAGAGAATGCGCCGTTTATACACAAACTGGTTGAAGAATGGGTCATGGCCCAGGATTCTGTTGAAGCAGCGGAAAAACTGCTTGAAGAAAACGGTTGCCCCTGTCTGAGGTGCCGGTCAATAAAAGAACTGGCTGATACAGATGAACAGATTAAGGCTCGCGAGATGATGGTTGAAATAGATCAGCCTTATGTTGGAAAAATGAAGATGTATGGAAGTCCGCTTAAGATGTCAGAAACACCCTGTGGCCCCAGGGCTCATGGACCGCTTCTTGGAGAGCATACTGACGAAATCCTTAAAGATACTCTGGGTTATAATGACGAACAAATCAAAGCCTTATATGATAACAAGATTCTTCATATAGAGGATGCTGCTAAAAAACTTAACCAGTAACATCTAAAAAAAGGGGGGCGGTAAAAACTGCTCCCCTTTTTTATTTTTTCTAAATATAGACAGCCTCAAAAAATGCATTTATTTAAAGTTAAAAATTCCGACTTTTATTAGGAAATGCAAATGGAAAGCTGGAAAAAAACGCCTCAAGTATTACTCGTTGATGACAGTGCAATCCTCAGAGAAGTTTTCACTAAAGAACTTGTACAGATGGGAATCAGTGTCACAGCTGCTGCTGATGGACAGGAAGGCCTGAAGACTGCAAAAACAAATCCTTTTGATATGATTATAACAGACATTGACATGCCTAATATGAACGGTTTTGATCTGTGTATCAATCTAAAAAAAGACCCTTTGACAAAATCTATACCCATAATAATGCTTTCCAGCCTTGATTCCGAAGAAAATATAGAGCATGGGTTTAAAGTAGGCGCAGCCGCTTATGTAAGTAAAGCCAGAGCAGGGGAAGAACTTCGTGAACGCGTAAAAGATATTCTTCAAAAAGCTCTTTTTCTGAGAGAGCAAACGGTTCTTGTGGTAGACGATTCTCCTTTGATAATAAATATTGTCAAAGATGGACTGATGCGTGCTGGATTTCAGGTCATAACTGCTGAAAATGGTAAAATAGCCCTGAAAAAACTAAAAGTACATAAACCGGACCTGATTATTTCGGATGTGTATATGCCGGAAATGGACGGCGTAACACTATGTTCTACCCTTCAGGCGGATCCTTCTTTTTCAGGAATACCTTTTGTTGTAATGAGTTCTTCAAGTGACCGGGCTGTAATGAGAAGAATGATTCAGCGGGGAGCATGCGCGTTCCTGGCAAAACCCTTTAATATGGAACAAGTTATAATCACGGTAGAAAAACTTCTTTCGGATCAGTATCAGCTGTTGCTCAAAGAAAAAGAAAATGCAGATGCCGAACGAAATTTAATGCTTGCAAGCATCACCAGCTTAATTGAAGCTTTAGAGGCCAGAGATCAGTATACCAGAGGACATTCAGAATCAGTTGCAGAGATCGTGGTCGGCATAGCCAGAGAAATGTCCTTTTCTTCTCTCGACATTGAAAACATAAATATTGCAGGTAAGCTTCATGACCTTGGAAAAATAGGGGTACCGGACAAGATCCTTTTAAAACCAGGGCCTCTTTCAAAAGAAGAGTTTCTTCTTATTAAAAAACATCCTGTTACAGCAGCAACAATACTCGACCCGATAACAACTCTTGAGCCCATAATTCCTGCGGTACTGGGTCATCATGAACGATTTGACGGCAAGGGATATCCAAAAGGGCTTAAAGGTAAGAACATTCCTCTCTGGGCACGCATCATAGCAGTTGCCGATACGTATGATGCACTTATAAGCGACCGCCCCTACCGTGGAAGCCTTTCCCAGGAAAATGTTTTGCAAATCATTAAAGACGTTCGTTCTACACAGCTTTGCCCTGAATGCGTAGATGTGTTTTTTAAGTGGATACAAAAACAGCCCAAACCTGTTTTTGCTGGTAGCACCTTTAAGGCTTGAATCGTCTTGCCCGTCTTTTCCAGAAAATAAAAGATTACAAACTAAAACAGGTTTTCCTCATGTCAGATAGGATTTTCTGTTTTTTTGACGGCTTCTGATTTTATACGGTCAATCAGATCTGAAAGAACCGGTTTCACATTTTCTCTTATATCACCGGCAACAACTATAAAAAGAAGATCATCTCCGGGTTTTAATCTTCCTGACTTTGCTTCTACAACCACTTTATAAATTCCTGGTTTATTCTCAAATTCTTTACGGATTATTTCTATTTTTTCATTATCGGGGCACACATCAATATGTTCAACATTACTCCTGTCTTTGCGTGACCATCCGCGCACAACACCGTTATGAACTAGAACCATTCCCACGTTGTCCGCAAAACCCGGTTCTTTTTTCATTTCATTGATTGTTTTAGTTATATCCATTTTCTGTTCTTTCTTTTTGTTTTTAAATCGTCATTAAAAACATTACCTTAAAATAAGCTTTGTGTAAAGTTGTGCAGTTAAATGTATTTATAAATACAGTATGACGTCCTTTTTTGTTGGGGTTTTTAACCGGACAATTTATTTCTATATCAATAGTAATTGAAATAATTTTTTTCTAAAAAGAACAGATATAAGGAGAAATTCATTAATTTATTTTTTAATCATATTGATAAAACATAAAAAAACATTATAAATTAATAATAACAGGCTAATCTTTACAAAAATAAAGTTTATTATTTATATATTATGATAAATATGTTTTTTAAATTATTAAATAAGGGTCATGACACATTAAGCAAGCGCAGAGATGTGCTAAGTTATTGTCATGACTATGAAAAACAAGTATTTTGGTTGTTCACGCATTTCAGAGCGCAAATTTCGACAGATTGTAAGGCTATTTTCTGTTGATTTAGACGCCTCTCAGACCGCTTTTTTAACCGGTTTGAGCCGTAATGCGATTAACCGCTATTTGAAAGCGATTCGGCAACGCCTGGTTGAATATTGTGATGCACAATCTCCCTTTTCAGGAGAGGTCGAAGTTGACGAATCGTTTTTTGGTGCTCGTCGCATCAAAGGCAAAAGAGGCCGAGGCGCCTATGGCAAAACGATTGTCTTTAGTATCTTTCAGCGCAACGGTCACGTTTATACAGAAATCGTTTCAAACTGCTCAAAAGCCACGCTACAAGAGGTTATTCGTGGCAGAGTGGAACTCAAAAGCATCATCTACTCTGACGGCTGGCGCGGCTATAATGGCCTGGTAGATGTTGGTTACGGTAAGCATCTCCGGGTTGATCATAGCAAGAATGAATTTGCCAAAGGTCGTAATCACATCAACGGAATTGAAGGTTTTTGGGGGTATGCCAAAACGCGTTTGTTTCGATTCCGTGGAATGGCCCCCAGTACATTTAACTTGCATCTTAAAGAGTGTGAGTTTAGATTCAATCACAGAGGACAAAATATCTATAAGTTGATACTTAAAAGTATTTGAAATCGTCCTCTTAACGTGTCATGACCCTTAAATAAATAAACGAATCATTTTAATTTTACCTTATTTAGAATTTCAGGCATAAAAAAAATATAAGAGTTTTGAGAAGTCAAAATTTTATTGCAATTTTAATTAAGTGCATATAAAATATAATAATCACATAAAACTGAAACCTGATTCGACTTAACTGGATCTGTCTGTCACGGTATAAGGTTGTCCGACATCTTTAATTAGTTTTTTAACATACGGTAAGTATAATGAAACTATCAAAGAGCGTTCTTCTTTCTTCCTTTTGTTTTACAGTTAACTGCTTTTTTCTCCTGTTTATCCAAACAGTCTATGCAGTACCAGACAAGGTAGATTCTGAAATTTACTCCAGATTAGAAAATAATCAGGAAGCACGCGTGATTGTTATCCTGGCAGATAAAACACCGACGGTTTCACAGTACAGTAGGCAGACTAGAAAAAAAAGAGTTCTTCAAAAACAGAATAAAGTTCTTAAGTCCGTTAACCGGAAAAATTTCAGATTGAAGCATAAATATAAATCATTATCTGCTTTGTCTGGATTTATTACAAAAAAAGGTCTTAAAGATTTAGAGAACAGCCCGGATATAGACAGGATTCAGCTTGACAGAAAGACTTATGCAACGCTCTCTGAAAGCATACCCTTAATTAACGCAGAAGAGGTCGGCAGTCTCGGCTATACTGGACAGGGCACTACGGTTTGCGTACTGGATACCGGTGTAGATTATACGCATTCTGCCCTGGGCGGATCGGAATGTACTATTATTCCTGTTGCCGACGGTATAATCGAGGAATACATTCTTGAGTCCTCTCACCCTTACGGTAATGATTATACTTATACCTGGACAATAACAAAACCGGGCTACACCAGTATTGCGGTTCATTTTCAACAAATTGACCTGGAACAAAATTCCGACTTTATTAATATCCTTGATGCTGACAATAACATGGTACAGGTCTTTAATGGAAGTTATGGTGATATCTGGAGTGATTCGGTAAGCGGGGACACAATTAAAATTCAGATCGTTTCTGATTCAAGCGGAACCGACTGGGGTTTTTCAGTAGATGAGATTCTGAATGGTTCCGTCAGTATGTCATGGGAAAACTGTGGAAATATTATTGCCGGTTATGACTTTGTCAATTCAGATCATGATCCTTATGATGACAATAATCATGGAACACATGTAACCGGAATTATTTCTTCGAAAAATTCAATATATCAGGGCATTGCACCGGGTGCAAACATAATAGCCCTTAAAGTTCTTGGTGCAGACGGTACCGGATGGTTTTCAGATACAGCGGCTGCAATTGACTGGTGTATAGAACATAAGGAGACCTATGGTATTTCAGTGATTTCGATGAGTTTGTCAGATGGTTTAGCGCATGATGATCCGCAAACAGACTGCGATCAAAAAGCTACAGCAATTTCAATAACAGCTGCTGTTAACGAGGGTATTTTTATAGTGGTTGCATCAGGTAATGAAGCCTTTACAGATGGTATTGGGTTTCCTGCCTGTGCAACTGATGCCGTCTCTGTTGGAAATGTATATGATGAGTCCTTCGAAGGAATCGGCTGGGCAAGCTGCACGGACCAACCGGCCTCTGTAGATCAGATCGTCTGTCACACCAATAGGAATGAACTTCTCGACCTTCTTGCACCCGGAGCATTAATTACCTCAACCATACCGGGCGGCGGATTTGCCATCCGAGGCGGTACTTCCATGGCAACTCCCCATGTGGCCGGTATTGCGGCATTGCTTTTAGAAAAAGATCCAACGCTAACTCCGTACCAGATTAAAACAGCATTGCATACCACGGGTGTAGATGTTTTAGATCCGGAAACCGGTTTGACCTTTCCAAGGGTGGATGCTTTGGCCGCAATTAATTCAAGCTGTGTGTCTTCTGAAGAAATATGTGATGGGATTGACAACAACTGTAACGGTGAGGTTGATGAAGAACTAACCCAGTTGTGCGGTTCCACCGATGAAGGTGTTTGTGAATATGGTACAGAAACCTGTTCTGCAGGAGAGTGGATCAACTGTACGGCTATATTTCTCGAGGCGGAAACCTGCAACAGCCTTGACGATAATTGTGATGGTATCATAGATGACGGTTGTGATAATGATACCGATGGTATTGAAGATCCCTATGATAACTGTCCTGTTGCCGTCAATCCTGACCAGTACGATGTGAATAGCGATGGAGAGGGTGATGCCTGCGATACTGATACGATCTTTGGCTATGTAACAGGCAGTGCTCCTGATGTGACTCAGGTGGTTCTGACAATCACCCGGCTGTCCTGTGGCGGTGATGTCGTGCAATGCACTGTTAATCCTGATGCGGACGGGTATTATGCCTGCAGTATTCTTGGTGCTTACAAAAATTATGGAGTTAAGTCTGAACTTGACAGCTGCACGTTTGATCCATTATTGTATTATGGTATTGTGGTTCCAAGAACAGAGCATTCCCCGTACAATTTTTCAGCAAATTGTAATTGACCCTTCAGAAGACTCCCCTTATCTATACAAGAGTATTGATCCGCATTTCACAATCCTGGATAGTTGTAACAGCATATCCCGAGTTAACTCAAGAGCATTATTCTTTTCTAATAAAAACCTGTTCCTTTCCAGATATTTATTGCCGGCCTGTTTTGAATAGAGATAACCTTGATATTCTTCAGCGTCCGTTTAAGTGCCTGTGGATATTTAATAGTTTAGTAATCTTTTGGACAAATCAGATGGTCTTTCTAAAATGTTTTGGGTGAGGATTTGGAAACGGCTAAGTATAGAAGGGCTCTTTAGAAGATTTTTTGTAATTGCGGATTTAATATTTTTTCATCATATTCGAAGCTGTTAAGGTCCGCAATTACGTTTTGCGGTTAGGTTTTTAAATATATTTTAATTGGTTACCGTAATAGAAATTATCTTGGAACCACTTAGCATCGGTGTCCCGTCATCAGTTGCTGTAAACACTACATTTGGATAGGTTCCTGTCAGCTGATTTGATTTCGGGGTCCAGCTAAACATTCTGGTTTCATTATCAAATTCAGCACCGGATGGTTCATTACTACCACAGGTGACTATTACGGGAAGATTGTCTGCTGAATAGGTAAGGTTGTCATTATCCGGATCGGTTGCTGAAACAGTAAACATTAATGTTTCACCAATTGCTACGGTTTGGTTTCCAATGGTATCCATTATTGGAGCATGGTTTATATTTTTTACGGTAATGGAAATTGTTTCAGAATCACTTAATGGCGGTATACCATCATCGGTTACTGTGAACACAATATCCTGATAGGTTCCTGCCCCACCTGATTTCGGGGTCCAGCTAAAGGTTCCGGTTTCAGGATCAAAGGATGCTTCTGTTGGTGACAGAGTGCCACAAGAGATATATTTAGGAAGATTGTCTACTGAATACGCAAGATTGTTACCATCCGGATCTGTTGCTGAAATCGTGAATTCCAGTAACTGATCAAGCTTAATTTCTTTATTACCAATAGGGTTTAGTGTTGGTGTTATATTATATTCAATATCCTCGTTTGAGACAATGTTTGTTTTGTCTGAGATCTCACTTTCATGGGTGTGGTGAAGCTTTGCTACGATACCAGACCATGGTGATGCAACAAAAAGCTCATTATACTTATTAACAAGACAGTCCCAAGCCTTAAAATCTTTAATCATTGGCATGTAGCTACTATCTGACATTACTTTAGATATTTGATTTAAGGAAGATTGTACTACATATAAATTACCTGATTTATCAAGAGAGATACCATCGGGATCTTCTAAATTTGTCAAAACAGTAAGATTTCCGGCTTGATCTATTAGATTTATGGCACCTACATAGTCATCACCTATCCATAGATCCTCAGAAACGATTAGATTTTCTAATTCATCAATAATTAAATTCACAGGTCCTTCCAGTCCAGCATAAAACAATTCCCGGGTTTCCGAGTTGTCTGAAACTTTAAAAACATTCCCACTTAAATCTTCACTAACAAAAAGTTCGCCTGCAGAATTAAATGCGAGTCCAGAAGGATAATCAAATAAGAAATCTTCTGCATAGGAGTAGATTTCACCTGCAGGTGTGATTCTTTTAATAATAGAGTCAAATGGTTCGTATTCCGCAACATACAGGTTTCCATCATCGTATACTATACCGCCAATAATGCGTAATCCGGAAGCATAAATTGACGAATTGCCATAATTATCAATAATCCAGATTATTCCTTCTGAATAACTAGCGGCAAATATCTCACCATCATCGTTAGATGCAAGCATGCACACATTTGTAAGGTCGTTAGCAACCACATCATCGAATTCAAAAATATCAATCGCTGTAACAAAATAGTAATAGTGAGTTTCTGGTTCTACAGTAGAATCAATATATTCAGTTTCTGTTATTAAATCATTATTGATTTTTTCATATTTGCCGGGGTCTGACGTGGATCGATAAATATTATAACCGGCCAGTAATTCTGCTGGAAGAACAACATCCCAGTTCAATATAATAGTATCGTTAATTGCTGCTGCGTTTAAGCCTGTTGGTGCTTCCAGCGGATGTGTATCAATCACATTTATTGTAATGGACACTTGATTAGAATCAATTCCGTCAGAAACTGACACCGATATAGAATGGTAACCTGACTGCTCAAAATCAGGAGTCCAGGTAAAGGTCTGTGTTTCATTGTCAAACTCTGCATCTTCATGTAATCCGCTTGCCTGATACGTAAGATTATCTCCATCCAGATCAGTTGCGGTTATTATAAAACTCAGGAATTCACCCTCATTAACTGTTTTATCTGCAATCGAATCAAATATTGGCGCGTTGTTTTCAGTGTCCGCCCAGACATTAAACGTCAAAGCTGAGAAGATAAATAGTGACAGTAATATTTTTTTATTAAATTGCATGATATTTTTTAAGAATTAATAACATCCCCGATGGCCACTTGAAAATCCCCCACCTGTGGCCGGGTCAAAATCCCCCACCCTCAGACAGCAGAACGGTTGTAAGTTAATCCAGTTTCTTTTTTAATGCAAGTCTTTTAGAAGCTTCTTTG
>Ga0307988_1000550_pt1 | contig 25555 bp, 31 predicted proteins | sample EllFjometagen183_FD_203166 | JGI IMG/M metagenome (GOLD analysis project Ga0307988, IMG submission 203166) | Marine microbial communities from Ellis Fjord, Antarctic Ocean - #183 | ecosystem: Environmental > Aquatic > Marine > Unclassified | place: Southern Ocean | collected 2014-10-08 | reverse complement strand
AGACTTTTTTATTTGAAGTTATTTCAATATGTTATCCACCGCGAACCATGTTGGAACAAAACATTTCCGGGCTTATTTTTATTGCCCGAATTATGTGTTTTTAGGCTGATTTTCACCATCCCAGTTTTATGCTGTCTTTCAACTGTTGATTTATTCTCTTTCGGGTTTCCAAAAGTGTGGTAAATTGTTACGATGGCTTTTTGTTTTTCCATGATTGGGATTGGAAGTTTAACTCTACACATTTCAACCCAGTCAAAAGTTTAGTGATTTCTATTTTTTCCTGATATTGTGTCGCATCATCTCCAAGCTTTCCAAAAATGGTTATGGCAATTCCCTTGGGATGAATCAAATTTCTATGATTGCCTTTTCCACCTCGATTTATAAAACCGGCCGTTTCAAGATCTTTAATAAGTTATTTATTTTTTTTGGCATAATAGAAATAGTGTCAATGTGGTGCTAAAAAGCCAATAGACGTTTTTGAAAAGAGGGCGAACGCTTGGGATAACCCGCCCTGAAAGCCGTCAAAACGGGTTGAAATTGTTTTAAATTTTGTTAAACGAAATACTACAGAAAGCGAAAAACGGGCTCGCCTTTTAGGGGCGGGGTAATTGATTTGTTCTGCCCGATTCATTTTGGTGTGCTTCTTTGTATGCCTTAAGCAAAGAGTTTATTCGTGTTTGATACCCTTTCCCCTGTGTTTTAAACCATGTTAGCACTTCATCATCTATTCGCAAGGTAACCTGAGTTTTTTTAGTCACAGGTTTCAAACCTTTTCTCAAAACAGCTTTTGCAAACATCTCTGGTGTAACCTCAGGAATATCAGATAAATCTAAAGTTTTATCACGTAATTTATCGACACGATCCCAATCAGTCTGGGATTCGTGAAAAATATGCTTTTTCTTCATATTTAGTTGCCCTCCGTATAGAAATAATTCTTATCAAATCGTCATTTTCAGTATGTACAATTACAACGACTCTTCCTTCGAGAAGTCCGAATGTAACAAAACGTTCTTCTCCATAATCTATACGATCATCAATAATAGTAAGAGTGTAGCTATCAAAAATCATTGGGGAATTAATGAAATCTATTCCGTGCTTTTTGATATTTAATTCTCGTTTTGTATCATCCCATTCAAATTCCATATGAATATTGTAGTTACATTTTGGCAATACGTCAAGTGCGATATCGTTTAAAAGGCAACTATTAAGGGCACAACGTCGCTAATCAGCGGCGGCAAAAAGCAGAGTGAGGAACGAGCGGCGCTTTTTGCCGCCCGAGTGCATTTGCCTTGCTACCCCTTATTTTTGAACTGATGCTGTAACTACACCAGCGCCCATTAACATTGCCCCGTTTGCTTTGTTGAAAGTTCTTTGAAACCTTGGCGATTTAACTTTACTGCCTAAATAGCCGGACAACGTAGAGTAAAACGTGGTACTTGCAACTGCAACAAGTAAGAACGATACTGCGATAATTGTCATTTGCGGTATAACTGCCTTTTTAGCATCTATGAACAATGGGAAAAAAGCGCTGAAAAATATTATGCCTTTTGGGTTCAAAGCTGTTACAAGAAAGGCATCCTTGAACATCTTTCCTTTATTGATAGGCATAGTTTTAAATTTTTCTGCATTTGATTTTGTGCGCCATGCTTTTATCCCAAGATAAAACAAATAAGCTGCGGCGACCCATTTAAATATATTGAACAACATTGCTGATGTGGTTAACAAAACACCTAAACCAGCGAACGATAAACTCATAGCGACCAGGTCACCAGAAAGAACACCTGTCACCAAAGGTACAACAGACTTCTTGCCATGATTCAAGGATTGCCCCATAACAAGAAAAATAGTAGGTCCGGGCGAAAAGCACAAAATCAATGAGGCAAAAATAAACGAAATCCAAATTTCGACACTCAATTTCTTCTCCTTTGAGGGTTAACGTTACGATAATCTGCCGCATAGTGTGGACGATCAAAGTTGAATTTTGTAAGAATTTGATGCGTACTGCGTAATTTGGCTATACTGCCGATGTTTTGCCGTCAGCGTTGCTTGGCTGGTTAGCCGTTTTGTTTTTCATTCCTGACAGTTGCAGTTAAATGCTAAAGTTTCTTTGACAATACTGCTTTTCTCTCTTTTGTGTAATCCCACCATTTTTTGGGAGGTCCACCTTCCATGAATTTCACAGCTGATATGAAGACATCAGCAAGACATGGATCAAACTGCTTGCCTGTAATCGCGCACAATTCTTCAAACATCGAATAAGGATTTTGACCGATTAGCTCTATCGGATTATTGATTCCCAACACATTGAGATATTTAATTGTTGCGGGGCCAATGTTTGGGATTTTGTTTAAATCACTTATATTTATTCTATTTCCCATTTGGTTGTTGCCCAACGCTTGTGGTCACCTGCTGGCGGAAATTAACGACAGAGGTGGAAAAATTAATAAAGTTTATAAAACGACAGGCTTCAAAAAAAAGCCGACGTAGCCAGTCAGAGTGCACCATTTTGTTCTGTTTTATTTCACTTCTGCTTTGAATTCTTTTAATAACTCTTTGGCTTTTTCCTCTCCAAATTCTTTAACCATTTCATCCCACATGGGAGAATTTCGAATATTTTTTTGATAATCTTGTGTCATTTTTTCTAAACTTTTAGGTGAAGGTTTTTCACCAGGTGCAATATGATGTATTCCGTCACCATCCGCCCAAGAAAAAGTTGAATTACTTACTTTATTTTCATTCATGCAACATTTTTTATATTTTTTCTCACTACCACAAGGGCAAGACTGATTTCTTCCGATTTTTTTTTGCAATATTTGTCATATTTTATATTCCACAAATTTATTTTAAAACATAACGCGTTGCTCAGCGGCAGCACAAAACAGAGTGACGAGGAACGTCGTTTTGCGCTGTCCGCTGGAGCAATTTGTTATGCAATTTTTTTATTGATTTTCCTGTTCACTATAATAAACATAACCATTTTTGATTGTCTTATGAGATTTAAGGCCAGGCATTTGGGTATAAAGCTCACCAGTCAAATCATAGTGGTTAAGTATATTAGAATAATTTTCAATTTTTATAACTGAATATGAAAGCTCGCTAGTTGGAAACATCCAGAATTTGGCATCCGCACCTTTCATCAAGGTTCCTTCGACAAGTAGAATGCCCACATAATTTTCCTTAATCTTTATGGTCTTATGTGAGCCACTTTCTAACTCTCTTTCCAACTCATTCCTAACTGTTGTCAAAGTAGAATCTTTCAATTCTATTTCTGTAGAAGCAGTAACTTTTACATAATATTCACCTTCAACACTAGCACTATATTTTTGGCTCAGCATGCTTTCAGTGATTTTTTCATAGCTGTCTATTGTCTTTTCACGAGTACTATTATACTCATAAAAATCTTGGAAAGGTGACGTATAGCTAAGTACAAACCCTACGTTACGTTCTACAACTTTAGATGGTTCATATTCATCTATATACATAATACCTAATTTATCAACACGTGAACCAGACCTCCCTCCAATTGCGATGACTCGTATATTTTCTAGCACATGGCTACCACCTCCGGTTCCGCCTCCGCTAATTTCATTATCCTCGTTTGTCGTGAATTTAACAAAGTCAACTTCTGTAGCCGATCTTATATCAACTCTATTAATATATTCTTCATCATTTAAGGTCATCGATCCTCTATCGACCCCACCTCCACCACCGTGTTTTTCATTATTTATCTTTATTTGATCAACTCGTGAGCCAGTACGGAGACCAATCTCCTTAATTATTTGTCTTCCAAACTCTCCGCCACCGTTACCACCAAAAGGGGTTGTTTTAATACTTGAGGACATAACTATTCTCCTTTGTTTGATTTTGTCATAATTGACAATTATTGAAGCATAACGCCGCAATTCAGCGGCGTGGCTTTTTGCGTCGGCTGAACCTTGTTATGTGCTTTTTCTCAGGTAAGTGTAGAAAGAAGTGTTTCAGCAGCCAACTTACCTAATGCATTCGCTGCTAAAGGGCTTGCGCCAGTGATTAGTTTCCGATCCAAACAAACCGTATCATCTGACTTAGTATTCATAAGCTTAACGCCCAGGCGCTTCAATTTTTCACTAAGCCCCCAAGGCATTTTTCCTGGCAAGTAACCAATCATTGGCGTTTGTTTGTCCACAGCATCTGGAAATACTGCCATGTTATACCCTTCGTAAAGAAATTTTTGATCATTCAGCATCGTGGACAGTAGCGCTCCCGGGCCATGGCACAAGGTGATCGTAAATATATTTTTTTCATGTGCCCAGCGCAGGATTTTGCCGACGTTTTCATCTTCCGGAATACCTAACATTGAACCATGTCCACCAGGCACAAATACTGCGGCATAAGATTCTGCATCCGACAGCGAGTTATCAATAAATGCCTGTAGATTTGTCGGTTTCTCAAACAGTGATTTGTATTCATTGTAGATGGCTTTTACATGCTCATCTTTTTCGGGAAATGCCCACATTTCAAATATAACTGGCTTGCCACTAGGAGTCGCTATTTTAAATTCGAAGCCCGCATTCTTGAGATGCAACATTGGTACTAAAGCTTCTACTGGATGGTTTCCTGTAGAGAACAACTTACCATTTTGCATCTTCATATTTTTTTGTTCTGTAAAAATCACCAGAATTTTTGATTTTTTGCCTTTATATTTTTTATATTCCGGAGCATCAAAGTCGGTGATATCTGTAGTTGCTAGTTTCAAGGCTAATTTGGAGGGTGAGTAAGAACCGTCATATTCTTGCTTTGGTGCAATTCCAAGTAACTTTTTTAGCATATCAATCTCCTTTTAATATTATTCATTAAGAGCACATACTGATTATAGAACAAAGGCGCCTAACGCTTGAGATAACCTGCTAAAAAAGCGCCGCTTTTTTAGCAGTCAGAGTTAATTGATTTGTTCGGTCTTGGCTTCTCTATCAGGGAACCAGAAACATACCGGTGCAGAACACTAGACATAAGTGTTTGATATGGAATTCCATTCTCCACAGCAAGAGCTTGGATTTCCTCTAAAATTTTAGAAGAAATTCTAATATTAACCCTTTTGTCTTTTTTCAAAGTATTCCGTGCATATTGTTGATGCTTTAGTATTTCTCCTTTAACATTTTTCACTGATTGCCACTCGCCTCGTTCAAAGGATTTTAGAATTTCTTGTTCATCTTTATCAAGTTTAATTTTATTCATTCTTTCCTCCTAAATAATATCGAGTTGCCTTACGACTTGGAATTATAGTTTTTAAAAATTTGCTATTTTCATCTTCGACAAATGGAACAAGGTAGGCATACTTATTGATTTCAACCACAAGCAACTGCTGCTTAGGATACTTTTTGGGGTTAGGATGATCAACAATATCAAGGACATCACCTCGTTCAACATGCATAACTATTTGTTCTAAACTTATACCACGTTCTATTTTAAGCTTTTCATTTTTTTCTATATTCCACGTATAATAATCCATATATTAAATTTAATACAATGTGTGCTTAATGTCAACAGATCTTTGGATTGGAGACCGAACGCCAATAATGAGCTGACACAAAAGCCGCTGAAATATTTAGATTTTACGACAAATCGGCTCGGCTTTTGTGGTCAGCTCAATTTTTCTTGTTGGGAAAATTGCGGGTCCATTTTTTGTCATGGGACCTATGTTTCTATATCGTTCTTTTTAGCCTCAAAAAAGCGAATATAGGCCTATTTTAAGGAACGCGTTCACTTTATACACCTTGAATTATTGAATTTTGTTCGTGGTCAGACCCCCTATCCATCTATTCATTTCATAATGAGTGTGGAAGGTGGGAATAAATGCCCATCCTACCTGGCTCACAAAGTCGGTGGATGTGAACTGTTATGGCTTTTTTTCTTACTTAAACTCTTTCGATGCTGCGTTCATAGAAGATGAGCGAAAAGTAATTTTTTTGATAGGCATCTTGTTTTTGAGAAGCTCGTAGAAAAGCTCGCAAAGATTCTCACAAGTAGAAACTTTTTTGGTCACAACTATTCTGTATTCCGGGTATGACCAAGCAAGTGCGTGGTCTATCTTTTTAAGAGGAGCGCAATGCTCTGGGTCGTTATTAATACCTTCCTTTTTGTATACAGCAAGAACCGCGTCAATAAGCGGGTCACCTTCTTGAAACAATGTTGCGTGGTGGAAATGGTCACAAACTTCCCATGCTTTTTTGAATCCATCTTTACAAGCGTGTGCAAATCCAGTTATCGGGTCTACGGTGTCTTCAAGTTCAATCGTTAAAAGACCTGAGTGCCCGTGAAGGTGCTTTGCTTCTCTGGGCCAGTTCATAAACCTATGTGCGTACTGGAAGTCAAGGTTTACTATTGATGTGTACTTGTCGTTTGACATAATAATTTCCTCCTTAAGTTAAATGAGTCGAGCTAATGTTCAGGAATTTCTATAATTCCCAAAACTGATTATCAATCCAATATCGGTTAAAAAAATGGAATAATTTTAAAAAGAGTTTTCGTTTTTCTCTTTTCCCAACGCCCTGCTCACTGGCGATTGGGATTGGCGCTGTTTTTGAGTCTTTTTCAAAAACCGTGCCGAGACCAAAGCGTCCAGTGCAGCAGCTTGTTATATTTTGTTGGTTATGGCACATCAGGGGACTTCGTTTAAAAAGGCTATAGTTTCCCCTACTTTCATAATCCATAGATCTTGCTCATAAAAGCCATTATCAATCCCTGCCTTTTTAAAACGTTTTGGCGGCTCAAACGGAGGCTCATCCGATAAGCTGCTGACCGTTCCCCAATGAGAGGCGATTAGTGTGTTTGCGCGTACATCAGTTCCAATAGAAACCGCTTCTTCTGGTGTTACGTGTGACATCCACATTAGTTTTCTTGGTTCATAAGCGCCAATAGGGACAATCGCATAATCAAACGAGCCATATTTTTCACCAATACGACTATAAATTGTTTTGGAGTACCCAGTATCCCCGACAAAGAGAACTCTTCTTTCTGGACTCTCAATCACCCATGATGACCACAAGGTTTGATTATGATCGTTAATACTTCGGGCTGAGTCATGAACAGCGGGCTGTGATGTTATCTTAATGCGCTCTATGATAACCGATTCCCCCCAATCCAACTCAGTTACCATTTCATATCCTCGCTCCACAAAAAAAGGTTTTAAACCCAAAGGAACCACAACATGGATTTTTTTCTTATTTTTTAGGCTTCTAATGGTTTTATCATCTAGGTGGTCATAGTGGCTATGCGATACAAGTACAACATCTATTTGCTGTAAATTTTTTATAGTGATACCTGGCCCAACGAACCTTTTGGGGCCTGCCCACGAAACTGGACTTGCGAATTCTGTTAGAAATGGGTCTGTTAATATTGCCACCCCAGATGTATTTAACAGAAAGCTAGCGTGCCCCAGCCAGCTAATTTTGTCTCCTTCGATCGAATTCAAAAGCAGTGCAGACTCTTCGGAGGATAACGCGTGACCATCTGGAATATCAGGTGTAAAAACCGAACCCCAAAATCTACGAACATAGAAGAGAAATCCTTTAGAAACCGCTGTTTCAACGAAAGGACGATTTTGAAATCCTGTTTTAGTGTGATGCATAGGCTTGTTTCCCAGTGGGGGCTGCTCGCTGCTTTGCGATGAGATACAACCACAAGAAAACAAGGCTATCAACGCCATCATTATGTAAATAGTAATTCTCAAATATCTCAGCTCTCTAAGAAAATATAACGCCGCAAATAACCGGCTGGCGGCTATTCACAAAAACGGTTGAAAAGTTAATATAGTTTGTAAAACCAGAGTGTTTCCCAAAAATGCCGCTGTAGCCAGTCCGAGTTAATTTACATTGTTAGCCCCTCATATAGGCAACTTTTAACTTAATTGCAGCATCATGCAGCCTTCGATCGTGAGTCCACAAAACGACATTTCCGAGAATTGCGGATGCAAGCAGATGAACATCGACATACCCGAGACCGCGCCCCATAAGTGATTTTTTTTCAATGAAATTTAAAATTTCTGTCGGTTCAACAACAGGGGTGGAGGGGAGTGTTTGGAATAACGTTAATATTTCATTTCGATTACCTAAGTTGCCGCATGCCAACTCACCGATGATAAATGGGTGACATGCAACAAAGCCAATATTCAATTGTTCAATGAGCTCAGTATTAGAATCTCGTAAATGCTTAATCCAAACGTTAGTGTCGACAAGAATCATATTATAACTCCGATCTTCGTCGCCTTGGCGCCTGAATATTTTTCTCACTTCCGCCAAGAAGAGCCAAACGCTTACTGCTTTCAAGGCTTATTAGAGTTTCAAGCCCTTTACGAACAAGAGCTGTTTTTTCCTTGATACCTGTCAACTTTGAAGCCTTTTCAACAAGAGCATCTTCAATATTTAATGTTGTTCTCATATAAAACCCCTTATCGTAATATGTATTATTTATACACATTAGTATGCATTATATGTATGGAAATATCAAGACTTTATTTATGGGGCTAACGTTTGAAATAATCTGCTAAAAAAGCGCCGCTTTTTTAGTCAGAGTTAATTGATTTGTTCGCTTTGTTTTATTTTCAAACGTTCCTTGCAAATTTTATTAAATTGCTTATAATATATGTAGTGACAGTGTAAATACATAAAATGTTTGATTAAGGAGATCACCATGGCAAAAACTGCAACAATTCAAACCCGAGTTGATCCGGTGATAAAAAATAATGCCCAAAATATATTGAAAAAACTTAATATATCAATGTCTGAGGCAATTTCAATGTACCTTTCACAAATAACCTTACATAATGGAATACCATTTGAAATAAAAATTCCAAATAAAGTTACAGTTTCAACTTTAAAAGATTCTAAAAATGGGAAAAATATTCATAGTTTTGATTCAGTAGATGAATTATTTCAGGAGCTTGACAGTTGAAAATTTATTACACAACCCAATTTAAAAAAGATTATAAACGAATCCAAAAACAGAGAAAAAACATTGCAAAATTAAAGGTCGTTATTGATAAATTATTTGCTGGGCAACCACTTGAACCCAAATATAAAGACCATCAACTTTCTGGCAACTGGAAAGAACACCGTGATTGCCATATTGAGCCAGAGTGGCTTTTAATTTACAGAATTACATCAGATGATTTATACTTAGAAAGGACTGGCTCCCATTCCGAATTATTCAAAAAGTAAATTTTAAGAAGCGAACGTGCGGGTAACTTGCTGGGCGCGTCGTTTTGCCCAGTCAAGTTCACCCGATGGTTCGACTCACCTTAGTTGAATTGTTTCCTTAAGTATAATTTTGAAGATATATAAGATGCCACTAATGGCTCAAGCAGTGTCAAAGGCAAAATTATCAATAATGGAGTCCAAGAAAAAAGATTCATATTTGCATTGCCAACCCAGTATAGAACAAAAAAAAAGCACCAAGATGTAATACCGCTAACTAAAATAGATTTTTTGTTATTCCCGAATTTTTGCGCGCACAACCAGAAAAGAAAAACATACAAAGCCGAAAGTAATGTATCCCACAAGCCCCAGATAAGAAGTGTTGTCAAGTCATCCATTGGTGCGACATTCGGCACCATAGATAAATAACTTTGAATTTCCCCTCTTACATACACAAAAAACCGGATTAGCTGATAAACATGAACCCATACGCTTGTGATTAAAGTGATAATGATGAAATCTTTAGCAATAAACCTCGTATTCATCTGTAGTGATTCCTTCCCTCTTGTTTTTCAAGTGAAAAAATAGGGTGAGAGCCAAATTGATTGCGTTTAGTTTGCTTTCCGGTTTCAGCGTAATACGCAAAGCCCTCCAGAATTTGAAAGAGGTATTGACTGAAAACAGGTTTCATTTTGAATTTCAGCAAAGCCCAGCGGATAGGAAATGGCAGCTTTTTAATGAATGGAACAGCACCAGTGATTCGCAAAATACAGTGAGTTTCATCTATGGGCGTTATGCGCCAAATGGCAGTAGATTCCTTTTTTCCGTTCTCGGTTACTTTCAGGTCATAGCCAACGCCATCAATCCACTCGGTAACCTCACGGTCATACTTAAAACCGCTATAATACGTTAGATGATCTTTCGACCCGATTCCATTCCAGCGCTCCGCTGTATGTTCTTCCATGAATGGATGCCACATTGTCAGATTCCCCGGTAGGGAAATGATATCCCATGCTTTCTCGCCAGACACCGCGACTTCTTTTTCTACAAAAAAGGTCTCTTCGTAACCAAGCATCTTTGATTAAACTCCATTTGTTATTATGTCGAACGTCTTGAAATAACCTGCTAAAAAAGCGCAGCTTTTTTAGTCAGAGTTAATTGATTTGTTCGCCTGTGATGAGTTAGTTTGTAATATTGTTTTTCTTAATATCTTTCCACAGAAACTATTTAAACTTTCATTGGCTTGCATTGCTTTTATAGCAAGTGTTTTATGTAAATCACTATCAACTCTTAATTGAAATTTACCTGAATATTTTTTACCTGAAATACTTGTGGGTAAAGGAATATTATCATTTTCATAAATTTCAATCCATTCATCTATTATCTGGCATAATTGGCGATAAACACTTTCTTCGTTATCACCATGACAGCATTTACCAATCCAGCCTGGAATTGAACCAACGTAACATTGATCTTCTTCCGACCACTCAACAATTTTTAAATAATGGTCTCTTCTTTTCATTATTTCGACCTTTTAATTTTAAGTTTAACTTCTTTTTCCTGATATTGTTTTGCATCATCTCCAAGTTTTCCAGAAATGGTTATGGCAATTCCCTTGGGATGAATCAAATTTCTATGACTGCCTTTTCCACCTCGATTTATAAAACCGGCCTTTTCAAGATATTTAATAAGTTGTTTAATTTTTTTTGGCATAATAGAAATAGTGTCAATGTGGTACTGAAAAGTCAATAGGCGTTTTTGAAAAGAGGGCGAACGCTTGAGATAACCTGCTAAAAAAGCGCAGCTTTTTTAGTCAGAGTTAATTGATTTGTTGGGCTTTTGATTACGCAAACTCAATACGCAAACGTTTACCTATGGCATGAGTAGCGTTTTCTAATGTCTGAAGAGTAATAGAAGTATTCTTGGGGTCAAGAAGTCTATCCAATGCGGATCGACTTGTTTTCATTTTCTTAGCCATAGCAACCTTTGACATGTTTTGTGATTTCATTAGTTCAGCAACTTGATAAGCGATTACTCGTTTAATGGCAATAGCCTCTGCTTCAGCTAATAAACCTTCTTCTTCCAGAAAATCATCAAAACTACTTCCAATATTTTTACTCATTTTTACCTCCTAAAAATGCCATACGCTGTTTTGCAATTTTTAAGTCTTTAGCAGGAAGTTTTTGGGATTTTTTTATAAAGCCATGCAACAATACCATTAGGCCTGCATGAACGGTGAATAGAATACGTGCGATTCGACCATCCAGTTGGATTCGAACTTCCCATAGATATTTCTCAAGTTTACGAACAAGTGGCATCCCTAATGGCCAACCAAATTGAACCGTTTTAATATCCCCACCAACTATCCTACGGTCTTCTTTCTCAAGTTTTTTGAGCCAATCCCGCACAGGCTCTTTTCCCGAATTTCATTTATAAAAAACTACCTGTAGCCTGAAATTGTTATTCATATTTACAGAGTACCAAATATGGTACAGGTGCCAACATTTTTTTAGTTACTTAAGAATATCACAGATTGGACTTTAGAAGCCCAACGCTTGAAATAACCTGCTAAAAAAGCGCAGCTTTTTTAGTCAGAGTTAATTGATTTGTTATGAAATTAAACTATTCATTGAATCCACATCAATTATTTCTGTAAACGATCAGAGAAATTTCCATTTTTTTCATATAAATCAATTTCCCAGGCTATCGATTTAGCGAACCCTTCTAAACCTGGGTACAATGTTCTTGAGTTTAAATTCATTAATTCCAAATCAATTAGGACATTTAGTCGCTCTTTTGCAGCAACATCAATACGAGTTACGGGGGATTTATATTTTCTTGTCGGTTTTTCATGATTTTTAAAATACTCTTTAAAAAGAGATACAAATGAATCGTTCAATGTAGTTGGCATTAAAAAGAGAGATTGCTGGGCTAACATTCTAATATCCATATTGGGAGGCACAATGGGTACGATGCCTTTGATATTACTTTTAATTAATTTATCTACATCGTCATTTGATTTAAAATCAGATAGGTTTACTGATGCTATTTTAAGAAGGTCTGCTGTTGATGCATAAATTGTCATGTTCTGATTTATAATCCAACCGTCTTCAACGGCCCAAATAGTTACGTATTCTGATTCAGAAGGTTGTTCATAAGCAAAATATGCTGCAATATATGGTGATCTTGTAAAATCAACTAATCTGGTGGGTGCTCCATAATGTTGCATCAAGGTTAGAGCTTCAAATTTTGAGATATTAATATTTTGATCCGGTAAATATGCTTTTATTCCCTTTTTAAAACTGCGGACTACTAAGTCTTCAATATGGCCTGACAATTTTTGAGGTTGAACCTTTCTTTCAAATGATGAGATCAAATCCCAAGTAGATTCTCTATGACCTCTAAAAATTGTATCGTTATTTTCTTCTTTTAAGTCTATCAAAAAAGCACGAGCATCAACCCATTTTTCATATTTTTTTTCATCATAAAACTTAACAGGATTTTCCATAATTTTTATTATTTCAGAATGATTTTTTTCATAACGCACAGATCAGCGGCGCGCTTTTTGCGTCCGCTGAATTAACTTGTTATGAGATTATAACGCCGCTAATAACCGGCTGGCGGGAATGACCGACAACGGTTGAAAAGTTAATAAAGCTTGTAAAACCAGAGTGTTTCAAAAAAACGCCGCTGTAGCCAGTCCGAGTTAATTTGCATTGTTAGTTTTATAAATTCAATTATTTCGTTAATATTTGTTTACCACTGCCATTACACCTTGAACAAGGTACGATATTAGAAGAAAATTTAAGACCAGCTTTACTTTGACAGGAACGACAAGAGTTTATTCCACCATTCCAAGAATCACCGCATTTACATGTTCCAGTACCACGGCAATGCCCACAATCAACTACTACTTCTTTAATCCCTACCGTTACATTTAAATCAGCATTTGCGTTAAGTTTGAATCCGCATTCACTGCAAAAATTTGCTGTTTTTGATACAGAAGAACCACAGTGTTCACAAAACATAAAATCCCCTTTGTTTTATCTGTAAACATTCTTATTTTTGCGTAAAAAACTAGCGACGAATTTACCAGCAGCGGATTGAAGCGAATACAGATGAGTTTTATGTTAAAGTAAATTAATCAGTTACATCAAAGCAAGACGACGGTAGCTGTCTGCGTGCAATGTTTTGTTCAAGTAAGCCGCTACGCGGCAGAAGCCCCCGCCAATAATTCCCTTTATAGATAATATTTAATTCCTACAAGTTGCAAAGCCCCATCCCATTTGTCATACCTTTCGTTAAACAATTAATTTATATCCCATAAACGAAAGGAGAGACAGAATGAACGATTATTATCAAGAATCCATGAAAGCCCTGCAACTTGCAGGAATGAGCAACCGCACTCAAGAGTGTTACACTCGCGCCGTGCGCATGCTATCCGATTTCTACCACAAAACCCCTGATCAGGTCAATGAACAGGAACTTCAAGACTATTTTCTTCATCGTGAAAATGTCGATAAATGGTCGCCAGCCACAATGCGTATCTGCTATAGCGGCATTAAATTCTTTTTCATCAACGTTCTTGGGCGCGATTGGCACACGCTCAATCTGATACGCGCAAAACGAGAGAAACGCCTGCCCGACGTATTGAGCCTTAATGAAATCAAGGCCATTCTGGAAACCGTCAAAACCCCTCAAAATAAAGCATATTTGACTTTGGTTTATTCATGCGGTCTCAGGCTTCACGAAGCCTTGTGCCTCCAGGTCGGTGATATCGACAGCGATCGCATGCGCATTCACATCCATCACGGAAAAGGAGCCAAAGACCGATATGTACCCCTTCCTGAATCGACCCTTCATATATTGAGACGTTACTGGGCGTTCCATCACAACCCGGTCTGGATATTCCCCGGTCTGGGCCGAAGCGGCAAAGACGGCCCGAGCGCTAAAGAACCCATGAGCCATTCCTCTGTTCAAGGGGCTTTACGCAGAGTCTTGAAACAACTTAAATTCAAAAAAAGGATATCCGTTCATACCCTGCGCCACAGCTATGCCACCCATCTGCTGGAGGCCGGGGTCAACATCCACCGCATTCAACAATATTTGGGCCACAGCAGCCTGACAACCACCACGCTATATCTCCATCTCACCACACAAGGCCACGAACGCGCATACGGCATCATCAATGACCTGATGAGAGGAGATGGCCATGACAAAAATTAAAGATATTTTCAATAGTTATGGCCCTGAATATATCCGGCGTTTCGGCGATGCCATGCCCAAGGAGCATCTTAAAACGATCAACGCCATCATTGATTGCCGAACCTCATATTATGGAGCGGCGATCTATAAATGCAACGCATGCGATCAACTTCACATCGTGTATCGGTCCTGCGGAAACCGGCATTGCCCAAATTGCCAGCATCATAAAACCCGGCTATGGATTGAAAAACAGATGGACCGACAATTGCCCGGCCATCATTTCATGTCCACATTCACCATGCCCCAAGAGTTGCGATCCTTTATTCGAAGCAACCAGCGGGCCTGTTATTCGGCCATGTTCAAAGCCTCTTCAAAAACTCTCAAGAAACTGTCCCGCGACAAAAAATACATGGGCGGAGATTTGGCCGGATTCTTTGGAGTCCTGCATACCTGGGGCCGCCAACTGCAATATCACCCGCATATTCATTACATTATTCCGGGAGGCGCCCTGTCCACTCAAGATGGGAAATGGCATCCGTCGCGCATTGACTATTATCTCCCGGTAAACGCCATGTCCAAAATGTTTAAAGCAAAATTCATTGACGAAATGAAAAAAAACGGTCTTTATTCAAAAGCGCCATCCAATGCCTGGGATAAAGATTGGAATGTCAACGTCCAAGCTGTCGGAAATGGGGAGCAAAGCGTTAAATATCTTGCGCCGTATGTCTTTAAGGTCGCCATATCAGACAGCCGCATTATAAAAGTCGAAGACCGCGTCGTTTCTTTTAAATACAAAAAAAGCGGCAGTCAACGCTGGCGCACAATCTCTCTGGATGTCATGGAATTTCTTCGGAGATTTTTGCAACATGTCTTGCCAAGCGGTTTTATGAAAATCCGATATTACGGGTTTTTGAACCCCAATTCATCCGTCTCTTTGGATGAAATCGCCGCTGTGATACAACAAATGTTGGGCTTAAAAGTTGTGAATAAAAAGAATGAAATTAAGGCGCTTCCGACCCCGGTTTGCCCTGATTGCGGAGGCGACCTTGAGTTTTGCGCCTTAATATTGCCATTCAGGGTCATTCTGGTACGATCAGGATAATCCGGGACTGAATTTTATAATCCGGGACTGAATTTTCAACAGCGCTTTCATTGGCCGAAATCAACGATTCAAACGGCACGGGATATCTGCGCCCGCACACTGATAATCAGACTTCAATGGTTTGATTATAAATTGATCTGCCTTTGAATCTTCGGCTAATTTTAACGTTTGTAGCTTTAATCATTCCAAATGGCCACGGAATTATCGCATTCCGTTGCATTCTCGCCACTGAGCATATCGAAGCAATACCCATATATACAATACAGAATAACCACACTGGGCTTCTTGAACAATGGATTTTCAGCCCATTTATATTTTTTAAAGGATTCAAAGTCGTATCAATCCTTAGGGTTAGCACTTTGGAGCTTCGGGAAGACGGATGCCTTTTCTCGGTGGAAGCGACATGCGATTTAGCTCGTTCCTATAATCAGCAAGCAACCAGAAAATAACCTCCATTTTTTTCATATCTAATTCGATTGGGTCACTATGCTTGAAGCATTTTATAATTCTACAACCATTTATTTTTGAATTTGCAATTCCGTTATTGTGAACTATGGAATTTCTAAGGTGCCTTAAATCTCCCCAAATATCACTTTTCACGTGCTCATTTAGAATTTTGCGCGTTGCATTATTATTTGTAGAACCCTCTGGTATAACGCCTTTAGCAATTCCGATCTCAATGCGTAGATATTCTTCCCAATAGCTGTATAGAGCAACAATACAGTTAGCGGCTAAAATAAGTGAGTTCTTTCCATTCTCTTGATTTCGCTCTTTGACTTTGCCTTGCTTCAGGACGGGAGATAAAGACATAGGTTTAAAGTCATGCTTACTTATCTGACTGTAAATGGTAGAGCAAGTATCTAAAAAGTCATCATTTGCAAGCTCGCACTCTCCGAGAAATTCCTTTACGTTCAATTGCTTTTCAACAATCCGATCATACAATACTGAGAATCCAACCATGCTATCTAGGTAGAACGTGTGCTGTTCTTCCAGCTTTTCGGAAAACTCTTGAAATAACTTTCGAAACCTTAAATAGTTCATTTTCTGCCTGAGTGCTAACGGGGAGCTGAGGGGCCGGGCTTTTAAACCCCGAAAGCTCAGATAAAAATTTAAATTTTCCTGAACCAAGCACTTCCGAAAACGACGCGCAGTAAGCCCGGTCCCTCTCCAGCGTTTTGTTGTGCAATATTTTTCTATTACAATCATGAAAATAATGTATTAAGTGGATTTTTTATCCCCCTAAAGCTACTTGTAGATTCTTTTAACAAATTGAGAATTTTTGTCCGGGCTTTTAAAACCTTTGTTTATGTAAAACCTATTAAGGATATCCAGGGTTACACTTCCATCGAACGGATTTGGCTCGCACCAAACTTCATAAAACGACTCTTTTTTTGCCTTATCAAATACCCAATCTAAAATTTTGTTACCGTATCCATTTCTTCTTTTTGAAGTAATTACAAACAGTTCATAAATAAATATCAAATTATTTTTTCGTATCGGGGGACTCATTGGCATCAAGTCTAAAGACAAAAAAGCGATCTCGGTTCCATTATCTTTGACCAAATAATGGATTGACCAATCGTTCTTTTTACTTTGAATTGTCCTGTTTTTGATTTTATTGTTTTCGATTACCATGTCATTTATTATTTCTATGATTTTCATATTGTTTCCTTGAGCCAGCCAAAGCGAACTAAAAAGCCACCCTCTGGCACACAGGATGAAAAATGAATATTCTTGAATTTCAGGATCGCTATTTTTTAGTAGTATATTCGTCCCAAATCGTATTGAGAAATTCCTCTGCCTCAACCAATTCAAGCTCTGATAAATGTTGTTTAGAAAAATTTTTTATTTCTTTTGCTCGTTGATTTTTATCCTCAGAGTCTGAAACAAGAATCTTTGCGGCTAATCCACACCAAATGTATGATTGTTTAAAATCTTGCTCTACTTCAATACCGTTATAATACAATACGCCTAACTTAAATTGCGCATCCAAAGAGCCTCTCTTCGCAGCTTTTAACCAAAAAATGACTGCTGCACTTCGATTTTTTTTGACACCTATACCATCATAGTACATATGTCCAACTAAATATCCTGCACGGGGATGACCATTGACAGTGGCTGCTAATAACCATTTTAATGCCTTCTTTTCATTTTTGTAGCCGCCTTCACCGTCATAATAAATTTTACCAAGTTCATACTGTTCTAAGTAGGCACCTTGCTCTGAGGCTTTTGTTACCAATAGATAGCTTGGGGTATTTTTTTTTTGGCACAGCTATATTCTGATGTATAAATCCCCCCAAGAATTCTTTGCGCATCAAGATATCCCCCACGGGCGGCCTTTGTTAGCCAACGAATTGCTTTGACAGAATCGAACCTATCCCTAAGGATTGATACGACTTTGAATCCTTTAAAAAATATAAATGGGCTGAAAGGTCGTTCTCAATCCTTAGGGTTTCACATCACCTTGAAAAGGAGAATCTGTTATGTAACCCTAAAAACAACATTACTGAGCGTTAAAAAAAACCGATTCTATCGGCAATGAATACCTGCGCTCAAAAAACAGTATTCTCTGCCTCTGACAGATTGCTTTACCGAAGAAATCTATTTCAAAGATCATTTTTTGGGAAGCGGAAGAACCTCTGCCTCCCACCCGCCTGATTTGGCCATCATATCCCAAAAAGATATTTTCTATATAATAAGACCGGGCTTGTCCAACAAACGGTTCAGATTGTGGTTCGCTTCGTTCACACAATCTAACCTTATTCGTTAGCGATTTTCAAGCTTTTTAATTATTGTTTTGCCATTTTCTTCCCAATAATCTTCCCATTCCACTAATAATTTTATTGCTGATATTTGTTTTGATGGATTACCTTCCGAAAAGCCATCTGCATAAAGTTGTTGCCCAACTATGAGTTTGTTTTTAAAAGCATTGGTTAAATCAGCATGAAGATAATGAAGAAATTGATCATCTATTTCATCAGATAGTTCTTTGCACTGCTGGGTTAGAGTAATCATTTTTTTTTCTTCATTTTTGGCTTTTTCCGAATTGGGTTCTTGAATGTTTGGAAGATTAGCAGATATTTCGTTTATATCGATAGCCTTAGATATTGCGTTTTTGAATAACTCTGAACTTGCTGAGGACCAAGAAAAAGCAAATGATATAACGATTACCACAATACAAATTATCCACTGTAGCCAAATTATGATATTTGCAGTTGAAGACCAGAATTTTAAAACTCTTTCATCGGTTTCTTGGCCTTCAGCTAAATCATTTTTTGCATTTATAAAAGCTTTTCCACAAAGCCATGCGAAAATCCCGAAACCAATGACGCCCCAGAAAATCCAATTTGGAGCTTCTTGACAGTAGACAACCAGTGCTGCAATTATTGTTGGGATTGAAATCATAATATTTACTCGCTAACGCCATGCTTCACCCGATGGGCGGGGCACTGTTCATAATTTTATTAAAACCATTAAACTATGCCTTATATAATCTTTTATTAAAAGCGCCGGACTAGCCCAGTCGGCTGTGCAAGCATTTGTTCTGTTATTTCTTTAAGTCTGATAAAAAATCATGGTGGAATATTTTGTCTCTAATAGATTTTGCCTTATTTGAATTCATAAAATTGTCACAAGCAAATTCAGCCATTTTAGGACGCTTGTTTTTATTGTATTTATGTGTCGCGTTAACAATTGAGCTATTAATAGTTTTCTTACTCGAAACGATAGCCCGAAGAACATCGAGCTTTTCCATGTTTGAATCTGAAGTCATGATTAATGCCTCCATATTCATTATAAACGGCAGAAGTAAACCAGATTCATTTGAAACCATGTTTAGTAACACATTATTTTCTGACGAAATATTTACAGTATGTCTACTACTAACTGAACATTGATTTAATCTTGCTGACATTAAAGCATATTTTATATGCCTTTCGTCAAATTCTCCTGAAATTATAGAAGAAGCAGTGTTTATAATTCCAGCAGCAATTAGTAGTGCATTTTCATCTTGAATATTTTCATTATATTTTTCAGAAAGCACCAAATAGTTGTTTGTTATATTTTTAGCGATAAAAACAAAATTGTTAAACAATTTTTTATAAACTAAAAAAAGAACTATAAGGATAGCGATAATTATTATAATCCATTCCATAATTATTTCCTCTGATTAAAAAGCATAACGTCCTGCATCACCCGCCGGCCATGGAGTTATCGCGAACTTTGAGCGAGGTAAATAGTTTGATTAACCTCTGAGAATCGGACGTGTGAGCCGGTCGGTGTGTATGCTTTTGTTCGGCGTCTTTTTGCCGTTTCTTTTTTATGTGAGGAGTTAAATGAAGCTGTCCCCCTTTTTTACTTTCCGTCCAAGCATAAGTTTAAGTTACTCAAAATCAGCACTTATAATATCTAAAACACCAGTCAAATATTCCCCCTGGCCAGAAGCAGTTTCGGTGCGAAGATAGAACGGTATTACTTCAAGGAATTCAGATTTACTCGTCGGAAGATGTTCTATAAACGCATCGAGCATTGCCGGTCTTAATAGCTTTTGATCGTCTGGGATATCACCATTTTCTTTTAGAATAACTTCGGTATCATATTTTAGCAGCTTATCTCTGAGACTTGTTTCTTCCGAAGCAATTTTGTCGGCTACCTGAAACAGTAATTGTTGGACTGGTTTCTTCCGTTCTACAGGTTTGTCGCTATCAAAACTCGGTTCATGTTTCGTGTCGTCTTTACGAGATTCGCCGACCACGTCATCAGCCGAGAAAGTCTCTTCTACTACAGGCGGCTCAACTGTTTTTAGCTCATTCAGTTCATCTATAATTGGTTGTATTTGACTATCAGGATTCTTAAACCAATCCGTTGACCAAATGCGTCTAATATTCCAACCGAGTCTTTCAAGAACGGCTTGTCGCAATCTATCTCGGTCTCTGACAGATTTCGCGGAATGATAAGTTGCACCATCGCATTCGACACCCATGAGGTAGGAACCAGGATTACCAGGATCACGTACAGCAATATCAATGAAAAATCCAGCGACACCGACTTGTGGAACACATTCAAAGCCATGCTGACCAAGAGCTTCCATTACCGAAATCTCAAAATCACTATCAGGTGGTCTGTCAGTTTCAGATATCGTTTGCGAGAGTTTACCAGACTCACAGTAAGCAAGAAAATCACGAAGCGCTTTAACACCTAAACTCGAACTTCCATGAACGACTATATCACTGGAGTTCATCGAGCTAAAAATATGCATACGCTTTCTGGATCGCGTAAAAAGAACGTTTAGTCGTCGCCATCCGACCGCAGAATTTATAGGACCAAAGCGTTGGTATACTTTGCCACCAACATCAGCAGGTCCATACGTCATCGAAATGAGAATTACGTCTCTCTCATCTCCCTGAACATTCTCAAGGTTTTTTATAAACAATGACTCCGAGCGAAGCGCATCTTTTTCTATCAGCTGTCTGAGTAGAGAGTCTTCCTTTGAAGCTTGATCAATAGCACGCTCAACTTGATCTCGCTGCTCCGCACTCATTGTTACAATACCAATCGTTGTATCCGCGTGATTCAGAAAGTGCTTTTTAAGTTCTTCAGTAATAGCTTCGGCTTCACGATTATTACGTCGTCCAGCAAAGCAACCGCGAATTAATTTGTGGTATTTAATACCAAAAAGCTCCGATTCGCTGTTTGGCGATGGAAACAAGACCAAGTTATTGTTGTAAAAAGAATGGTTTGAGAATGAGATAAGGCTTTCATGCTGCGAGCGATAGTGCCAGCGCAAGCATCTAGAATCAAATATCGGTAACGTCGCATCAAGTATACTTTCAGATTCTTCGAGTCCTGTCGGATCATCATCATCTTCTTTGATCAGCCGGTTAAAGAAATTCGTTGGAGGCAGCTGCTTCGGGTCGCCTACCACAACAAGTTGTTTTCCACGAGCGATTGTTCCCAGCGCGTCTTCAGGCTTAATTTGTGATGCTTCGTCCATCACAATGACATCGAAATGAAATTTTCCAGGTTCGAGGTACTGTGCGGCTGACATCGGACCCATCATAAAACAAGGCTTCAATGCCAATAAAGCATCTCCGGCTCGGCGAACAAGCTGCCGGATCGGAATATGTCTTGTTTTCTTCCCGCATTCATGTTCGAGAAGAAAAAGACCAGAGTATTGGCTTACGCGTCCGCCACCGCCACCTCTCGGCACCGAGACATTATCAACGTTAGCTGCAATCTCCTCGCGCTGTAATTTTTTTAATTTTTGATCGTATGTAGAGAACTGTTTTCGTAAAGCATTTTGATTGAAACCAGAGAACCGTGCTAATTGCGGAATTTCCCGGAAAATTTCGCGTGATAGAAGATCATAAGTACCAGCAAAAAATCCGTTAAGAATATCATCTGAACGAAGATCACCGCGCTCAACAACTTCAGCAAGAGAGCTGTAGCCTATCTGCACAAGGTAAGATCGTGTCCGGATATAGTCTAAGTACGTCTGCAATGCCCGTTCGTGTTCTAACGCACGCGCATTTTTTGAAAGAAGTTTATCAATCGTGCCACCCCAAAACGAAGTCCATTCCGCTAAATCAAGATTAACTTTCTGCACGTAAGCAGAGTAAGAAGATTGTTGATTAGCCGAAAGCACGGTTAGCATTGTTTTTAACTTAACCAGATTCTGAAATGTGTTAACGGAAGGGGCTCCTAATATCTTGTCCGCGATCGCTGTTCCAGACAGATCTGAATCTAAGACTTCAGCAATTGCTATCGTTCGATTCGCTGTGTTAATTCCGGCAATGTTGTCGACGCCAACACCGACTTGGAGACCTATCCGACCTCCAAACAATACGGGATCATGGCCAGCCTTTTCCCAGGATACGACTTTACGTCGCAAATCTTGTAGATCGTAAATCTGCTGAAGTACGTTCGACAACGAAAATTCTCCATCAGCTACAAGAGGTTTGCAATCAGCTAATGCAGTATTTAGTTTTTCTTGCAAATCTACAAGAAGACCACCATCAGAACCTATTATTTCAGTAGATGAATCACCAAAATTTCTCAGCGCAGATTTAAGAAAAGCAAAGTGTTCTGAAACAGCATCTAACTGCCCAACATAATCGGATTCGTATAATGATCGTACAGCACGACCAATTGAAGCTGGGAGATTTAAAACCGTGTCTCCGAGCATTACTTTCGGACCAAATCCTACGCCATAGTGCGATCGAACCGTCCGGTACCATGCTCGTATCTCAGAAATGGTTTCGATATCTGTAGATAAGCCATCGAAATGCTCTTTTAAAAGTGTTTTGAGCTCACCGTTCTCTAATATAGCCTCTTTCAGATCAACGAATTCGATAAGATCGTCTAAACCTGATTCAAGCGCCGAGAGATTACTTTTAGGATTTAGCGCATAGCTACACACTTCTTTTTTAGCTCTTTTCCACTTGCTATTGAATATTTTGAAAAAGCCCCCACTTGCAAGAGACTGCTTCAAATCTTGTAAGTGTTGCTTATGTGGCAGATGCTCAACCCTGAAGTGCTCTTTGAGGTTAGTTTCAAGCTCATTTGCAGTTTCAAGGTTCTTCCGCAACAACGGCAGCACTTCGTCTAATTCATCATTGTCAAACAAGTCATCGCGAAATTTCCAATATTTTGGTTTCAGAGCAGCAGAAGTCGTAATGAATGTTTTATACTCTTCGATACCCGCTTCGCTGAAGCAGATTAGCGGCCTCAAATCGATAGAAATATGATTAGAAATTTCATCCTTAGCAATTTTAACGGTATCAATGTCTGAAGACAGCTGGTCCAAGCGTGTTATAATTTCAGAGGGTGTTATATCGCTTTGAGGTTTCAGTATTGACTCAAACGTGGTAATCGCGCCTCCTATTGAATCTACAAATGTTAGATCCTCAAGTAATGACGTGTCAATATTTTGAGCGAGGTTGCTGTAAAGTGCTTGAATCTCATCATGTAGAGCAATGTATTTTTTAAATTTCGTTAGAGTTTCTCCGCATAGCGAAGGAAGTGCTTCGATAACTTCTTCACCAGTCAAAGCTGGTAATTTATTCAAATCAGATAGTAATTCCTCAACATCAGCAACGGATTTCAAATCGCCAGATTCGCTGAGAGTCGGAAGAAACTTGCATACCTTCTTAGTGATTGCAGCAATTTTTTTAAGCGAATTATCCCAGTCAAGCAGTAGTCGTTGAATCAGTTCAAAATCAAATATCTGGATATCTGTATTGTTAACACCATACCAAGGATGGCTAGTCAGACTTGAGTTGTCTTGAGTAGCCACTGCGGAAGCTGCGTAACCTTCAGCAAAAATAGCGACTTGGTCTTGTATCTCGCGTTGCTTAGACGAATTAAAGTTTTCTCCAGTAACATCCTCCGGATGAAGAAGCTCAGGGCTGATATTGATTTGTTGTCTATATCGAGTAGCTGCCATAAGAACTTCGTGCACCGTTTTGCCGGTGTTTTTAAATGACTGGTTTACACATTCAACATATTCTTTGAGCTTTGTTTTTAGATCTTCATACCTGTCAATATCAGCGTTGATATCAACAGGTGATCGATGGTGACCATAGCGTTCAATTCTATTCGCAATGTCTGCAATCATTTTTCGTTTTTGTGTCTTGTGTGAATGCAATTCAAGACAAAACTCTCCCAGCCCCGAAGCATCTAATCGCTGTTTTACAACTTCCAAAGCAGCAAGCTTTTCAGCGACAAAAAGTACTCGTTTCTTTTGTGCTAAGAGAGCCGCAATTAAGTTCGTAATTGTTTGGCTTTTACCAGTTCCAGGGGGACCTTCGATTACAAGGTTTTTACCGTTAACAACGTCAATCAGTGCACTATGCTGTGAGCTATCTGCATCTTCAATAAGCGGATAGTTTTGATGCACGTGTTCAATGTCATCAATTTCATATTCACCCGAAAAGCCGGTATCAGAATATTCTTCTTCGGTGGAGCCATTTTTATCGTATCCACTGAGAAATTTTGCGACAATTGGATGATTTAAGATGTTATGTTGCTCAGGCCAATGACTTGGATTAAGATCCAAATACATGAGCAGTTTAGAGAAGTTGAGAAGCGTGAGAGTAATATTTCGATGTACTTTCCAGTTAGGCTTTTCAACAGCGAGAACTTCACGAACAGTCTCAAAGTACTCGTCAGGTAGAGTGTTTTCATCCAAATCCGGCAACGAAACATTAAAGTCGATAGCCAGTTTTTCGCGTAGAGAGAGATTCGGTAGTATATCTTCGCCAGAATAGCTAAGTTTATACTGATAAGTTCGTGTTGAGGAGCTTATTTTTCCTTTTTCCAACTGAACGGGAAATAAGAATAGCGGAGCTACGTACGTTTTGTCGCGGTCGTGCCATTCCAAAAATCCGAGAACTAAATACAGAATGTTTGAACCCGTCTCTTCTATAGCAGTTTTAGCTTTTTGACATAATCCTCGAAGTCGAGTTTCTAGTTCATACGGATAGAATAAAGTTTGAATTTCAGAATCCGCATGATTTTCGTCTGAATCATCGTCGTCATTTCCCGGCACCTCAAAAGACGTGTCATATCCTATAACACGAGCCCATTCAGCTGCGGAAGGATCTTTTTTTATCCGTTTCTCTAATTGTGTTTCTTCATCAATGACAATGTATCCAGCTTCAATTAGATTTTTTCGACTTGGTTCTGGCACGGCCTTAAAAGACATCTCAGTGTCAGAAAGAAGCATTTCAACCAGTTGATCGGGTAGTTCGTCAACAGCGCGTAGAGAGGCTGTTTTAGTGTGACGGAAATTAAGCAGTCTATTACGAGCTGATATGTCGAGAAGCCTCTTGCGAAGATTTTCAAGAGAGCTTGTGGTTTGGTCGGATATATTTGATGTCATGCGAGGTCAGCTTTTTTTATATTTGTTGTATCACTCATATACGTTCAAGTTACTTTAGCTTGATATTATTCTTGATAAGCTCGTAAAAAATATTTACTCATAACTACCCGAAATATCTTTAAAAAAGTTAATTTTTTGCTTGATTTTCACCTTACATTCGTGTATAAATATTGATAATCTAACACAATATGACACAAG
>Ga0307988_1000549_pt1 | contig 25640 bp, 45 predicted proteins | sample EllFjometagen183_FD_203166 | JGI IMG/M metagenome (GOLD analysis project Ga0307988, IMG submission 203166) | Marine microbial communities from Ellis Fjord, Antarctic Ocean - #183 | ecosystem: Environmental > Aquatic > Marine > Unclassified | place: Southern Ocean | collected 2014-10-08 | reverse complement strand
AATTACTCAAAATAAGCATATTGTAGTTGCTGAAAACCTCATTAATCAGATATTATCAAATAATGAGGATTATTTATTACCAAACAGTCTGTGACTGCATTATGACAAGGGACCAGTTAATTCATGGTCCAAGCTCAATGAATCGCCGTTTGATTTGTCCTGAGCATCGGCAACCATTAAAATACAAGTTCGCTTATTGTAAGAAGTGTGGCGTTAAGATAGAATATCGAACCCCGCAATCAAAAATCCCCCTTCTCTGCCTGGACTGTGATCCTGTCAGAAAAAGAAAAAAAGAATATCAAGAAAGGCAAAAAAGAAAAGCTCGAATTACAGCATCAGATGAAGAATTGATTGAAATAATGATGGAGCGAGCAGAGTGTTTATATAGACCTCTTTGCTTTGAAGTCTATATTAAAAAAAATAGATTGCCTTGTTTTGAATGTGTCGAATTTAAAAAGAAGTCTTCTTTATCCTTTTTACTTTATAATATTGATCTAAAAGAATTAGATTTCTTAATAAAAAAACTTCATCAAGCCGAGGATCCAAATACACAAAAACAACTTTACGGTCAAGGTCAGGAAAAATGGGGGCCACTCTTCGAAAAAAGAGAACACGATCTTAAATAAAAAAACCAATAAACAAATCGTGAAAGAAGGAAATTTTGATTTTTTTAAAATTACATTATAAAAATCAGGTTTTCCCTGTGCGACAAATCGTATTAGGTGGGAAACCTGTTTTAATTGGAACAATAGAGCTGTTATTATTATTAGATCAGAACGGTAAATCAGATGTTACAGCAAAAATAATATTAGACAATATTTTGTATTTTGTTAATTTTTTTGAGTTCCATCTTCCAGAAAAAAGTATTATACAAAAATTGTAAAAATATGTTGCAAAATGCACTATTTTTTATTATTGTATTGAAACTTATTAAAATACAAAATTTAAACATTAAAACTTATTAATTAGGAGGAAGATTTGACAAAGTTACATGAAATTCTTGCTGTTGACAAAGACAAGGAACAGCAAACCAAAGTGATCATTGCGGAGACCATGAAAATATTCAGAAGTCCCAAAGAATATTTTACTGGCTTTAACAAACATTTGCAGATGTTTGATGAACAAGAACAAATGGCTGCAAATGCATTGACTGAAGAAAGACCGGTCACAACAACTGTACCTGATAGACTGGCCTATCTCACGGATTTTATTGTTGATTTTATTGATGTTCAGATGCAAAAGGAATCAACCAATCAATTGGCTAACGGCGATATTGTCATGGAAGATGGAACTGTTATTGCAACAAATGTTCCAGCAACGATGTTACTTTCACTTGAAAGAACTCTTGTTCAATACAGACAAATTTTTACAACCATCCCAACTCTGCCCCAGGATACCGAATGGGCCATTGATGAAGACAAGGGTTTGAGTATTTATAAAGCCAAAAATCCGGTAAAATCCAATCGAACTCAGAAATCATTTGAGGTTATCACTTTGGCTGAAGCCACCAAAGAACATAAAGCCCAGGTTGAAAAAGTAGTTATTGAAAAGCCTGTAGGTACATGGACGACACAAGCATGGTCGGGGCTGGTTACTCCGCACAGAAAAGCACAAATGCTCAACAGATTTGATAAACTTATTCAGGCTGTTAAAAAAGCCAGGATGAGAGCAAATGAACAAGAAATTGAAACAGGAAAAATTGGAGCAGCTTTGTTTCAGTACATTGCTGCCTAACGATATAAAGTTTTGTGGATAAGTTTATACTTAGATTTATTCTAACCAAACCAGGAGTGTCATCGGGTTGATGGCATGTTGATTGGTGGATTAGTTTTATTCTTTTGTCCACGCAGCTTTAGACTACGCCTTTTTGAATAACTTGCGGGTTTTAACTTATTGTCCAAACACCGGTCCGACTCCGGTTCAAGCCTCCATAAAAAAATCATATGGCTTGATCGTCTAATGGTAGGACGGGACTAATTTATCTTAAAAAAACTCGGGAAGCCAAAGAAAAGTAAAAAGGTCATCAAAAAATGTATTAGCTCAGTTGGATAGAGCAATTGATTTCTAATCAATCTGTCGCCGGTTCAAGTCCGGCATACTTTGCAATGAAAGGGGGAGTCATCAGGATAATGGCTCCCTCTACCTTTTTTAAATAAACTTTGCAAAAAAGACAATTAACTATTGCAAAATGCACTTCTTTCTATTATCTATATGAATATGTTTTTACTAAAGCAAATAAAAATCAGGACAGATCCGTGTCTGAACAACATGAATACTGTTATTTTTTATTTGCTTTAATAAGAACATAAACGATGCTCCGTAGAGTAGTGGCAACTCGGCAGGCTCATATCCTGCGTCATATGTCAGTTTAAACAGGAATTATTTTATGAAGGAAACAAAATCTTATAAAATCAAACTGCCTGGTGGATCTATTCATGTTGTCCAGGGTAGGCCGACTAAGTTAAAAGGTTATTCTAAGTTCTTTTTCTTCGCTCACAAAACACACAATTGGAGTATCCGAGAATTAACTACCGGCTTACGGCTTGGCAGCGGAACAACTGAAAGTGAAGCAAAAAAACGCGCAAAATTATACCTCGAAGAAAACATCGGTGATGATCAAAATAAACTAACCAAAGAAATAACAGAATCGGAACGGTTAAATGAAGAATGATAAAAAAGATTCCAAACTTATACGCAAATTAATTTTAGGATTTTATTAATAGCAGGGCACCACATGGGGTGGAAGGGACAAAGTATACTATTAAACCTTTTATACGATTTATCTCTCATTTGATCGTCCCTTGGCCCTGCTATTTTTAATTTATCAAAAGGATAATAAACAATGATTAATTTAGAAACTTGTAATCCCACTGAATTGTTAGAAGCCCTGGAAAACAACGAGATTAAAATAGACCTCAATGGTCATTTTATGAATTTGAAAAAAGAAAATTCATGGAAAGAAGAAGCAATTTTAAAACAATTAATACGTCATTTTAAAATAGTTGTAAAAAAGGACAGCGAGATATCACGCAAATATCCTGCCCTCACTTTTTACGATCCTGAATCCACTTGTAATTGTGGAGAAATATTGTATTTAAAGATCCTTGATCCAACAGCACTTGTCCTTGGTTATAAATCTGAATGTCCTTATAAGGATGGTCTTCCACTCCAAACTGTAAACATCAAAGTGCCTACTGGCAGAATGATATTTTGTAACTTCTTTAGAGATGAAGATCTATTTGATCCCAAAGATAAGCATTCTAACAAATTCAGCATTAATCAAATCCAAGGCAGAATAAATTATGCAAAACATTATGCTGAAAATCATAATATTGGATATGGTCAAATGGGTAATATGTCTGGTGATGTTTATGTCAATCCAGCAAAGGACAAAGTAATTATTGGTGATTGTTATCCGGAAGATTGGGAAGACTATGGTTATTCAGGTCCCGATCCCGAGTATACCCAGGCCATGAAAGAAGGTTTTGAGTCTAAAGGAAACATCTCAATGTCCATGTGGCGATGGATGTGCATTGATGAATCTTTGCTGCCGGAAGGCATGGAAGTTGAAGAGCGAGTTGATGTTAATCTTGTTCCTGGGACATATCAAGTTATCCATTATTATGACACGACCCCTAATCCCAAAGACTATGGACTTTTCAAATATTCAACAATAGAGAAAATATAAGTAACAATGAAAATTCAAAATATTAAACTACAAGACATTCATCGAGGCTCGAAAGTGACTTACGTTCCAGGTCATGTCCACGGAAACGCGGGGCATCCTGATTGCGAGGGTGGTATTATATCCTCATGGACTGATAGATTTGTTTTTGTGAATTACAACAAAGGCATTGGTGTTGCAACCAAGGCCACGGATCTGGTTTGGGGTTAAGAAAAGGGGACAAATGAGAAATTATCTTGAAAGACTGTGCGATGAACTTGATGCTTCTGTCTTCTCCGGTGATGGATTCCACAACAAAGAAGCACTTGAGCGATTAAAACATTATGTTGGTCGTTGGAGCAGAGAATCCGAAAAGATTGAAGAAATGTTAATCGAAATTGAACCAGAAAAGAACGAACCGGAGAGCACAACAAAAAATAAAACAAATGAGAGAAATGAAATAAAATTCCTTAAGGGAAATGAAATACAATTCCTTAGAGGAGAATTAACTGGTGGAAGTTTTGCCTCAAATGCTCTCGAATGGGCAATTAAAGAATTAAAACTCTATAACCTCATTATTGAAACAGAAAGAAAATCAAGCAAGCCTGATCTTAAACTTGCAAAAGAATACAAACAGGAAAAAAAAGAATTGTTGAAAATCATTGCTGCCGAACCTTGTCAGCAAATCATCAAAGATGTGTTAATTCTTATGCAACAACAACTTGATTTCCCACCATGCAAACTATCATCCAATCCGTGGATGGCTGTCCCAAGTAAACCTCGACACAAAAGAGGTATGGAAAATTATCTAAAGTTATCAAAAGGAGAAGTTTAGCACATGTCGTTAGAACCAATCCATATAAAAGCAACATCCCTTTCAGATGCGTGGTTCCAGACCCTTTACAAATGTGTAGAAGTAGGTCGGGAATTCAATATCGACAGAGGATCTTTTGAAGGTCAAAAACGCCTCGAATTTGACCATATTACCGTCCATATAACCCATCCGGATGCAATGCCATTGTTACCCAAAGTAAACCCGGCATTAGGCTTTCCTGACCCTGTTGAAGAAGGATACTTGGATGATTATCTGCCGTATCTTATGACCGGTGAAGAGAAGCCTGGAGAAGCTTATACTTATGGAACTCGGCTTTGCAAATCATCTTTTGATTTTATTGAACAAATTTCTCAAAATTCTAAATTTATGATCAAAGAAAAAGAGATTTATGAAGACAAAAACATTGTTACAAAGACGGGATACATAGATATTTGCAGTGATCGTTATTTCCTGAATCAAATAGAACTCATGATCTGGACCTATAAAAATAAAGGCTACAGAAACAACCAGATGATTTTACAAGTTGGAGAACCGACCGACATGCTTCTTCAAGATCCGCCCTGTCTCAGACACATTGACACAAGAATCCAGGACGGCAAGTTACACTTTTTTCCATATTTCAGATCCTGGGACCTGTTCGGTGGGTTCCCTGCCAATCTTGCTGCCATTGAAATGATGAAACAATATTGCGCAGCTCAAATTGGCGTTGAAAACGGCGAGATCATTGCCAGCTCTAAAGGCCTGCACTTATATTCATACACTTGGGAAATTGCCGAAGCTATTCGTGGCCGGTCAATGGATGAATTTAGGAAAGTCTAACCGTGATCAAGCCACTGTAAAACAGGGAGAATTATTGTGAGTGAAGCAATAGGGCCGATACGCAATGGGGTTAATCGGTTGGTGGGTTTATCAGTTATCAGAAGAACATACAAAAGGCTTAAAATGGGTGACAGATGATCCATACACAAGGATAACAGGCATCAAAAATAGAATAACTGGTCTTGAAACAGGGTTTTACGCACCTATCAAAAATACAAAAAACGTAAGGATAGTGTAATATGTTTAGATGCGATTTATGGGGGATATTAACTTTCGATTTCTGTGATGAATACCAATTCCCTAATGCTGAACGTGTTAGACCAAAAAACCAAAAGATTCCACCTGGACCCTGGAATTTTTTAAATATCCTGATGATGCGTTTCGATATATTAGTTGCACGTTGGACTGGCTCTAAGGGAGTGTGAGTCTGCTCTTGATATTGGACACTAAATAGAATAATGACTTGCAAGCCCTGCTTCAGCGATCAGGGCTTGCAATAAAAAGCCACGACCAGTTTTGGGTCATGGCTTTTTTAATGAAAATTTATATCAACAATACCGGAGTTAAATATGAAAAAAAATGAAGAACTTCAAATGGCAATAAAGATTTGCCTGCAAGCACATAGAGGGCAAAAAGATAGGGGCGGTGAGCTGTATATGCTTCATCCCATGATTGTTATGTTCTATATGGATACTCATAACGAAAAAGTGGTTGCCTTGCTACACGATGTCGTTGAAGATTCAAGTTGGACTTTAGAAGATTTGAAAAAGGAAAGTTTTTCCGATCCTATCATTGAAGCTATCGATGCCATCACCAAAAGGAAAAATGAACAATATGATGATTATATTTCGAGGGTTTCTAAAAATGAACTCGCACGAAAAGTTAAACTTCAAGATTTAAAACACAATATGGATATTTCGAGATTGCCGGCACCAAAACAAAAAGACAGAGATCGAGTAATTAAATATCAGGCCGCTTTCGATAAATTAACAACATATCAAGTTTACTTTAATAAATTGAAAAAAATAAAAATATCGTAAAAGTAAAGAAGGTTTTATTATTTTTTGACTTTTTTATTGCAAAATGAACTATATTTATATATCATAACTACCACATGCCAAACTCAAACGGGAAGCTAACTGCCTTGACCTTAGATAAAGAGATTTTTAAGCAACAAAGACAAAAAAGATTAGAGAATCTTTATATTGATCGAGGGGTATTGGCCTTAGACCCCGGTGTACAACTCAAAGATTATAAATACAATTCACAGGAACAAAGGTTTCAATTATCTTTAGAAGCGAAATCAATGAAAGCGTTAGGAGAATTTAAGGATAATCACACAGCGATTAGGGTTCATTGCTTAACTTGTCACCACGAATGGGTCGACACGCCGATTAATATAATTAAGAAAAATTGTTCTAAATGTGAGGTTTGGGTTAATAATGCTCAGGCCGATCACGATTTATGGCATAGATCCGAAGCTATAATTCAAGACAAACAGGGTAAAATTATTACATTTTCCGACTATGATCCAGATATTAGAGTAACTGTCGATGATTCTTTCGTTGTGGAATGTCAGAGAGAGCATCGTTTTACGACCAGTCATAGATACCTTAGAAGAGATCGGTGGTGCCCGGTTTGCAAAAGAAACCCTTTATACAAAGATAATCTTATCTCAAAACATGTATATGACAAAAAACAGGTTATTTTGGACAAACAAAGGAAGTTAAATGCAGTTTGTAACAATAAGGGCGTTACAATGAAATCTGTTAGACAAGAAAATGGAACCTACTTGTTAGCATGTAATATTTGTAGAAGAAAAAGTTATAAAACATCATATCAAATATTAAACAATATCTTCCTATGTAAAAAGAAGTGTGTCCGTGGAGAAAAATTTTCATACAAATCGCCAATATATTAACCTTATCAGGAAAAACCAATGCTTTAATGTATGTGCAAGGGTGAATACTTACCTCAGAGAACCAACAGAACAATTTCAATTTTAGGAATAGGCAGCTTAGAGCTAAAGGATCTAAAGGTCTATGTTTGCAACAGGTGCGGAAAAGAAATTTTTCCAGAGGAAACCATCTCAAAGGTAAAGCAAGCACAATACGAATATGCCAGCAGTCCAAAAAATCAATTAAATCCAATTTTTCAATAATAATAAAAAGGAAAATGCAATGAGAGAAGTTGTGGATGTAGTGAAAGAAAAGATGGATGTGACTCAGTACAATTATTATTTAGGACGAATGAAAGAAATTGACATAGAAGATGGGGTAGATGCGCTTTACTCTCCCAAAACAAGTGTAGTCTTGCTTATTGACAAAAATTCCGGTCTTTGGGCCAGGGGTGTCGCTATCTGTAGTGATAAAGATAATTTTTGCAAAAAAACGGGGCGGGCAATTGCCAAATCAAGAGCAATGCGGGCTTTAGGAAAACAGCAAACTTGTCCAAACAATATCATGCGGGATAAAAGAGATGCTTTTCTCTTGCCTGAAATGATCAATAATAAATGCAGTTTTAAACCAGAGTTATCAGACCATGAACGCAAAATGTTTCAACCGGCTGCTTAGGTTTATTTTGTGCGGTGGTGGTATCAAGTCCACACCGTCCACCAATTTTGTGAGATAGCTCAGAGTATTAAGGATAACATCCTGGATAGGGGAGAGCACCGTGGTTAATCCATGGACAGACGGAGGTTCAAATCCTCCTCTCACGACCAATTATGGGGTTGAGCAGAAAGTGGTATCAACCGATCAGAGGATCAAAGAATCCCAATATCGTTTTCACTTGTCTGTAAGACCCCACCAAATATCATAGCAGTTAACCCTTAACAGAAAGGAGGTGCTTATGAAAAGACAGGTTCTTTGGTAGGTTGTTCGTGGATCACCATGAAAAATATTTTCTGTCAATAATTTTATCATTAACTTAAAATTTAAGGAAATATTACATGGGAAACCCAATATTGATTTTTAAAGAACAACAGAAAAAACTTGCAAATAAGATTAGAAGTGATGAAGGGTCTGATTATGACAGCTATTTGTTCCGACATGCTCACATTGCATACTGCGAATTGAGAGGAAGAACCAGGGACCAGATAGAAAACCCTCGGGAGAATAATAAACCTTCCGAATCTTTAATCAAAACCCATAAGAAGGACTGGAAAGAAAAAATTGAAGCATGGAGGGCCGAAATATGAAAAAACTCTATGTAGTGGCAATTAATTCAATCAGTCATTCTTACCAAGGTGTTCAAATGGGTCACGTTGTTGGAAAATTAGCAGCGAAGAATCCCGATGTTGATTGGGATCAGCAAACATTTGTATACCTTAGTTCCGGCGAGATTAAGATGCACAAAGTGATAGACAAGCTCCATTCCAAAGGCATAAAATTTGATAGATTTTATGAACCCGATATTGGAAACAAATTGACAGCAATTGCTTGTATCACTGATCAATCCGATGTTTTTAAATCTTTTGATCTTTTTTAAAGCCACGCTGATATAGCCAAGTGGGCAAGGCAGTGGACTCTAAATCCATGAGCAAAGGTTCGATTCCTTTTATCAGCACCAAAAAAAGTACGGGAATGTTTTATTTCCCGTACTTACAAACACAAGGACAAAATCTCTATGACCCCCGTTGATCTGAAAGTCCTATTGCACTGCTACTATACAACTGAAGCTTGCGCCGGAATTAAAACTCAGCCTATCCAAGATTCCATAGAAAAATTCTTATTAAACAATATCTTTGAGGCCACTGGTTCTCAGTTTGGATATTTAATCACAGGGAAAGGTCATGTTTTTTTAAAAATGATCTGCTTAACTCCATTCCCCGAAATTGCCTGGGTAAATCCTAAATCAAAATTGAGAGTTGCATGAAGAGATTTAAAATTTTTCTTTTATTGATTGCCATAGTGTTCCAGGTAGTCGCAGTGGGATTGTCTTTGTCAGTGATTAATCCAAATTTAATTTATTTTTATATAAGTCTTCAACTTTTTGCAGTCGTATTTAATTTACACAGTGGGATAGTTCATCTTTTCCCCAAAGAAATTAATAGCCCAACTAATTGAACTGGAATCATGTAATTAAATGGAACCTAAAATTGTCACGGCTGCTCAAGCTGGAATATTTATTAAAAGTAAAAACATAGAAATTGAATTTGGGAAGGCCTACAACGTATATGCTTGTGGTTGTGCGCTTCCTGACGACAAAGATCCAAAGATTTTAGCCTATTTTCCAGAAAAAAAAGTTAAAAATAGAAGTTGCTCTAAGCATCAACCATCTAAGCTTCTCGGCAAATATAAAATTTGTGTTTGTGGGGTTGAATATTTTTCAGGAAGAGTCCAGGAGAGCGCAAGATGTGCAAAGTGTGCTGGTTCGAACGGTCAAGGATTTTTTAAGCCAAAAATAAAAAAGCATTTTAAAGTTTACAACGGCATAGATGTAACTCGATGGAACTGTAAAGATTGGGAAAAATGCGGGAACAAAGCCATTGATGAAAATTTAGACTTTCGACCCTGTAAAGATTGTCCTGATTTTGAAATCAAACATGGGAATCACGATGCTTTGAGTGGGCAGTTTAGAAATAGATCGAGCAAAACAATCTCTGCAATATATTAAACACCAAAAGAGGGAAAAAATGAAAAATGTCATAAACATGAAACCCAACGGCGTACCAATCAAAGTTTGGTTGGATAATATTGACGATAACACTTGGGAACAGGTTGAAAATTTATCAAGATTGCCTTTTGTTCACCATCATATTGCTCTTATGCCTGATGCCCACATGGGATACGGAATGTGTATCGGTGGCGTTATGGCAACTGAAGATGTAATAATTCCACACGCTGTCGGATCAGACATCGCTTGTGGTGTCCTGGCTGCACGATTGCCTTTTAAAGAAATCAGAAAAGACCAATTACAAAATATTAAAGCTCTGATCAAAAAAGCCATTCCCATGGGGGTTGGCAAAGCTCATGAAAAAGCACACCTTATGCCGGAGATTAACAGTATTATAAATGGCTTGTGTCTTGAAGACGATCCCACAAGCGTCCTTTTTAAACATTATGGTCTTGCTGCCAGTCAAATAGGGACTCTTGGGGCCGGCAATCACTTTATTGAGTTTCAAAAAGGATCCGATGGTTTTATTTGGATTATGATTCATTCTGGATCAAGAGGGCTTGGTTATAAAGTTGCCGATCATTATAATAAAGTAGCAATAGAATTAAATAAAAAATGGTTTAGCTCGGTCAATCCAAAACACCAACTGGCTTTTTTGCCCATGAACACGGATGAAGGTCAAAAATATTTCAGAGAAATGACATACTGCGTAGAATACGCCAAACAGAATAGATTAAAAATGTTTTGTTCTATTGTATTGGCTTGTGAAACTATCTTGCCTCAATATCATGGTTCTAAAATCTTTATTGATCAAATTTATGACGTTGCTCATAACTATGCTACCCTTGAGCGTCACTTCGGTAAAAATGTTTGGGTTCACAGAAAGGGTGCTACCAAGGCAATGAAAGGAGAGATCGGTCTGATCCCGGGGAGCCAAGGATCCAAATCTTATGTAGTCCATGGTTTAGGTAATCCTGATAGTTTTTATTCCTGCAGCCATGGTGCCGGACGATTAATGTCCAGATCCAAAGCAAAAAAAGAACTGGATTTAGCCACTGAGTCCAAAAAATTGGACAAATTGGGTGTAATCCACGGCATGACTGATATAAAAAATCTGGATGAGGCTCCTGGAGCCTATAAAGACATAGAAATGGTAATGAATAATCAAAAAGATTTGGTTACTGTTGAGGTCGAATTAACACCAATCATGGTTTTGAAGGGATAAACATGGCAGAATTTAAAGTAAATATGATAATCGATATTCCAGACGAATTATTAACAGAATCGGGTGGAGTGCATGATCCGGAAGAATCAGGAAGCTTTGCTACAGTTAAAGAATTCGTTGAGCATGAAATTGGGTGGATATTTCCTGTTAATTATCTTGAAAAGGTTGAGGTTATTATTGAAAATATAAAAAAAGAAGTGATGACACAAACAATGACACAAATGATGAAAATGTAACATCCGGTATAATGGCTTACATGGTGACAATTTTTGTAGTATTTTTTATTATAACAATACTCGTTTTAGTTTGTTATTCTTATCTCTCCAGTCTTTTTGAAAGTGCATATAGCTCTATAGCTGTAGGGCTTTCGTCTCTCTCAATTGAGTTGATCCATGGCCTTGGTACTATGGTTTAATGTATAAAGGAATAATCAGTATGCATAACGAAAAAGCAATGAAAAGATATTTTAATGATAAAGCCTTACCAGTCATAATCATAATTTTGGCAATCTGTTGTGTGGCAACAATAGTAAGTGTGCCGATTATATCATGGGGCATACATATCTATACATGTTTTACCGCTGGACTATGGGGCTTTCTCATTGCAGGGGCTCTGTTTTTCCCGATTGGAATTATACATGGCTTCGGAATCATGCTTGGGATTTGGTAAAAGAGTCTCTAAATAGTTGCAAAAAGACTTACTTTTTATGTAATTTTAGGATATAAAGGAAGCTCAATGGGTAAGACTCTCAAAAAAATAGAACTCTACATGAGAACACAGGTCCAGGAGTTACTGGATCAATGTACTGCAGCTCAACAGGACATGTTTAAAAGGATGTATGGTTCTATCGAAACCATGGACATCAAGAAGATGGATTGGGCTATCCAACAATGTGAGCGCACAATTTCTTTAAATAAAATAGCGACAAAGGAGTCCGGTAAATGAATTGGGAAGAATTCAAAGAACAATCCAATAAAAAGAAATGCCTTGATATGTGGAATTGGTTAGCGGTTAATCCTGGGGAATTTAAAAGAGACTTTTTTGTTCAATTTGGTCTCCCTGCTAAAATTTTAACTAATGATGCCTCTGACTATTATTGTTATGCATGCAAAGATGTTTTAGAAAGATCAGACGTCGATCCAAATCATATTAGTTGCGCCAACTGTCCTGTTGATTGGAGGAATGCGACAACACGTTTAAAGACGCTCGATATTCGTTATCATTGTAATTGTAAAGGGAATCTTTTCTATGATTGGCGAATGGAGCATGATCGATTAAGACTTACAAAGCACACAGAAACCGACCACACACAAGCGGCTGCCGAAAATATAGTTATTGCCATCGAAACCACCTGGAAGGAATAATATGGCCCTTTGTTACAAAGATCGAACATTTTGCTCATTCTATGAAAGTTGTATTTTTGAAAAAAGATGCACCAACTCTTTAACGCCGGAAATTATCAGAGATTCAAAAAAGCATGCCCTTCCAATTTCTCAGCATATAGTAAGACCAGAATGTCACGAGGCCTGTAAACGATGAGAATATTTTCAAAGCATCAAGACTATTATGATTCAGTTAGAGCATATGGGGCAGATCCCAATGTGATTTATAAAAGATTTGAATCTACTGTTGATAAAAACGATCACCTTGCTATCCTTACCAACTCCAGGGCTTTAGATGTCATCAATAAAATGCCGTCTTCCTATGCCAACGATATTGAGAAACATCCAAGATTATTTTACAGTAATCTTATTTTCTTTTGCGGGAACATTTATCCGTGTTTTGTTTTTAAATACCTAATTAAAGGCCAGGAACACTCTGAAAGTTGTTATACGCTTTCTCAAGTTAAAAAATTAATCCGGCAACGAGGATCAAAAGAACAAAAAGATAGTTGGTTCAATAAAAAACATAAAAGTATCTATTACAAACCCTTCAGCAAAATGGTTATTCAGTTCTTTGATTATATAGAAGAATTTCAAAACAACCAACGATTCATCAATCTTCACCACGAATTTGGAACGCCAGTCTTTAGTGTAGAAATACGTAAATATGAATGGCAAGTTATTCTAAATCCAATCTTAAAAAAATATAAATTTTATAAGGCTTTTGACACTTTCAGGGCTTACCAGGAAATCAGTATGTTTATTTCCGGTGTCCTGGGCGGCCAGTCTCCGCCGATTGTAGAAATAAGTGACCGCTGCAGGAAAGAGATGCACGGTTTTGATAAATGGAGTTTTAGAAAGGAACCGACTAAAGGGAGAAGCATAAAATAAAACATGAAATTATCATGAAAATGGCAACCATACTGCCCGGCAACAAGAGATTGAAACAGCTTATAACTCAATTTGGAAACGAATGGGAAATAGTGGAATATCGAAAATCTGTTTCTTGTCTATACGGACCCGGTTACTTGATTCAAGCCCCAAATAGCACTCACAAAAGATGGATTGAAGAAACTAACGTCAACTTAATTGATCAGAAAGGAGATTTATGAAACAATTTTTTAAAGATGCGAGCCTCGTTGAGATATTTATTATTGTCACAATTGTTGCCATTATATCAATAAATATTTGTCGATGGGCGTTTTAAAGCAATATGGCGGATAAATTCAAAAAACTCATGCACAAGCGTTGCGGCATTGGCGGTATTTATTGTGATTGCTGCAATTGGTTCTTCGGTAAGGATAAAAAGAGACTCCACAAATTAGCTCGCACGGAATTAAAAAAGGAAGATCAAAAAAGGAATAGAAATTTATGACAATTGAAAATGATAAAACGGAACAATTTAAAAAAGTTATTCCAAATAATAATAACGATTTAAAACTTGCTGTTTTTCTTTTTGAAGATAATGATTTATTATATTTTCCGATTATTGGATGGTGTATCACTGTTTTTACAAATTATCCAGGAGCAGATCCCAGTATATATACAGATCCAATCACTGTAGAAAATATGACTAATGATACTTATGGGGTTTATGATATCAAAACAGATAATTGGTATATTCCTGAAAGTCGGACAGGGAAAAATAGGGACTCTTTATTAAAAGCACTTACCGAAGATCATCTAAGTTCAAAAAGGATTAAATAACCATGAAAATATTTTTCCATCGTAGCGATCTTGACGGACATTGTTCCGGTGCCATCGTTAAACAAAAATATCCAGATGCCGAGCTTATTGGCGTTGATTATGCCGATAGGGTAGATCGAAAAAGTATAACACCAGGAGAAACAGTTTTTGTCCTGGACTTCTGCTTCCCAAAAGACGACATGATTTGGTTAAATGAAGAGGCCATGCTTTACTGGTGTGATCACCACAAGAGCAGCATCGAAATGATGCGTGATTATAACCATGATTATCTGTGTGATAATATCGAAGGTCTTCGAGCAATAAATTTATCTGGCTGTGAGTTGACATGGCGGGTTGTGCATCCAGCAGAAGCTTCCGACATGGCAATTCCTTGGGCAGTGTGGGCATTAGGTCGGTATGATGTTTGGGATCACGGTGCTCATACTGATATTCTTGCTTTTCAATACGGGATGCGTGAAAATGAAAACACCTGGCCTGACAGTCCGATCTGGTCTGAGTATTTTAGTGTTAAACTTGATCCAAGATATCCGGATGAAGGTTTAATATGGGAAACAGTTCAAAACGGCAAATTAATTCTCGGCTATGAAGAAAAGCAAAATGCAAAATATGCAAAATCCATGTCTTATGAAGCCGAGTTTCATGGGTTGAATGCCATTGTAATGAACAAACCTTTTGCAAACAGTCTGGTTTTTAATTCTGTTTATGATCCAGCAAAACACGACATCATGATTTTGTTTGGCGTAAAAGACCTGAGTTCTGAATTCAAATACACTCTTTTTTGTGACAAACCCGATATTGACGTATCAGAAATTGCCATAAAACATGGCGGTGGAGGACATAAGGGTGCAGCCGGCTTTTATTCAAAGGAAAGGGTGGTTTAGTGTTTTTTATCTTTTTTTAAGATTATTATTGACTTTGCAAAATGAACTATATAAATAAGCCAAAACAAACTATTAAATAACTCAAAATGAACTATCAAACAAAATGAAAAGAAAGGAAACAAAATGACAGAAGAAAAAGGTGTAGCCGTTACTACAACGAAAGAAATTGCATTCAACGGTGAAGTGCGAATTGGTATGAGCGAGATGGTATCAGTTGGTGTCGCCAGGATGGAGAGACAATTTAAAGTCACTATCAAGACTCTGCGTGAAGATGTTAAAACTCTTAACAAGGATATTGAGGCAAAGATCTGTGCCGCTTCAAAAATCAGCGAAACCTTAGTTCCAGACAATGTGGCTGCAGCCAGCAAAAAACTACAGGCTGCCTTTGATTTAATCGAAGGGATCAAAGATGTTAAAATTGATTACTCTGCAAAAATTTACCGTGATACCGGTCAAGTTGAGTATTTATTAACAATAGATAAGAAAAATTCTTATGGTTCCAATGCTATCTCTCTGATTTCCGGCAAAATTCCTATCTCAAAAGAAATGAAAGACTTATACAAAGAGTCTGATCATGTTGCCAAGATCATCAAAGAAAAACAAACAAAAATTATGGAACTCACTCGTAAAATGAGTGATGTCAGCTTCCTTGAACGCCAGCTTAAAGCCAGGATAGTAGAAGATCAGTTAAATAAATCCGAAGATGGCAGGGCTCTTTTAAACTCGGCTGTTTCAAAATTCGAAGAGGATATGGATCTTCTCGGTTAATTCTTAGAAAGGATACTATTATGTCTGGACTTAAAACAACAACAATAGGTGGACCCGTTGTTGAAAAAAGAGAAGATTTTTTAGCCTTTTTGCCAAATGAAGATTTCACGGAATACAAACAGCAGTCAGATATTATGGCTGCTGTTAGTAATCCCAATGTGATTATTGCCGATTCTATAGAAGAGGCAAGGAATCTTGTGTACATTGCATACAGCGAAGATGTTTCATGCCCTGTCACGAAAGTTACTGAAAAATTATTTTATTTCCCCACTGCGGAGAGATATAGACATATCAACCAAAGAGGAACGGCATTTGCTCTTGGTAACGAATTCAAGACAAAACAAGATTTAGAAATAGATGCTATTCCAAAAATTATTGAATTTGTTAAAAGTCATGGGCCAGTTACGGCTACCTCATCCATGGGTAGAGCACTCTGTATGGAATATTGTTGTACTAACAAAACAGAGAAATTTAATATCAGAAAACTGTTTTGGGATAAAGGTATTTATCTTGTATTAAGAGAGCACTCGACAGTGCTTTCGCCAAATCCGGTGAAAGCCAAAAAACAAATGCAGAGTCAAAGATACGCCCTCAATAGTAAAAGGAAAAACAATGGAGTTAAATATGCAAGGCTGATGGATATAGAAGGAGCTCTTGCTAACATGATTCCTCACGTATCCGCTAACTATCATTGTCATTTTTATGGAATCAGGGATCGTCATGGTAAAATATATAATCACTATAGGGGTTTAGATACTTTTACTCTCGCCGTTGAATTATTCAATGCATTGCATGGCAAAAATGCTCATCGAAGAGTTGCGTCATTTCAAAATTTAATTGAGAAGTGGAAACACTCTTCAGATAAAAGAAAAGAAAAGATTGCTGACAAGGATTTAATTACCTGGCTGGACAATGAAGTCAGTAAAAAATTCATCAAACCTAAAGCGAAGTTTCTACTCAAGAAAAACACTATCACTGTTAAGGCTAAACTTCTTGTTAAAGAAAAATCGGAAAAGGCCACTGAGGAGACAAAATAATGTCATATGATCCACTGGTGAAACAAAACGATGCCATACGATCAATTAGTTGAACAATTATGGCAATTATCCTGGTGGGAATCTTTTAATATGGCTGCCAAGACTGATTTTATTTTTATGGTTAAAACTTGGCCTCTCTATGTAGTTATATTTATTGTCTATCCAATCTACGCATTCTGGCCTACTAAAAAGAAAGGCTAAATAATGAAATGGTTAAAAATAAATTGTGTTTATAGGCGTGTAACCGGAGTGCCATATTTAATCAAAATAAGACCTCTCTATTTTTCTATTTTAATTGGATTGTGTTTTATTTCCGGAATAATTTTATTTTAATCATAAAAGGGAGGCCTAATGGCTGATCTTAAATTACAACCAGAATTGGAGATTATTATTCTTTCGATGACGGTATTGAAACAGCAATTAAGGATTTTGAAAAAATAAAGGAGCGAAGTCATGACAAAAAATGACGTATTAGACAGATCAATGCAGGCCGCCAAGAATCTGATGACAATTGAGCTTAAAGACAGAGAACATATTTTGACAGAAAAAATCCATGCTCTCAGAAATGATGGTGTCTTAAGATCATTAAATATTCAGTGCCAAGAAATTTTAAACTCAGAAAAAAGTGAGATTATTTCAAATTCTCCGTGGTTACAAAAATTGGTTGAAGCGACACAGGATGCCATTTACCAAATAGACGCTGACTGTAGGTTAGATATTCCAGATCAGGAAGATGCCCTTTCTTCCGGCAGTATAGCTCTCACTGATGATTCAGGAATTATCACTGCATCAAATGTCTTGAATGATGTAAGGGTTATTGTAAAAGAAAACGATCAGCTTGATGTCACTTATTCAATAAATAGACTCCTGATGCCATGGGCTGAAAATACCGATTTTAAAATTACAAATTATACCTTCCAACCAAGTGAGGCTGCAATACTCTTAAAAAGAGAAAAGCACCGTGATGAAATAAATCTCTTAGAAAAAGCGCGATCAGCTTTATCAGACAAGACCAGGAACATGAAGGATCTTCTTTTGCGGGTAGAGACAGACTTGCTTCTTAAACAAATCAAATCAGATGCCATTGGTGAATCTTCAATTGATACCATCAAAGAACTGATGGGTAAATATCTCGGCAACACTGCTCTTCCTGAAGGAATGAGTTTGATTGAATAAAGAAAGGAAAAAATCATGGAGAAACAAATATATAAGCACTTTTGGGAATTACTTGATCGGGGGTGCAACGTGGAAATCGAAAAGGATTCAGATGGTATCAATCTTAAGGTCACTACCAAGGGCGGCGCCCAATTTATGACCTCTGCTGATTCTCTTGATAATGCAAGCAAATATGCTTTCGATTTAATCTTTAGGAAATGATAAGTTTTACATCGGGCACAGATACCTATACTTCGGATCAGTGTTATTATTATAATCAAACTGGAGGCTGTAATAGATGTACCAGGTGGTGTGTGCATGAACTCCATGCTGTCTTTCATGTCTCTGCCAGATTCGAAGAAGCTTTTTCGGAAGAAAATATAATACCTGTTTCAGTAAAAGGTGTGCCAATTCAATTCTGGAAAAATCTATTTACAGGAAGGTATCATATGATACCAAACTATTATGATCCCGCACCAAAAACACTCAAATCCAAATCTATTAATCTTAAAAAAATCAAACATATAATCAATCAACCTAAAAGCAAATCAGGCTTCAAAAGAGGCCAGAGAAATTGGAAATAATATGATCGGAAAGAAAAGGTGTGAGAACTGCGGGTGGTATCAGGCATTAGACACTTTCGGTATTTGTGGACGCGTGGATGGGCGTGTTGATGCTGACCCTGGTTTCCGATGCAAACATTGGATAGGGATTAAATATGTCCGGCAAAAAAACAAAAAGATGCTGAAGCTGGCCCTGAAGGAACATGAAATCTTAAACTATGAACCAGAAAGCTATGAAAAATATATGGGATATGTAAAGTGAAACTTAAAAAAATAATTAATATTTATGGCGGTCCGGGCGTTGGAAAGAGCACCCTTGCTGCAGGGCTCTTTCACAACATGAAGATTGCAGGATTTAATGTTGAGTATGTCACAGAATATGCAAAGGATTTGGTATATGAGGACCGCCTGAATGTTTTATCTGATGATCAACTTTATATTTTTGCCAAACAGCACAGGAAAATTCTCAGGTTAAAGGATACGGTTGAGTATATTGTCACTGACAGCCCATTGTTGTTTTCTATTGCATACAACCGCATGAACGTGAACTCTATTTATGATTCAGATTCTTTTGAAGACTTAGTTTTGAGTGTATATAAACAATATCCAAGCCAGGATTTGTTTTTAATCAGAAAAGAAAACATTAAATATGAAACCCATGGCAGGACACAAACATATAATGAGGCTCTGTTGGTAGATTCATCAATTTTTTCAATTCTACAGTCCCTCGGAATAAATATTGTTCCCGCTTTTAATGAAGAAGGTTTAATTTCGGAAATAATACAACAGAATAATACATAGTGATGTCTGTGACAAGCGGTTGATATAAAGGAAAATCATGAAACGAATCGAAACATAGAGGACGTAATATGAATGATGCTCAGTTTGATATATTAATAGAAAAACTCGATGAAATCCGTCTTGGTGTTATTGATGTCGAGGTAGCTGTGGATGAAAACTCTAAGACGGTTACTGATCATAAAAGTAAAGATAAAAGTACCCAGGATAAATGTCAGTATATGATTATTTTAATCAGAGATGCATTCTTTGAGGAACTAAACACCAAGACAGGGTGGGGTAGAAACGAAATTAAAGAAAGTTTTGAAGAAGCTGTTGCTGAAGCAGTAGCACTTTGTTCCTAATTTAAACGAAGGGCTCAGAAGAGATAAATGGCAATAGAAATATTAAAAGTCACCACCGCACGACAGGCAAACGAGCTTCTAATACAGAATGGGATTAAAATCAAACACGGACAGGCCTATAATATATATGCTTGTGGCTGTACTATTTCGTATGAAGACGACCCTTCTTTAGTCTTATATTTTCCACAACTGGTTCAAAAGGCTCGGTCTTGCCCTATTCATCAGCCCACTCGATTGATAATGAAATATAAGATGTGCTTTTGTGGAACTGAATATTGTTCAACTCGGCTCAGGCCATCACAGAAATGTGTTGTGTGTTCTGGTCGTGTTGGTGAAGTTAGATTCCTTCAGGCTATAAGGTGTGATGATGTTAATAGACCCAAGTTTTTTAAGACGTACAAGGGCGGAGATCCCGAGCGTTGGAACTGCGTTCATTGGAAAAGGTGTGAAGGGTGGGCAATCTCAGAGGATTTAGAATATAGACCGTGTTTAGAATGTCCCGACTATATACTAAAGCATGGCAATTATGATGCCCTTGCAAAAGTATATGCGGAACCGGTTGCGGCTTGATTGAGAAAAACATCAAAGCAGGGGAGTCTACATTGTGAAAAAACGTAATAGCATATTCCACACCACTACAGCCCAGGTAATTAATTGGGTTATTGAGGAAAAATCTTTGACAATTGGGTCGATATCTTCTATATTAGGCCATCCTTTAGAGAAAAATCACCAAAATAGATTTTATGGATTGCGGAAAACCTCAATGATTTTTATTTCCCAAGAAAAAAGTTCAAAATAGTCCCTCTCATGGGCAAGATCCTGTAACGTATTCCGTTTTTTCATAACGTATTCCGTTTTTTCATAACGTATTCCGTTTTTCTGTAACCTATTCCGTTTTTCATAACGAATGGGCGGGCGATTTTACCCTCTATGGGCGTAAAAACTATCCTCTATGGGCGCTTTGGCATAACAGTTCCGTTTCTACATAACGTATTCCGTTTTTCCGTAACGTATTCCGTTTTGCATCCGAGATGGGCAAACCCATAACGAATGGGCATCGCATAATGAACGGGCAAAAAAGGAAAAGCGAAGAGGTTTATCAATAGTGCTTGTTGGGGCTTTATTCCGATTTACGGATGAAGGTAAAAACACTCTATGGGCAAGATTTTCCCTTAAATGGGCAGCAAAAGCCGTAACGTATTCCGTTTCGAATAACGAATGGGCTGCGATGACCCCCTCTCATGGGCAGGCAAGAGGCTTGATAGGCGCAGTTCTTCAAAAAAGATTTTTCGCTGCGAAAAAAAAAAGGAGACTCTGCGATTTTTGGATTTTTGGTGCGATGCCCGAATGGCTTGATAGTCAAGCGTCATGGCGGTTTCGTAAAAAGTTAAAAAACTTTTTTGCAGGAAGGCTCTGGAAAAAATGGAAAAAAAGACCATTATTAGGAGTCGAAAACGTAATGAATGGGCATATGGAGGTTGATGAATACCTCAATGGGTGATTATTGGAAAATGGGGCAGTGAGCTATTTTTTATTTGGTTTATGATACTATTCTATGGAATGGCTTGTGGAATGGGGTTTGTGGGCGTTTTGTCGGGATGATGGGTGGATTGGTGGTTGTTTGGATGCGTGGCTTTTAGGCGGCTCTGCAAGCAAATATATCCTGCTTATATGTTTTCACGCAATCTGGCTATACTATATTGAGGTTTTCCGCAATGGCTTTTCAGCATAATTTCTTGGCAACCGGGCAGTCAGGTCGAGATACTGCCACATTGATTACCACATGACAAATCCAGGCCCAACCCTACAAATCCCAGTTTCAAACGCCTTTCTATATATAGTACCTATAAAAAAAATAATACAATTTAAAAGGAGCCTATAAGCAGAAACGCTTTATTTGGAAAAATGCCCTGATTTGGGGTGTTTTCTTGGAAATTTGGCTTGATTTAGTCAGTCATGTGATATTACCGATCAAACTATGTGACACCACCCGATCCGATTGCCAGACAGCTAAACAGCCAAATTACCGAAAAGCCCAATTTCAAGGCTTTGATTTGTTATTATTTGCAAAATGCCACTAATTCATGTTATCTTGGTACATATTAATTAACTTATTAAACTATATCCAGGTGTGACATGAATTAAACATGGAAAAGACAATAACCAATAAGATCATCAAGTATATCAATAAAAGCTATCATCAAGCCATAGTCAAGAAACGCTTATCAACTGGCTCTACCGACAATACAGGTTATCCCGACATAACTGGTTCTATATCCGGCATCAGAGTAGAAATAGAAGTCAAACAGCCTGGCTGCGAGCCAACCAAATTACAATATAGCCGTATTAGAAAGCTCAATAAGAATAATTGCATTGCTTTTTGGGCAGATAGTCTCGAATCGGCTATATATCAGTTAGATCAGGCTCTATTGGCCTGGGATAATAAGATTATCTTTAATAAAGCAGTTTAGAAACACAAAAGCCCGGCTGTTTGATAATTCTACAACCGGGCTTCCTGCTAATCAAGGAGCTTTCAGGATCAGATCAATTATGTAGTAGGCAAAAATAGAGTGACTTAAGCTCAAAAACAACATATCTCATATATTTGCAAAATGCAATATAAATATAGGCCAAGCTATTTTTTAATTTATGTATTATTTTTATTTGATTATTTGGTTTTTTTTTATTTGATTTTGATATTTTAATAAACCCAATTAACAAATCTAAAAACAAAAGACCAAACCAAGACAGTCTAAGATATATAAAATAAAAAATAGGGCAGATAAACCAATATGATTAGTAATATAATTAGTAAAATCAAAGCTTGTTACGGTTGGGCCAGGGTGAAGTTTCAGATTGTGACAATTCAGTTGGGCAGGCTTACGGATTTCTTGAAGATCATAGCATTATATCTGGCATTTGCAGGGGTATTTGGCTTTACTATTTTCATAATGGAAGAAGGTATACAGCTATTAAGCTTTGCCAATTTCTCAGCCAGTGACACAAGAAGCTATTACCTGATGAAAGAGAATCTGGAGCTTATGAGGAGCATAAACGGCACTCTTAAAACCGTCAATAAGTATTTCTTGTGGCTTGTCCCTCCACAGCAGGTTGGCTACGACAAATATGCCCAGGCCACGGACCAATACATCAAGACTCTTGAAGCCGAAATCATGGCAAATGAGCCTGGTTTGTATATCAATCAATATGTCAGCATACGTTTCAAGTATGACTCTTATACGGCTGCTAAAAACGGCTTATACGTTGCCACAAACAAGAGAGTTAAAGTGATCTTAAAACAGCCACCGGCATCTGGAATTATACAGGTCAGTGGCATAGTTCAGCCCGATCCTGATCGCAAGGACGGAATCTTGATAGTTAATAAATTTTAAATAATATTAATTAGGATAGAGGCACTTTTTTAGATGACTTTTGGTGGCGTTGAGGTAAAACGCAATTTATAGTGGCCTTTTTGGGGGTTTGAAAAACAGTTTCGCCAAATTAAAGTTCGGGGGCTTATTCACTCGCGGCCCTATCACTGGATTGAATACATATATGTATCCAAGCCACACCATAATTTCACATACATGTAAACAAATCCAAGCACAAATCTAAATCTAAAATTGTTTTTATGTGGTTGTGAATTTTTCTCAAAATCAAATCAAAACAAAACAAATCAAATACAAAATATAAATCTAAGCTTGTTTTTTATTTGTTTGTGAATTTTTTGGGTTAATCGGTCAGACAGGCTGGCTTGAGACTCAAAAACAATAGAATACGCTACGTATTTAAATTTAAATTAGGAGAAAGAAAATGGCAAAAGCACTCTCATTTTATTACCCAGGCAAAGTGGTCGAAAAACTTGAAATTCATGAGCTGGAAAACGACAAATCCGTAATTAACATGATCGTTCAGCACACCCAGGAAGTTGTAAAAGGTTTCAAAGAGGACTTCGAGAAAAGAATCGTCATGTTCTCAAGGAAAGCTGAAGAGGCTGACTCTCAGATTGAAAAAGGTGATTACGTCATCTTCTCACGGTGCAAAAGAAATCCGAGAGAATTCACAACTGAAGCCGGCAACGAGATCAAAACTGTTGACATCCTGGCGGAGCAGTTCAAGGTCGTACCCAAAAAAGACTTTGATACAATCGCAAAGGCCCTGGCTAAAAACGTTCCGGACATGAACTCTCTGGAATTCAACACAGATGATGCGACATTCCTGGCAAACAAAGCAGCCCTTGTAACTCAAAAAGCTGCCGGTACCGAAGAAGCAGCAGACATTTAAACACTCTTGCTCATCAGCGGGCATCCGGAGATAGCGGGCTTTAAATCATGAACATACCAATTGATTTCCCCGCTGTCTCCTCAACTTAAACTTAAAAAATTAAAATTAAATTGGAGAACCAAATGAAAAAAATTAGCACAACCTTAATGGCAATTTTCACAGTATTGATGATCGTAAGCTTTTCAACTCCGGCATTTGCACAGGATGTATTGCTTGACACCGAAATCAGCCAGGCAGTAACAAAGCTGGACAAGAACGGAGTCGAATACACTCGATTCATCATTCAAGAAGAAAGAGACTTGAACGGAATTAAATACAAAACAGATGTGGTTGTCATGGCATTCGGAACAACAGTCGAAAAAGCCAAAACATATGCCGCTGGTGACAATCTCAGAGCAATCGCCGGGACCAATGAGTACAGAGGAAGCTTGAATTACAATATCAAGGCCTTCGTGAATTAAATCTCAACCCAAGCACAACGTACATGTTTTTATAATTATCTCCTTTAGTTGAAAGGCGGCGCTTCTGGAATAGTCCGGAAGATGTCGCCTTTTTTTATTTATTTGTGATTTTTATGTAAGACCCCGAGTTACCTCAAGCACGGCTGCAATACAACCCCAATTAAACAGGAGAAAAAATCATGACAATGGTTAGAGACTTCACCCCAAATTACACATCTAAACAAGGCCTCAAGTCAAAATTCAAACACATAAAAACCCTTGTAGACTTAAAAGAAGAACGCGAAACCAATCAAACACATGTCCATATCTCTAAAAGAGAGTTTGAGAGGTTAACATGGCGGATATAACAACACCAACCTTCATGGACATGCAGATCACAGACAAGCCGACTGTCATAGAGATATTCAACTCTAAAAACAAGAGCACCAAGGCGTTGGCTAAACAGTATTCTTATAAATTAAATGTAGATATCCGGACAAGAACCATCTCGGAAATCAAAGGTGGGACTGGATTTTACGAGCCCATCATCAAAGAATACAAATTTGAAATGGCAAGATTCTTATTCAGGAGACAATATGGCTTCGATCCAATCAAGAAATACTATCCACCACCTTTCGGGAAAAGTACACCTGACCAATTCAAGAAACCATTCGTCCTTAAACGTACTGGTTAGTGTAATTATCTTGTGTGGCCTGGTAACGATAATGGCTATGACAACCCTGGATGCATTAGACAGATCAATCTATCCTGGCTGCAAGGTAATTTCCCAGGAAGACAACATATTGTTCATAAAATTGGACGCCGCAATCAACACTGGATCTGACATGGGTTATGCCAGATCCTCCAGACTTATTCAAAGAATCTGTATGGACGGCTACACAGTTCGTGTTTTGAATAAGTTCTGGTCTTCCAAACCGATCAGTTTACAGCAGGCAGATGAACTGGTTGCTCTAAATGGAGGATATGGTGAGAGCAAATGACAACAATATTTGCCTGGAGTGACGGTACATGGTGTGAAGAGAGTGAACTTGAAGAATACAATTTTATGAGTGACGACCATCAGAAGATCGAAGTGCCAGACTATATCATACCTGACGATA